>Ga0194118_10002693_pt1 | contig 21961 bp, 20 predicted proteins | sample TA2MahsurfametaG_2_FD_148662 | JGI IMG/M metagenome (GOLD analysis project Ga0194118, IMG submission 148662) | Freshwater microbial communities from Lake Tanganyika, Tanzania - TA2015013 Mahale N5 surface | ecosystem: Environmental > Aquatic > Freshwater > Lake | place: Tanzania: Lake...
GGCGATGACTGGATTTCGGCATCGCAGTCGATGCGCGCCTACATGCGGGGCGCCGAAATTGCTGGCGTCATGGCCGCGCACTGTCGGCGGATGGGGTATTCGGCGCGCGCGCATTCCAACGCGCACTCCGAGGTCATACATAACCCCGCGATTCTGATGGCGGGCCTGGGCGAAGTGAGCCGGATTGGCGACACGATTCTCAATCCATTCATCGGACCGCGCTCGAAGAGCGTGGTGTTCACCACCGATCTGCCCATGGAGGTGGACCGCCCGATCGACTTCGGTCTCCAATCGTTTTGCGAGGCCTGCCGCAAGTGCGCACGCGAGTGTCCCTGCAACGCGATTCCGTTCGGTCAGAAGGTGATGTTCAACGGCTACGAAATCTGGAAGGCTGACGTTGAGAAGTGCACTAAATATCGCGTGACCAACATGAAAGGCTCGGCGTGTGGGCGCTGTATGAAGACCTGTCCCTGGAACCGCGAAGATACTGTGGAGGCCGATCGGCTGATGTGGTTGTCCATTGAGCGTCCCGAGCTGGCATCGGCCATTGCAGCCGATGACGACGCGGTTGGAAACGGAATGCGAAACCCGGTCAAGCGCTGGTGGTTCGATCTTGAAATGATCGATGGCGTCGCGGTGCATCCGGTAGCGGGCGTCAATGAGCGCGACCTCGACCTTGAGCGGATCCGGCTGGGTGATCGGCAGAAGCTCGCAATGTTTCCGCCCGACCTGCAGCCGGTGGGTGGCACCACACTCGATACGGTGGTGCCAGTCGATCGCGAGGCCGGAATCGCCGCTTACGCGGCGGCTGAGCCCGCGGCCCAGGCGCGCATCCGACTGGTCAGGAAGCAGTCAATCTGAGTAGCATCGCGACCTTGATCGATTTTTTCTGGGAGTCGCCGTTATGGCCAGTTGGCAGTTTTCAAAGGGCTTGCACGATCTGGGGAATGGACTGTGGGCGTATCTGCAGCCCGATGGGTCGTGGGGCTGGTCCAATGCTGGCTTGATTGTCGATGGCGATATCTGCCTGCTCGTCGATACGCTCTTCGATCTGAAACTGACAGGCGAGATGCTGGCTTCGATGCGCGCGGCAACGCCTGTGGCCCGGCATATCCCGCGAGTCGTGAACACCCACAACAACGGCGACCATGTTTTCGGAAACCAGCTGGTGGCCGATTCGGAAATCATCGCCTCGAAAGCCTGCGCCGAAGACATGGAGCTTCGCAGGCCGGAGGCGCTGTCAGGAATGATTCGCAGGCGACATGAACTGGGGCCGGGCGCTCAGTTCATGTACGAGACCATGGGGCGACATTTCAATTTTGACGATGTCAAACACACGGCGCCCACCCGTACATTCGAAGGCCGCCTCGATCTGAAGGTTGGCGATAAAGACGTTCACCTGATTGAAGTCGGGCCCGCGCACACCCGGGGCGATGTGCTGGCCTGGGTACCGCAGGACAGTACCGTGTTTACCGGCGACATCGTTTTCATGAACGGCCACCCGATTCTCTGGGCTGGACCGATTGGAAACTGGATTGCCGCCCTGGATCTGATGATGTCCTGGGACGTGCAGACCGTGGTGCCGGGTCATGGCCCCATCACCGATCGATCAGGCCTGCAGGGCCTGCGTGACTACTTTGTCTACATTCGCGATGAAACGCGCAAACGCTATGACGCGGGCATGAGTGCAGAGGAGGCCGCCTGGGATATCCAGATGGACGGTTGGTCACACTGGCATGATGCCGAGCGCATTGTGGTCAATGTGCATGTCCTTTACCGCGAGTTTGCGGGGGTGCCCATTGAAAAGCGCGAGGAGGGCGAGGTGCTTCGCCTGTTCGGCCTGATGCGCAAGTATCGGTGCGAGAAATGTGGCGGCATTCATGAGCCCAAACTGACCTGAACCAGGGCCACGCGGGTGTTAATGCCGGCTCAGAAAGTCGAGCACCAGATCAAAGGTTTCGGGTTTTTCGCTCATCACGCCATGCAGCGTGTCGGCAATGATGTGCACCTGCGCGTTGGGCATTCGCCGGCCGATGGCCACCGTATGTAATGCGGGGGTGATCATGTCGTCGGCACCGCATATCAGGAGCGCCGGTGCCTTGATATCAGACAGCCGATCCCAGGTGTCGTGTGCGATGAGTGCTTCGCCCATTCGCACAAAACCATGGAGCGGCCGATGCACATCGATGAGCGCGCGTTCGGCCCGGGCGATTGCCTCAGGTTGCGTGTCATAAAAGTGCGATGTGTAGAAGTAGGTGAGCTCACCGGGAAACAGCGCAGAAAAGCCTGCCGTGCGAGCGGTATCCATCCACCAGCGGATCATTTTTTTTGCTCTGGCATCGGGGCGCGCGGTGGTGGATGTCATGACCAGCGAGCGAACTTTGTCGGGGGCCAGCAGCGCGACCCACTGTGCAACCGCGCCGCCCATCGATTTTCCGAACACATGGGCGTGTTCGATACCCAGGTGCGACATCAGCCCGAGGGTGTCACGGGCGAGCATTTCGGTGCTGTAAGGCACATTGGGCGCGTCGCTTTCGCCAATACCCCGATTGTCGAAGGCAAGCACCCGGTAGCGCTCTGCGAGCTTCTCAAGCACGGCGCCCCACGACCGCCAGTTTGAGCTTGCGTAGCCACCGATCAGAACGATCCAATCGCCCTTGCCCTGTACCGTGTAACTGAGCTGGATATCACCGACTGTTGCATGGGGCATTGGAAGCGCTTCCTTCAAAAACTAGACGGGTTGAGTGCGGGCGGGGCATTCGCGCGCCCAGGGCGCCACGCAATCCTGGTAGGCGGCTGCGTGTGTGATGAAACCCGCCGACACGAGACTCTGGGCAAGTCGATCAAATCCGGCGATTGAAATCTCGGGGCGACAGCTCCAGATCTGCGTCGCCTGGCACCGCTCCAGACTTCGCACCAGTACCTCAGGCGCCACGTGCGGATACAGATGGCCGACCACTTGCGCGAGCGAACCAACGCCCTCGGCTGCGAGCCAAGGCGAGAACGACTCGAGCGCGCCCGCCATTGCCTGAAATGCGTCGCCATGCCGGTCCAGATGCGCCTGGGTTGACAGAAACGTTGTGTAAGCGGTGGGCCCCCGGGTATGGGCAGCGTGAAGCGGCACGCCAATGCCCTGATGTTGGGCAAGCGTTACCAGGGGCTCGAACGCCTGCACCACGTCAATGGTTCCGGCTTTCAACGCGTTCAGGTTGTCCTGCATGGGGGCGTCTGCGCTGCGCTCGATAGCGTCGGGATCAACCCCCAGATCGCGTAGGTCCTGTTGCAGGCAAAGCCACGGCGTGACCACTTCACTGACCGCTGCGAGCCGGAGTGCGGTGAGCTTTGAAAAGCTGAAAGGCAGCAGCTCGGGCCGCCCAATCAGGTAGAACGGGTCGCGCGCAGCGACTTCACCAAATGCCACCAGCGAATCGGGCCCGGCAGGCTTGTCGTTCCGGTCCTTCAGCACCCGCATCGGGCCGCCCCACACCAGATGGGTTGACCCGGACATCATGTCGGCGATACCAGCACCCGGCGAGGGCGACGCTTGCATAACCACATCCAACCCGCGCGCACGGAAAAAGCCCAGCGCCAGGCAGGCATAAAATGGCGCGTAAAAGATCGCACGGAAGTTTTCAGCCAGGACGATCCGCATTGCGTTTCCCTTCAGGTTCCACCGTGATTCTGCCCCTTAACCGTTTACTGCGCAGGTACCCGGCCATGACATACCGCTTCAATGCATCCCTGCTACTGGTCACGCTCACCGCATTCATACCGTCAGCGGCTTCGGCCCAGTCGGGGTCGTCGGCCAGCTATCCGTCGCGACCGCTCCGGCTGGTGGTTCCGGTGCCGCCCGGCGGCGCGGCTGATTTCATCGCGCGAACGGTCGCGCCACGACTCTCTGCCTCCCTTGGCCAGCCGGTTGTTGTTGAGAATCGGGGCGGTGCCAGCGGCGCGATTGCCTCCGATTTTGTAGCCAAGTCGGCACCCGACGGCTATACGCTGCTTCAGAACTCCATCACCACGCACGGCATCGGGCCGCATCTGGCCACCAGGCTTCCTTATGATCCCATGAAGGATCTTGCGCCCGTCACAATGCTTGCCAAGCTGCCGCTTATCATGGCGGTCAATGCAGGCACAGGATGGCGCAGTGTGCAGGACCTGATCGCCGATGCACGCAAGCAGCCTGGCAAGATCGCTTTCGCGTCGTCGGGCAAAGGCGGGGCGCCGCATCTGTCGGGCGAGCTGTTTCGAATCGTGGCCGGGGTTGATCTTCTGCATGTCCCCTACAAGGGCAGTGGTCCCGCGGTCACCGATCTCGTGGGCGGGCAGGTCCAGATCATGTTTGATGGCGCGCCCTCGCTCATCGGGCATGTGCAATCGGGCAAGCTGCGCGTGCTCGCTGCGGCAAGTTCTGAGCGCAATGCGCTGGCACCCGATGCGCCCACCTTTCGCGAGCTGGGTCTTCCCGGCGTTGAGGTTGCGCTCTGGTACGGCGTGATGGTTCCCGCAGCCACGCCTGCGCCCATCATCGAGCGGCTATCGGCTGAAATTGACGCAGCACTGCGTTCGCCTGAGGTGGTCGAGCGCTTCCGCGCGCAGGCAACCGAACCGATGGGCGGCACTGCCAGGCAGGCCGCAAGTTTCATCCAGGGTGAATACAACCGCTGGGGTGACGTGATCCGTAAGGCAGGCGTGAGCGCTGACTGAAGCGGATCAGTCTTTGGCATAGCAAATGGTTCCGTGAAGATCCTGATCGTTCATCGCGGTGTGATTCCGGTTTTCGCCTACGGCGGAACCGAGCGTGTGATCTGGGGTCTGGGCAAAGCGCTTGCCCAGATGGGGCATCAGGTCACGTATCTGGTGCACGCGGGATCCAGCTGTCCGTTTGCTCAGGTGATCACCCTGCCCGAGGGCGGTGACTGGCGAGCGCTGGTTCCTCGCGATACCGATGTTGTGCACATGCAGTACAGCGAAGGGTCAGGTTTTCAGTTGCATAAGCCCATGCTGGTTACTCAGCACGGAAACTCGGAAGTCGGAGCGCCGCTGCCGCGCAACACTGTTTTTCTGTCGGCCAACCATGCGGCGCGGCATCAGGCGCAATGTTACGTTCACAATGGGTTGGACTGGTCAGAGTACGGTCCGATGCAGCCAGTCGCCCGTGGGCCGGCTTTTCACTTCCTCGGTAAAGCCGCCTGGCGCGTCAAAAATGTTCAGGGCGCAATCGATGTGGCGCTCGCAGCGGGCGTACCGCTCGTTGTCATGGGTGGCTACCGGGTCAACCTTAAGCGAGGCCTTCGCATCACGCTCTCCAGGCGGGTGTCATTCATGGGGATGGTGGGCGGTCAGAACAAGCTCAACACCCTGCGTCAGTCGCGCGGTCTGATTTTTCCGGTTCGTTGGCATGAACCCTTCGGGCTTGCTGTAATCGAAAGTCTCTACTTTGGCGCACCCGTTTTCGCGACGCCCTACGGTGCATTGCCAGAGCTGGTGCCGCCCGACTGCGGCGTATTGTCCACCGATGGAAATGAGCTCGCTGACGCCGTTCGAGCCCGCAGCTTCGATCCCCAGGCGTGTCATCGCTTTGCCTCCGGCTTCAGCGCTGAGTCGATGGCCCAGCGCTACCTGGGCGTCTACGAGCGGGTGATATCGGGTGAATGCCTCAACGACCGTGAGCCTGTCATGCGCGACCCCGCCTCGGCGCTCGACTGGCAGCGTCCCGGGCGCTACAACCACGTTGAGCGCTAGGTCTTATGGGACGATCAGCCTCGCGTTGTCAAAATCGCGGCTCCAACACCTAATCAGCGCAGCGTCGAGCAAAGCGCGCACGCGGGAGACCTCAATGTTCCTTAAGACATCAATCAGGCGGTTCGTGGCGGGTGCATCCGGCGCATTTGCAGCCCTCGCGCTTACGGCGGGCGGGGCGTCGGCCCACAGTACCGCGTGGCCTGATCGAGCAGTACGTCTGGTCGTGACGGTTGGCGCGGGCGGCGCAGCCGACACGCTGGCTCGTAACCTCTCCAATGGTTTCACCAGCGTCGCAAATGGACAGGCGCTGGTGGTCGAAAATCGCCCCGGCGCTGGCGGCACGATTGCGGCCAGCCTGGTGGCGCGCGAGAAGCCCGACGGGTACACCCTGTTCCTGGCCGAGGTTGGTCCCAATGCGGTGTCGCACACACTGGCCAAGCTCAGCTATGACCCGCATACGGCGTTCTCGCCAATCGTGCATGTGGCCAATCTGCCAGCTGTGGTCCTGGTCCGCTCAAGCCTGCCTTACAAAACACTCGACGAGTTCATCGCGGCCGCCAAACAGCAGCCCGGCAAGTTCAACTTCGCGTCGGCAGGGCTTGGTAACTGGACGCATCTTTACATGGCCTTCCTGAATAGCCGCGCAGGTATCGAGCAGGTCAACATCGTTTACAAGTCGGGCGCTGAAATGCTGACCGCGTTGCTGCGCGGTGATGCGGACACGGCGGTCATCACGGTGTCTACATCGCTCGCCCAGGTCCGTGAGGGTAAGGTACGGCCGCTCGCCGGCTCTGCAGCTCGGCCGATGCGCCAGCTGCCGGATGTCCCTGCTGCCGCAGCGACGCTGCCTGGTTTCGATGTCAGCGTCTGGCACGGTATCGTTGGGCCGGCGGGCATGGATCCGGCGCTCGTGTCGCGCATCAATGCGGTGTTCAATCAGGTGCTGCAAGTGCCCCAGGTCCGCACTGCGATCACCGAAGCCCAGGCGGCCGACATCATCGGCGGGACGCCGCAGCAGTTCGACGCCTTCATCAAGGAAGAACTGAAGCGTTGGCCAGAGGTCGTTCGGGCTGCGGGTATCAAGGCCGAATAGAGGCATTCGGATGTCGATGTTCAACCGTTCCAGCCTGCTGCAGCGTCGCAGGTTGGTGCTCGCGCTTGCCGGAGTCGGGCTGAGCGGTCGTGCTTTCGCGCGCCCTCTGGCAAAGGTGTCGATCCAGGTCTGGAAGGATCCCAATTGCGGGTGCTGCCAGGACTGGGTCGCCCACCTCCAGCAGCATGGTTTCGAGGTCACTGTTTTTGACGAGGGAAACGCTGCGGCACGGGCCCGGCTTGGTATGCCGAGGCAGTTCGGGTCGTGTCACACCGCGCTCGTATCGTCTTATGTCATAGAAGGGCATGTGCCGGCCGCAGATATTCGGCGCCTCATTGCCGAGAAGCCTGCGGTGCTGGGGCTTGCCGTGCCCGGCATGCCTGTGGGTTCACCCGGGATGGACGGGCCTGCCTATGGCAACCGAAAAGATCCGTACGATGTACTGATGGTGCAGCGAAACGGCAGTCATGCCGTATTCAGTTCGTACCGGTAATTCGATCGCACGGTCTTCCGCCTCTCAATCGCGATGAAGATGCAGCGGACCTGCAACCTGGATTCCCGCCTTAAATACTGCCAGGCGCGTTGACTGCTCGCGAATTGCCTGCGGCACGCTGTAGGCATCGATCACCATCAGGTCGGCTGCGCAGTCGGGTGCAAGACCGTAATCAGGCAGTCGCAGCATCCGCGCGGCGCGGGTCGTGGCGGTTGTCCATAAACGCTCCAGACTGGTATCGCTCAGTTCGAAGGTGAGTTGGGCCAGGAGCAGCAGCGCCTTCAGCGGGTCAGCGTCACCGAACCTCACGAAGGGATCGCGCAGGTTGTCGGTACCGCATGCCACGTTGACACCCGCTTCGAGCAGTTCGACAACACGGGTCAGGCGAATTCGCGTGGGCAACACGCAGACGCTGATATCAGCGTCTCGGACTTTGTCGATCGCCTGTGCGGCCGCTGCGTCGCTGACCTGCGCGAGCGATGCAATATGGGACACCGCGACGCGCCCCTGCCAGCCCTGTGCAATGGTTTTGTCGGCGACGTAGGGAAGGGTGAACACGTGGGCGACATCGGCATTGTCGAGGTGGTAATCAATCGCGCAGTCATGCGCTGCGGCAAGCTCAAACGTGGCATCCACCTGCGCCTCGGCACTGGATGGCCACAGTCCGGCATTCACATTGCCGCCAACCACCTTGACGCCGCGCGAGAGCGACTCTGCTACGAACGTACCAGCGCCGTCCTCAATCGTTCCCGGTGTGTCAAACCAGCCCTCTTGGGGAAATGCGATCAACTGAACATCCACCTGCGACGCCATCTCGCGGCTGGCCTGCTGTAAGCCCTCCAGGGCCCGGAAGCCTGCCGAGCGATCAACCTCACAGTTGCTGCGTACGGCGATGGTGCCCTGCTGCAGGCCCATTCTTAGCGCTCGCCGGCCACGCTCGGCGACGTCAGCCACGCTGAAGCCCGCCTTGATGGCCCGTACTGCGCGAATCGCGGCGTCCAGGTTCGGTGCAGTGCCAGGGCTGCGCGCGGTGGTCAGGCATTTATCCAGATGCACGTGCGGGTCGACAAAGCCTGGGGACACCAGGCGTCCGCCGGCATCCCAGGAGCGCCCCAGATCAGCGGCTCCCGCGTCGTCCTGGGGCACCACACTGGCAATGCAATGACCCGCGATGCCGATTCGCCAGCGGCCTGCCGTTCCCGGCAGGCTGGCATTGCTGATGAACCAGGGCTCTACCCTCTCGGGCACCCCGGTGTGCGGTTGGGGCATCACTTGCCGCTCGGCTTGAACGTGCGGTCAGCCTTGGGTGGCAGGGCGGCCCGGCTGAACACTTCGCTGACCGTGGGCAGTCGCTGCAGGTTGTAGCTCTCGGCGATCTGCGCAATGGCACTGGTCATGCGCGAATCCTTGATATCACCCAGGCCAAGTTCTTCCGACTCAGCGGTCAACACCGACGTCTTGAGCACATAGTTCAGGCGACGTTTCTCGATGTCTTTGTTGATCAGCGGCTCATGGACTGCGAGGTTGTCGATACAGGCATCGACCTGGCTGACACACTGCTTGAAGGCGGTGTTTACCGCTTTCACCAGACCACGGACGGCAGCCGGATTTTCCTTGAGCAGCTTGTTGGAAACCAGTACGCCGTTGCTATACAGGTCCAGGCCGTGGTCGTTGTAGAAGATCCAGCGAATATCTTTATCGGGATCAACGTTTTGTGACACCAGATTCATGTAGCTGGTGGCTGAGAAAACAGCACTGGCTGCAACCTGCCCGCGCAGCATCATCTGCTCCTGGAGGTTGGGCGCCATGTTGATCCAGTTGATCTTCTTTTCGTCCAGGCCGTTCTTTCTGGCGAGCGCGGGAAATAGCGCGAGCGCAGCACCGCCGGCGGGCGAGCCCAGCGTCTTGCCCTCCAGGTCTTTCAGAGACTTGATGTCGCTATTGGCCTTCGTGATCAGTGCAAACGGTGCGCGGTTGTAGACCATGTAGACCATCACCGGCGCTTCGCCAGGCTTGGTCGATGCGTTCTGGATGATGGCGTTCATGTCGCCAATGCCGGCCTGATACGTGCCCGACATGACGCGGGTGACCGCCGCCGCCGAGCCATTGCCCTGATCGATTTCAACATCCAGGCCTTCCGCCTTGAACATGCCCTTGTCTTTGGCCCAGTAGAACCAGGCGTGCACGCCCTGGATTTTCCAGTCGAGCGTGAACTTGATTTTGGTGGGCGTCTGCGCCAGTGCGCTGGTACCCGCAAGACTGAGCGCGACGCCGAGGCCGCACGCGGTGAGAAAACGGTTGAGGGAGAACCTTACGGGCGCTGATGACATGTGCAAGCTCCTGAAATTGACAACGCATTCGTGATGGACGACGGGTCGGGCGTGACGCACCACGCCGCAACCTCACCGCCCCAAACTGGTGCTGACCGCACCCCTGCAACCCGGTCTCGGGGCTGTTTGGTGCGGTCATTTCCGGGCAAGGCCTGGTGCGGGTCTACAGAGCAGCCTCAGTGCCAGGCTGCGTTGTCAGAAGGCGCTTATTTGAGAACGAAGCGTTGCCGAATCGGCAACGGAAAGCTTCTTCCCGGTTTGGATTCGGAGTCGGGTGACGTCACGCAGCTGTTACACAGCCGTCATGTCCCAACTTCAGGCTGATCCGGTTGGATATTCAGCGCGGGAAGGTGGTCGTGATGTCAGCGTCGTCGAATTTGCTTCGGTGTTTCTGGCGCATTTTTTTAGGGTGCTGCGCGATTGCTGCATCGGGTTGCGGCGGAGGGTCGGGGGGCGGGACGAGCGCCCCGGCAGGCGTGTTCGTAGCGCCAGCCCCGACAACCGGATCGGTGATTCTCGCGCCGCCGCTTCTCCGGTTTACCGATACCGGACTCAGTGTCGATGACGGCGTGACGCGCACGGGCTTATGGTCGGTGTCGAGCAGCGATGGCTTGGGCTGGGAGTTCTCGCTCGATTCCGGCAAAAGCTGGACTCGCGGCGAGGGCAACTCGTTCGAAGTGATCGGCGACGGTCAGAAAACCATTTGGGTCAGGGCCAGGGATGATCTGGGCAACACGTCTGAAATCGTTGTTGCCAGATGTACGTTGGACACGATGGCCCCTGCCGCGGTGGCAACCGTGAGCGGCGGAAGCGCAGCGCTGCGTGAGCTATCGCTCCAGGGTTTGGAACCGAACGCTCTTTGGGAATTTTCTCTTGACCAGGGGCGGTCGTGGCAGGCAGGCCGCGCAACATCGCTGTCGGTATCCGGGAATGCGCTGGCATCGCTGCAACTGCGCCAGACGGATGTTGCCGGCAACCCTTCCATACCCGTTTCGATTGATTTACAGGCGCAGGGAACAGGCTGGATGGAGGCGTCTGGCAATCCGATGATGCCCACTTCGCTGGGGGCCGCCAAGGGTTCAATCCTGATTCACGGCGACGTTGTTGCGGGTGACGCTGACTACCTGAGCATCGAGATTCCGAACGGGTTCAGGCTGTCGTCGGCATCATTTGTTTTCTATGATTCACCGGACAAGATCGCATTCTTTGCTGTCCAGCGTAAATCCGTTTTTGATGCCGGGTTTGACACCGGAAAAATGCTGGCTTTTGGACATTTCGGCCCGTCGGATCTCAACAGAAATATCGTGGCAAGTGTTGCGCCGGCACAGCTGGCGGCGGGGCCACTCACATTCTGGATTCAGCAGACTGGGCAGTTGGCGACTCGCTATGCGCTGCTACTATCAATCGAGCCCGCTTGAGCGCACCGCGCGAGGAGCACATGGCGCTAACCCCGTTTCACCTCTCGGTCCCCGTAACCAACCTTTCTGACACGCGCTGGTTTTATGGCGAGGTGCTTGGCTGCGCAGAGGGGCGAAGCGCAGACTTTCGAATCGACTGGAATTTTTTCGGTCATCACCTGGTGACCCATGTCGAACCTGACGATGCCTCGCACGTCACCACCGACGTCGACTCCTTTGGTGTCATGACGCCATGCCGGCATTTCGGGGTTGTCATTTCGTACGAGGAATGGACGCGTATCGCGGACCGCGTGCGCGCGTTGCAGGCCCGATTTCATACTGAGCCACAAACCGTGTTCCCGGGTACCGTCAAGGAACAGAACATCATGCTGATTCACGACGGCTGCGGCAATGTCGTTGAGTTCAAGGCCTCGCGCCACGGGCTCTGGCAGCGCGATCTGTAGCGGCTGCCCTTATAGAGCCGTATGCCGCCTCGATTGCGGCGCTTCTTCACGCGTTCCCTCTATGCGAGTGCGTGGCTGGCTCGGCAGATAGCCCGTTGATTGGTCAAAGCAGCGAAGCCGTACCGTTTTTGTTGACGGCGCGAGCATGAGTGTGTTGGACTCGGGCAGTCTTCCGGCTCGACACGCCTTGCGTTTGTTTCACCTTGAAAGCATCCAGGGCTCATCACTCGTTTTTCCCGCCCGTCGGGCTTTGTCACGGGTCCCGCCAGGGACGCTAGGTCTATCGCAACATGAAGGTCGCCAGCGAATTTGTCATTCCCGCCCGTCACGGGCGTGCCTTTGAGGTAAAGCGCGGCCAGGTATTCCGAATCTTCCCAATGGAAGATGGTCAGGTCGGCGACTGCGTGTTCTACAACGCGCGCGACTACCGCGAATGGTTCCATGTCGGTCAGAGCTGGGCAATCAACGGAATCCTTGGCACCGGTACCGCCAAGAGCTTTCGATATTTCTACTCCAAGCCTCCGCGCGAGAACGTCATGCTTACCGTTCTCGAAGATACCTATGCTAATCATTGGGGTAATAACGGCGGTCGCTGCTCGACCAAGCTTTACGCCTTGCGTGATGGCATCGCGCACGGACATCGATCCTGTCAGGAAAACCTTGCCGAGGCGCTCGCGCCCTACGGGATGACGGGCGACGACGTCATGGATGTCTTCAATGTGTTCATGAATGTCGATCTGCATCCTGACGGCCGGTTTACCATCCGACCAACCACCGTCACCCGAAACGACTACATCGAACTCCGCGCCGAGATGGATATCCTCGCCGCGGTCTCAGCCTGTCCCGCCGACACCTCGCCCACCAATGGCGGGAAGTCGGCTCCGCTCGGTATCCGTATCTTCGAATAAGGGGGGGTCATGAAGAAGCTCGCACTAGCGCTTGCTGCCTTATCGTTTTCACTGACGCTGCACACCACCACGGAGGCCCAGGAGGCGCGCCTGCGCATGGCCAGCTTCCTGCCGGCAAACCAGAGCTTTGGCATACCCGCCAAACGTTGGGTGGATGAGGTGAACCGGCGCGGAAAGGGCATTGTCCAGATCGTCCTGGTTGGCCCCGAGGCGATTCCTTTGCCGGAGCAACCTAACGCCGTGAAGACTGGCGTGGTAGACCTGCACTCAGGCCCGCCCACCTTCTATCGTGGATCGCTGATTGAGGCCGAGTCCATGACGCTGTCTGAGAAGTCGGTCGCCGAACTCAAGCTAAACGGCGCCTGGGATCTGATGAACCGACTCCACGCTGAAAAAATGAATGTGATGTTGCTGACTGGTTTCGGCGACGGGGTGAACTTCAACGTTTACACCAACCGCCCGGCGGCATTGACTGATCGCGCCAAGCCCTTCGACGGTATGACGCTGCGTACCTCCCCTGCACAGAAGGCCTTCCTGGAGTCTGTGGGCGCTCGTGCAGTGGTTATTGCCCCGACCGAGGTGTACACCTCGCTGGAACGCAACATGGTGCAGGGCTACGTGTGGCCGATGCTTGGCCTGAAGGATCTGGGCTGGCTCAAGCTCACCAAGTTTCGCTATGACCCGGGCTTTTACAGCTCGGTCGTCAACATCATGATCAATCTCGACAAGTGGAAGTCGCTCGATTCGCGCCAGCAGAAGTTCCTGATGGAAATGGCTACCTGGATGGATACCGAATGGCCGAAGTGGCGTGCCGAGTCGCGTGCCGACGAGGAGCGGTTCCAGAAGGAGGCGGGTGTGCAGGTGGTCAGCGTGGGCTCAGAGCTTCGAAACCGCGCGCATGACGCGTTCTGGAACGAGTTGCAGGGCCTTAGCCCGCAGCTTATCCCGCAGATCCGCAAGCTGATGACGAATTGAACGCACTGGAAGCAGCGTACGGCCGGCTCCTTGCCGCCTGCGCTGCCGTGGCGGCGGGGCTGGTTTTCGCTGTCATGGCCATGTTCACCCTTTCAGTGGTGCTACGAGCACTGGTAGGGGGACATGTTGAAGGCGACATGGAGTTGTCTGAGTACGCGATGCTGCTTATCACAGCGCTGACCGCGCCCTGGTTGTTGCGGCTCGGTCGGCACGTGCGTCTGGATGTGGTGCTCGTGAATCTGCCGCGGCGTCTTGCCTGGGTCTGCGAGCTCGCCTGCGACGCAATCGGCTTCACCGTCTCGCTGTTGCTGGTGACCTATGGATGGCGCGTGCTCGTTGCAAGCCACTCGTCGGGCACCAAGATCGTCAAGGAATTCACGATCCCGGAGTGGTGGGTGCTCTGGCCGTTGCCGCTCATGTTCGCGCTGGTTGCGGTGGAATTCCTATTTCGCTTGCGCCGCGTGGCCTTGGGCCCTCGCCAGGCCCGGGTTGAAGGCGGCCAACTTTAGGCTGAGGCAATGGACTGGCCAACTGTTCTCGCACTTCTCGCACTGGGCGTGCTCGCGCTCATGGCCCTGGGCATACCCGTGGCTGTTGCGTTTATTGCCGTGAACGCTGTCGGCGCGTGGTTCTTTCTGGGGGGCGAACGCGGCCTGTCGCAGCTGGCGCGTAACATGACCGCGTCGGTGTCGAATTTTGCGTTCACGCCAATTCCGCTTTTTGTCCTCATGGGTGAGGTGCTCTTTCATACCGGGCTGGCGGTAAAGGCCATTGACGCCGTGGCGACACTCATCCGACGCGTGCCTGGACGCCTATCGGTCATCGCACTTGTAGCGGGGACAATTTTTTCAGCGATTTCTGGTTCCACGATTGCCACCACTGCGATGCTCGGGTCGCTTTTGTTGCCGCAGATGCTCAAGCGCGGCTACGACCGGAAGCTCGCCATGGGACCCATCATGGCAATTGGAGGGGTAGATATGCTGATTCCGCCCTCGGGGTTGGCGGTGCTGCTCGGCGGTCTCGCTGGAATTTCAATCTCGGATCTGCTGCTGGGTGGCGTGGTGCCCGGCATCATTCTCAGTGGTGTATTCATTGCCTACATTGTGTTTCGCGCGTGGCGCGATCCTGCGCTCGCGCCATCGGACGATGAGCCGGTCATCACAGGCTGGGCACGCTGGCGACCGTTCGTTCTTCATGTGTTGCCGCTTGGCACCATCATTGCCGCGGTTATTGGCAGCATGGCCATGGGCTGGGCCACGCCTACCGAGTCGGCGGCGATCGGTGCTGCGGCAACCATGGTGGTGGCGGCGCTGTTTCGCGAGTTGAAGATGAAGGCGCTGAAGGCCGCGCTGATCGGGACTGCGCTGGTAACCGGCATGATCATGTTCATTATTCTGGGTGCGACCACCTTCGCCCAGATCCTCGCTTTCTCGGGCGCGACGAGCGGTCTGATTGAGTTGGTCACGAAGGCTGAACTGGGGCCAGGCGTGGTGGTTGCGGGGATGCTGGCGATTCTCCTGGCGCTGGGCCTTTTCCTCGATCAGGCGAGCATGATGATGCTGACCGTTCCGCTCTTCATGCCTCTGGTCAAAAGTCTGGGTATCGACCCGGTCTGGTTCGGGGTCCTATTTCTCATGTGCATGCAGATCGGGTTGCTGACGCCGCCGTTCGGGCTGCTCCTGTTCACCATGAAGAGTGTTGCGCCCCCTGAGATCACGATGCGCGAGGTAATTTCGGCTGCCGTTCCCTATGTTCTGTTCGGTTTCGCCATCACGGCTGCAATATTCATTTTCCCCAAGTTGGCGACCTGGCTTCCTTCGATCACCTGACACCGCGCTCCTGGAATTTTTCTGATGAAAGCAGTTCAGTTCGAGCGCTTCGGTTCACCTGATGTGCTGGCCATGGCCGAGCGCCCGATTCCTGTGCCGGGTCCAGGTCAGGTGCTGGTCGAGATCGCTGCGGCGAGCGTTACGCCGGGTGACGCGAAGCTACGCGCCGGACTGCTTCAAACGATCTTCCCGGTGTCGCTACCCTGCATACCGGGACGTGACGGAGCAGGACGGATCGTCGCGCTGGGGGTGGGCGTCGACTATGCCGAGGTTGGTGATCGCGTGTGCTTTGTGGCCGAGCGCACGGTGCAGGGAAGCTACGCCACGCACATCGTGCGCGATGCGCACAGCGTGGTACGAATGCCGGAGAAGCTTTCGTTTCTCGAGGGTGCTGCGCTGATGCACGCGGGCACCTGTGCATGGATGGCTCTCATGGACACTGGCCAAGTCAAGGCAGGGCAGCGCCTGCTTGTGCACGGCGGCTCGGGAGCGATCGGCGGCATGGCGATACAACTCGCTCGCCACCTGGGTGCATGGGTCGCCGCAACCTGCCATCCCAGGAATCGCGACTATGTGCTTGGCCTTGGCGCGCACGAGGCGTTTGCCTACGACCGGGACGAAGATTGGGACCGTTTATCAGAAATCGACCTGGTACTCGACCTTGTCGGCGGTAGCTTGCACGAGCGCTCCTACCCGGTGTTGCGACCGGGCGGCATCCTTGCCTGGCTGATAGCGAGCCCTTTTCGCGACCTCTCCAGGCAGTACGGTGTGCGCACAGTGCAGGCTCATATCGTCGATAAACCCCAAGCCAATGCAGCGGTCGTGGCGTTGGCGGGGCAGGGCGCGCTTCGCGCGCAGGTGAGCCGCGTGTTTCCACTTGCGCAGGCTGCCGAGGCGCATCGACTCATAGAGGCTGGGCAGAACAGTCGCGGCCGAATCATTCTGGAACCATGATCACTCAAAAAACGCATCGTGTGGCCGTCGACATTGGCGGCACCTTCACGGATATCGTCCTTCTCGCCCTTGATACGGGCGATCTGTTCACTCATAAGACGCTCACGACGCCAGACGACTTTGGTCGCGGCATCGCCGAAGGAATTCAGGCTGTTCTTGCGAAGGCGAACGTGCAGCCCGCCGCGCTTGAGCGGGTCATTCACGCAACAACGGTTGCCACCAACGCTATCCTCGAGCACAAGGGCGCGGTGACGGGGCTGCTCACGACCGAGGGCTTTCGGGATGTGCTGGAGATGCGCCGCCTGCGTATCCCGGAAATGTATGCGCTCAACTATCAGAAGCCTGACCCGCTGGTCCCGCGGCGCTTGCGCCGTGAGGCGCTCGAGCGAATGGCGCCAGATGGCTCAGTGCGCCGTTCCCTCGATGAGGCGAGCGTGCGTGCAGCGGCCGAGCGTTTCCGCGAAGAGGGTGTGGAGTCGGTTGCGATCTGTTTCCTCCATGCTTATGCAAACCCAGCCCACGAAAAGGCGGCCGAGCGGGTATTGCGCGAAACGCTGCCCGGCGTCTTCGTCTCCTGCTCCTCGGACGTCCTGCCAGTGATCCGCGAGTATGAGCGCACCAGCACGACCGTCATCAATGCATTCCTGGGACCCACAGCGGCACGCTACTTCGGATCCCTTGAGAAGCACCTCGCCGCCATCGGCGTGCGCGCGCCTATCCTGGTCATGAAGTCCGATGGCGGCGTCATGTCGATTCGCGCCGCGGCCGAGCGGCCTGCCTACATCGTTGAGTCGGGCCCGGCAGCGGGCGTGATCGGTGCCGCAGCGCGGCTTGTTTCCGGGGACGCGATCACCTTCGATATGGGAGGCACCACCGCCAAGGTATCACTGGTGGAGGGCGGGCGAATTCAGCATACCGGCGACTATGAAGTGGGTGCCGGAATCAATCTCAGTTCCAAGCTGGTGATGGGCGGTGGCTATGCCCTGAAACTGCCGGTGATCGATATCTCGGAAGTCGGGGCGGGCGGCGGTAGCCTGGTGTCAATCGATGCGGGGGGGCTGCTCCGTGTGGGGCCGCAGAGCGCTGGATCCTCGCCAGGCCCCGTGTGCTACGGGCGCGGTGGCAGGCAGGCTACGTTTACCGACGCCGCGCTGGTGCTTGGCTGGCTCAATCCCAGGGCTATCGCTGGGGGTGGCCTGCAGCTCAAGGCCGCGCTTGCAAAGGAGGCGCTTCGCGAGCAGGTGGCGACGCCGCTGGCTGTGGCCGAGCGCGAGGCCGCGTATGGTGTGTTGCAGGTAGCGGCCAGCACGATGGTCCGCGCGGTAAAAGCAGTCTCCACCTATCGCGGCCGTGATCCGCGCGACTTCGCTCTGTACGCTTTTGGCGGCAACGGCCCTCTGGTGGCGGCTCTGGTGGCGGATCTTCTTGATATGAAGCGCGTGCTGGTGCCGCCGCATCCGGGCGTTTTCAGTGCCTATGGCCTGTTCCATGCGCAGGTGGCACATGAGGTGGTGCGAGGCTACCTGGCGCGCCTGTCCGAACTTGAGCCAGGCGAACTCGATCGCCGCTTCCAGGCGATTGAGGCGGATCTGCGCAGCCGTATGGAGACAGAGGGCGTTGCCGGTTTCGAACTGGAGCGTCATGCTGACCTGCGCTATTCCGGCCAGGCGCACGAGATCACCATTGCCACTGATCCGGGCTCCATCGACTTGCAGGCGCTTGCTGCCGCATTCGGAGACGAGCACGAACGCACCTATGGACACCAGGCCGAGCGGGAAGAAGTCGAGTGCGTTGCGCTGCGTGTCACAGCGCGCATCCCGTCCGACGTGCTGCCGGCCCGCTCGCGTCTCGTGGGTGGTGGCTCGGACCGGCGCAGCGCCTACTTCGGGCCCAAGGCCGGGGAGCACGATGTGCTGGTTGTGGGCCGCGGCGATCTGGCTGCGGGGGCTCTGGATGGGCCGCTGATCGTGGAGGAATACGACGCCACCTGCGTCGTGCCACCTGGCTGGCGCGCAAAGCTCGACGACGAGGGAAACCTGGTGCTGGACCGTTGAAGGATAAGCCTGTTGTGAAGACTGACCCGATCACTCTGGAAGTTCTGAAGAATGCCCTCTCGTCGATTGCGGACGAAATGGCGCTCGTCATCCTGCGCACCGCGTACAGCTCGATCGTGCGCGACTCGATGGATTACTCCACTGGCCTTTGCGACCGACATGGCCGGGTAATCGCCCATGGCCTCACCATGGCGCTGCATCTGGGCGCGTTCCCGGATGCCATGCGGGCATTGCTGCGTGACTACGGTGACGACCTAAAGGAGGGCGATGTATTCGTTTTCAATGACCCCTACGTGGCAGGCGGCATGCATCTGCCCGATGTCTATATCGTCAAGCCTGTCGTTGTAGCGGGCGAAGTGGAAGGTTTTTGCTGCACGCTGGTTCACCAGATTGATATGGGTGGGATCGCACCTGGTTCGACCGCAGTGTACTCACACGAGATCTTTCAGGAAGGTCTGCGTATCCCGCCGATCAAGATGATCCAGGGGGGAGTCCCCAACGAGACTTTCTTCAAGTTGATGCATCTCAACACCCGCATACCCGACAAGCTGGCGGGTGACATGCGGGCGCAGATCGCTGCCTGCAACAGCGCGGACCGTGCCTTTACAGCGCTGGTCGAACGCTACGGCTCGGATGGCTTTCGAGCGATGCTGGACGAACTGCATGACTATGCCGAGCGCCTCGCACGCGCAGAGATCCGCGCGCTTCCGAACGGGACCTGGAGCTTTACCGACTACATCGATGGGCTTGGCGAAAACCCGCAGCCCATACCGTTGAAGGCGACGGTCACCATCGAAGATGACCAGATGACGGTTGACTGGACAGGGTCTTCGCCGCAGGTGAAGGGTGCGATCAACTGTCCCTCGCCCTTCGTCAAATCAGCGGTGCATCTCATCCTCAAGTGCGCGGCGCAGCAGGAGATTCCCAACTTCGAGGGCGCGCTACGGCCGCTGACCATCGTGTTGCCCGAAGGTACGATCGTAAACCCCACGCAGCCGGCAGCCTGCGCGGCGCGCGCCATCATTGGTTGGCGGGCAATCGACACGCTGATGGGCGTGTTCGCACAGATCGTCCCTGACCGCGTGGGCGCGGCGGGCGAGGGTGGCGTTACCTTCCCTGCGTTCAGCGGCTGGCACAAGGGCCGCCGCTTTGTACTCGCCGAGACCCTGGCCGGAAGCTTTGGCGCCATGCGCCAGGCAGATGGCATGTTCGGCATTCCAAACCCCGGCGGCAACCTCACCAACCAGCCGGTGGAGATGATCGAGTCGCTGTATCCGATCGAGATCCAGGCCTACGGCATGATTCCGAACAGCGGCGGTCCAGGCCGGCGCCGTGGCGCGCCCGGCATCCTTCGCCGCTATCGGGTGCTCGGCGAAGAGATCGTGATCGTCATGCGCGCTGACCGCCAGCGCTTCCTGCCCTGGGCACTTGAGGGCGGTCAGCCCGGCACGCCGTCGTTCCACCTGGTGAAGTCGGCTGCTGGACAGCGCGTGCTGCCCCAAAACCCCATGGGCCCAGTTAGCGTGCGCAGGGAAGAGGTGTTTGAACACCTTGGGGCCGGTGGCGCTGGCGTCGGCGACCCGCTTGAGCGCGAGCCTATTCGAGTTCTGGACGATGTGCGCGAAGAACGGATCACCGCAGCGTATGCGTTTGACGTGTATGGTGTGGCAATTGAGGGTGGCAGGGTCGATGAGGAAAAGACATCATCCCGCAGGCGTTATCTGCGTTCGGCTATTGGGGCCGATCGACCCGCTTACCTGCAGCATTATCTTAAGCCCCTTGGCGTTTCCGAATTTCGACTTGAGGGTCGGGAACTGCAGATGCAGAAATAAATAAAACGCGCTGGACTTCTTAGCGGCGCATCAATTGACGCATCAGGCGACATACCGCGCAGGGTCGTAGGGCGCTGGATCGATTGCGCCGCGCCGGTCGGCGGCCACCTCGGCTAGCAGACCGCCGGTGATCGGGCCGAAGGTGAGCCCAAGCGTGCCATGCCCAAAATTAAAATAGACGTTTGGATGTACCGGACTGCGGCCGATGACAGGTACCGAATCGGGCATGCCCGGCCGGTGTCCCATCCAGCGTGATTGAGCCTCGCGCGGGAAGTCGGGCAGCAGCATTCGACCAAGCTTGAGAAAAAGATCGGCGCGATCGTAATTTGGCGGCGCATCGAGGCTCGCGAACTCCACCAGGCCAGCCACACGGATGCCGTCCTCCATGGGCGTCATGGCGAAGTGCATCTCGCCGTCAACCAGCAACCCATTCAACGGTACGCTGTCGCTGGGAACCATGATGTGGTAACCACGCCAGGTTTGAAGCGGCGCGTTGCAGCCCAGGGCTGCAGCAAAAGCCTGCGAGTGTGCGCCAGCGCAGATAACCAGATTCTCTACTTCCAGGTTGCCTTGGTCGGTGAGGATACTGGTGGGGGAGACGCTGCGAACATCGAGGTTGCGGAACTCGCCGCCCCGTTCCGTGAATAGTGCAACCAGCCGCTGTACAAGGCGACCCGGGTTGGCGATAGACGCGCTTGCCGGCTGGTACCACGCATAGCGGTAGTCCGGTGCGATCGCGGGCTCGAGGTCACGCAATGCCGCCTGGTCTAACTCTTCCACGGGCAGACCGAGGGCTCGCCGGGCATTCATGTCGGCTCGCTCAGCCTCGAAGCCCTCCCGCGTTCGGTAGGCGTACAGCTCGCCGCGGGGGCGAAGAAGATCCTGTGCGCGCGCATCGCGCAGTAGTGGCTCGTAGGCAGCGCGTGCGCGCAGCGCAAGCGGTGCCAGCGCGCGAGACGCACGCTCGACATGGCTCGGGCGCGAGGCCCACAAAAAACGGGCGAACCAGGGTGCAAGGCTGCCCAGGTATCGCCAGTTCAGCACCAGCGCGCTTTCCCGGTCGAACAGCATGCGCGGCACCATGCCAACGATGCCAGGGCGTGCGAAAGGCAGGACGCCGCCCGAGTGCAGGATGCCCGCATTGCCGAAAGAGCAGCCCTGCCCTGGAGCGTCCCGGTCGATAAGCGTAACGCGCCAGCCTTCGCGCTGTAGTGCGAGGGCAGTGCATACGCCGACGATACCGGCGCCCAGGACCGTGAAGTGCTTCATTGGTCGACTACTCGACTGCGACGCATTCGATCTCGATGTCGAAGTCCATCGGCCACGAGCCCACGTTCACGAAGGTGCGTGTAGGGGGGTTGGCTCCGAAGTAGGCTTTGTATACCTCGTTCACGCGGTTGAAGTGCGCAGCATTGGTAATGTAAACCCGTACGCTGACCACCTTATCCATGGACGAGCCTGCGCTTTCCAGACAGTGCTTGACGGTATCAAGTGCCTGTCTCGCCTGCGATTCAATATCACCGTTACTGATCTTTCCAGTCTTAGGATCCATCGGCGGCATGCCGGAAACGAACACGAAGCCGTTCGCCTTCACCGCTGCTGAAATGGGTACCTGCTTGGCCACGAGGCCTTCTGTGATGCCGGGAACATGCACGACCTGTTTGTGCGCCACTGATGACTCCTTAATGCTTTGACTGAATCGATTATAGGGGCGAGTCGATGCACCGGAATCCCCTGTCTCACCCTCACCGACTGAGAGGCGGATCAGCTGTGCCTCATAAGCACCGACCGCTCAGCGCATGGGTGAGGGAGGTTGTGCGGCATCCAGCGGGCCGCCAAGATCAACGGTGGCGTAGCTGGCGGGCATGTTGATTTCGATCAGTTCGA
>Ga0194118_10002695_pt1 | contig 21938 bp, 27 predicted proteins | sample TA2MahsurfametaG_2_FD_148662 | JGI IMG/M metagenome (GOLD analysis project Ga0194118, IMG submission 148662) | Freshwater microbial communities from Lake Tanganyika, Tanzania - TA2015013 Mahale N5 surface | ecosystem: Environmental > Aquatic > Freshwater > Lake | place: Tanzania: Lake...
TACCAATTTAAAAATATTTTATAATATATTTTATAATATTAAACAATGGAACCACTTACAAATTTTTACGATCTAGAAAACCAGAGAAAAAATACCGAGGATGTAGAAAATAGCATACGCAATTCATTATTAAATAATCAACCAATAATCAGATACAAATGTCACGAGATTATTCACAATAGTTGTTCTTGGGTAATACCAATTGGAATTATAATAATTATGGTAATAATAGTTATGGTAATTGTAGTTGTAACGGTAAAAGTCATATTATAGTCGTCTGGTTTTATTTCGGCGACGTGGTGCCTTTTTTTCAGTGCCTTTTTTTCGGTGCTTTTTTTGCGAAGGTTTTAGCGTCGGTTCTATAAATTTTTTTATGCTGTCCTTTTGGTTTAACATCATATCCACTATATTTTGGAAATAAGAGCGGAATTGTGGTCGCATTTTTTGCAAATCGTCAATAGGTATCCATCTGATTTCGGCTTTTTCGAATATTTTTGTAGTTTTAAATACTTTTGCAGGTAAACGCTTTTGTAAAAAACGCTGATTATTGTTATAGTAATGAGGCAGCCATTCGTTATATTCAAATGGAAAAATGTGCATACGATATGTTTTATGTCCATCGGTTTTGTGGTCAATATTATAAGTGCCGTATTTACATAACATTTTGCGAATATCACTATCGTTACCTAAAAATCCAGTAAATTCTTCTCCAGCTTCTCTGATAGCGGTTTCTAAAAATGATTCACTATTGTCCGTACCGCCACCAAAATCAGAAAATCCAGGAGCTGAATCCTCATATTTACTTTCTTTGCCAAATAGAAAATAAAGTTTGCCATTATGTATAGTTGTTGGTAAAATACCTGCTCCCATAATATTAAATAATATTAAATAAAAATATTATTTTATATTTTATAAGTAGATTGTACATGTTTATGTGATTGTGTATATAATTGAATTATCTGATAAATTAATATTACCGGGATAACTTTGATTAACCACTGGACTAAAGTTTCCATTATATATATTGGCTACTCGAACTGGATAATTACCAGGATTAAGATTTAAAGGAACAACAAAGGATAAATAAGAAGAACTGTAATATATGACAGGCAAGTAGTCATTACCAAATTTAACAATTGTTACTTCATCAGGTAAATAATTAGAGCCACTTATATACACGAGTGAATAACCACCTGATGGGCTAGTTGTGGTAGATAAACCTGATAGAACTGGAGTAAAACTAGGATACTTAGGTTTAGATTTTCTACAATTTCTTTGTGATCGTATAGCTTTAGCATTTAATATACCATTAGGAAAAAATTGAGCTATTAAATAAGCATTTGATTGAGGATTAGTTCCATAACCTTTTCCAGCACAAGACATTTATTATAATAAATTATTATAATTCGCTGCAAAGATATAATAATTTATATAATAATTTACATCTAATAAATTTATAAAAAACTATATAAAATTAGTATCAATATAAATAAAAATGGTTTTTATGAACTTTTTTTTATTTTTGGCTTTTCTCTCGACTATTCTATGTTATGACTACACTCAATTAAATACTGGTGTTTGGTTAAGTGGAGCAGCTTATTGTGGGAAAGATAATTATAAGACAATGATATTAGGTGGTCCTGCATCTGGATTTATATATAAAGACACGCTTTATGATGTCAAAACCGATTTGCAAGGTTATATTGGTATTTTACCCACAACTAAGTCCATTTATGTTGTTATTAGGGGTTCTTCATCAGTAATGAATTGGTTAGACGATTTTGAAATTAAATTGGTGCCTTATAATACATTTCCAGAATGTAATTGTACGGTACATTATGGATTTTATAATTCAGCTTTAGGAGTAGCCTCTAAGATGATTGATACTGTTAAAAGCCTCCAAAAAAAATATACTGGTTACTCAGTTGTTATTACAGGCCATTCATATGGTGCATCATGCGGACAACTTTTAGCAATGGAATTAGTCAAAAACGGAGTACATGTAAAATTGTATGATTATGGTCAGCCCCGCGTAGGCGACGCAAAATACGCTGCATTTGTCAATACAAAAATTGCCGAATATTATAGAACAACTCATAATAAGGATATTGTGCCGCATGTACCGCCAACAGAAGTGCTTGGTTATCTACATAGCTGTAGGGAGATTTTTGAAGATGCAAGTGGAAAATTGACAGTATGTAGTGCAACCAATTGCGAGGACCCGATGTGTGCAGACCAATACAAATTGTCACAGACAAATGGAGACGACCATTCCTATTATTTGGGACATCATGTTTCTTGTGAGGCGAGCATTGTTTAACTAATAGTACGTACTAAATAGGACCATCATCGTCTTTCTTTTCTTCAATTTTACCTTTAATTTTCTCTCGAGCTAATTGATAGAAGAAATATCCGATAATTGAACCGATAAGTGAACCAATAGTTACTTGCAATATTGAATGATAACCAAATTTTACTCTTTGATAACAAATAAATAGAGAGAAAACTATACATAAATATAACAAATTTGTATGTTTTAATGATAAATACAAAAATACTGTTATATAAAAGGCTGCTTGCGCATGACCTGATGGCATACCATATATATCAAATGGAATACCGTTTTGAAAAAAATAATCCTTAGCATGTGATGCCATTAATTTTACTTTTTTACTGTCAAACATAGGTCTAGGCTGTTGAATAAGTCCTTTTAAAACAGTATTTAAGAGTGAATTGGCAAATAAACCAACATTTAAATAGAAAAATAAATTTTTATTGTCAAATAATAAATACCAAGATAATATTACTAATATTATTGGCCCATATCCACCGAATTCATATAATATACCCATTAATATTATATGAGATTTTTATCCTTCCACCTTTAAGAAAGGTGGAGCCAAAAATAATCAAGAAATCCATTTCAAATATTTAAAAATCTTTTTATTTTTCTTCTAATTCTAATTTATTTAATCTATTGTCTAAAATTTTTAAAATATTATATATCGCTTCTAAATGTGTAACGAGTTCTTGGTCATAATATCTTGCTAACGGAACAGACTTAGAATATCTATTATTATTAATAGCAGTTTTCTTTTCATTTAATAAATCATTTATTACATTAAAATTATGGTTTATTGATGTTTTTTTATCACTTTCATCTTTTTCTTTTTTTTGTTTTTCCAATTGTAATATTCTTAATTGTAATTGTTGTATTTCTTCGGTAACTGAACTCATATTAAATGTAAATATTGTTATTTAATAATTTAATTATTTATATTTCAATTTTATTATTAAATTTGCATTTTATATGTCAAAAGGTTAAGTTAAAGGTGTAAACTTTATTTGGCTCCACATTTTTAAAGGTATATATTTTGGCTCCACATTTTTAAAGGTATATATTTTGGCTCTACTTTTCCCAAAGGTATATATTTTGGCTCCACCTTTCCCAAAGGTGGATTAGTATTGATATAAGCATTCCGCTATTAAACTTACACACCAATCATTGCCATTTAGATTTAAAATATTACCCTTATCATCCAACAATTTCACGGCCATTCTCTCTATATTTACTGGTCCAAAATATGTTCTTACACTATCTTGGAGAGAACCACTGAATTCAACCAATAAAGAACCGGTTGGAACACCAGTAGAAGTTTTCACAGGTATTATTGCTAATATATCGGATGATGTAGGCGCCTTAGCTAAATAATTGGTCAAATTATTATTGTTATTATTAATTGAGTTAATCGTATAAAGCTGCGCGTTTGTTAAAGTTCTAGGAGCACTTGGTAGTACGATTTGTGTACTTGTATTATCTTGCTGATATTTACCAGCAATTAGAAGACCATTTTGAGCTTGAATGCTTGTAGTATAACTTGAAGGATTACCTGGTATAAAACCACCATTTTTGGCATTAAAGGATTGCGTATTTAATAAAGACTGAAGAACTACGCCTCCAACTAATTCAGGTAAATTATTTCCTTGCTGTGCAGGACTTATACAAGTATAAGGTATATCTGGAGAGTAGTACATAGGCATTTTTAGCGTACTATTTAATTGTGATATGGAGACTAATGAATTATTAACATGGTTTTGATTATAATCATCAATTACTAATATTAAATATTTTGTCCCATTTAAATCTAAAATGGCCGATGCAGGATTTCCACTAGGGTCGACATTTAAATATGGCAATCTATAACCCATCAACCATCCTAACGTGTTATTGAAATAATGATTGCTCTTACTTACACAATTAATATTGCACTGCAAAGAACCAGTGAAATCAAAAAATATGATCTGAGTTGTTGGATTTATAGTAAAAACGATACCACCCGAAGGATCTAATGGATCTGTCCAGGTCCCTCCATTCAAATATAATGTTATTATACCAGTATTAGCATTATAACTAACCGGTGAAACAGCAAAAGTAAATCCAGCTGCTACAAATGATGCATTTAAAGTAGTTTGAAACACAGTTTGGGAATAATTTCCCGAGGGAACCGAAATTGCAACTGTAGTATTACTACTACTATCATATATCCAGAAACAAGTGTTGCCATAAGCACTATCAATTGTATACCAACTAAATGGTATTTGGTAAGAATAAACACTAAGACTTAATCCATTCTTAATAGTATCTGATAAATCACATGTATAATCAGTTGAAGTTGAGTCAATTCCACTAGTATATTGTCTGAATTGACTGTCCAAATTAATAAAACGTTTTATTGTATTTTTTAAATTAGGATTTAGTGTATCTTGTTTTACAGGTAATTGAAAAGTATCCGTAGTTGCAATTTGCTCTTGATTCATAGGAACTTGTGGATTATTAAATAGCTTTATTTTTTGTTTACGGTTCGTTATTTTGTCAGTTTGGGTTTTGTCTGATTGAGTTAGCACTTCATTTTTATACCAGTCGCTTACCATTTTCTCTCCAGAAGGATAAATAGCATCATTAAACATATTTGTATAACCTTCAACCTTTGGTTCAATCGAAGATACCTTTGGTTCAATCGAAGACGCATTTGGTTTAACAACAATTTTTGGTTCAACATTTTCATCTTCATAATCATCGCTCTCTGGATCCAACCCTTCAGCATATTGCAATAACTGACTTTGAATTTCTTTAAAAAAAACAGCTAATTTCGGGTTCTTAGCTCTGTATTTTCTAATATAATAATTTGTATTCTCAATAATTTGTTCTGGTGTCAATTCTTCAACTTCAACAATTGCCATTAATTCGGATAAAGTATAGTCTGTAATATTTGTATTAATTGTTGTCATATAAAAGATACAAATATTGTTTTTAATTAAAAATAAATTCTATTTGTTTAGTGCCTTTTTTTCAGTGCTTAATTTTCAGCTGATTGTTTTTCATTTTTTTTAGCTAAAATTTTATCTTTGAAATGATACACGAATACATTTCTAATTTCTTTTTTAATATCCATGCCTTCACATATATCTAACTTTAAAACTTTTTCTGGAATTTTTGTTAAACCTGAGCCGCGTTTGGAATGTGTATAACCTTTAAATAGAATTTCATCTAATACATAAACTAGGAAAGGGTTATATTGGTCCAATATTTCTCGGGATATATGATATTCGCCAATATAAATATATCGATTATAATTAGAATCTTTCTGTACTTTATAAACTTTGTCAGTTATTAATTTATTTTTGACTAATCCTATTCCCATTATCTGATTAGTTGAATTATTCATTTCAATAACAAACACAGGGGAGTTGACATCAATACTTTCGGCTAATTTATAAGGGGGTACATATATACAAGCTAAATTTTTCCTATTTCTATAAGTCACACTAGCATCCCATGTTTCATTATTATATCTATCAGTAACAACTGAAAACATCTGATAAAATATATTTAACCAAAGGATATATTTAACCAAAGGGGCGAACTTGTGCTTTACATATATATGGTGTAAATTATCTCAATTTTTTAATTATTTTTAACCTGATTTTTAGGTGATTTAGCTCATTTTTAGGTTATTTTTTGGGATTTTTAATGATACTTTTATATATGGAACATCCAATTAAAATAGAAAAACATTATGGTATAAATATATTACGAGATGATTTATTAGAGGGTGGTACTAAATCTATATTATTAGAAGAACTTAAAATGCAATATCCACATATAACTGAATATGTATATGCTAGTCCAGTATATGGCGGATTTCAGATTGCATTATCAGCTTATTGTAAAAAAAATGGATTAAAAGCTACTATTTTTTGTGCCAAACGTACACAAAAACATTCAAATACTTTAAAATGTATTGAATATGGTGCTAATATAATTGAAGTATATCCTGGATATTTATCTGTGGTGGAAAAACGTGCTAGAGATTATTGTGAGAAAAAAGCATACGTACACAAGTTTGTATTTGGTGCAAATACACCTGAAAATATTAATATAATTACTAAACGTGCTAAAAAAGTATTAGAACAATTACAAAGTGAACCTGATGAAATTTGGGTAGCAGTAGGTTCTGGAACTTTAGTGAAAGGAATATTACAAGCTGTTAATCATGCTAAGGTATATGGTGTATTGGTTGGAGCTGATTTTGAATATAGTCATCCAAATTTAACATTGATAAAATATCCTAAACCTTTTGAGAGCGAAAGTCGTTTGAAAATTGATTTTCCATCAATGGCAAATTATGATAGAAAAGCATTAGAATTATGTTTATCTCGTTTTGAAGGGAGAAACTCAAATACGGATGTATTATTTTGGAATGTATTATAAAATTTATATTTTTACCCATGTACGCTGATATCCTAATAATAGTTCTGGATTAGTGTATATATCAAGAATCTTTATTTCCAAAAAAGTATTATTTATTGTATGTGGTCTTCTTCCTTTACAATAAGAATCATTTATTTCTTCTTCATTTATTACAAAATTTGATACTACTTCACATTTCATAATTTTTTTTTTATTACAAGAAATATAAACAAAATCTCCTATTTGTGGAACTATATTCATAACAGCCCGTCCTTTTGACTGCTTAATATAACCAGTATGTCTTCCATTTTGATAGTCTTCTATTAGCTTATTATAATCATAATGTTTTGGATTCCAAGTAACTTGCCAGATCATTTTTTGTGTAAAAAGTAAAATACGTTTCAGTTTGTAAATTAATTCAATTTTTAAATTTAAAAAAATATATAAAATAATATAAATGAATTGTTGTATATGTGGACCAGTTAAGAATTGTGAACCTTATTTACAAAAAGTACTTGATAATATGGAAAAAATAGGTTCCATATTTGATGATTATCAGATAATTATTTACTATGATAAATCAAGTGATAATACATTAAATATTTTAAAAGAATATCAAGTAAAAAACCCAAAAATATTATTTTATGTGAATAACAAACCTGTGTCACCTTTTAGAACGCATAATTTGGCCATTGCTAGAAATTTTTGTTTAAATTTTGTGAGAGAAAATAGAGGAAAATTTCCTTTTTTTATTATGATGGATTGTGATGACGTAAATTGTAAAGAAATAAATACAGATATTTTAAAAAAATATTTATATAGAAATGATTGGGACGGGTTATCGTTTAACACTGCACCAAAATATTATGATATATGGGCATTGTCTATTTATCCTTATTGTTTTAGTTATAATCATTTTGAAAATAATGTAAAACAATATAATATTATACAAGATTTTATAGATAAAGTTCTGAAAAAGGCTTCACAAAAAAATCAATTAGTAGAGTGTATATCATCATTTAATGGGTTTTCAATTTATAGAACAAATAAATTTGTAAATACTTATTATGATGGTAGAGTAAGATTGGACATTATACATCCAAACAACTTAAACATGCATAAAAAAGTGGCAAACTCTAATTTAGTATATAAAAAATATTACAAACCAGATGGAACAGTTAATGTGGATGGTTCTTATGAAGATTGTGAGCATAGAGCATTTCATATTCAAGCAATACAAAATTCGCATGCAAAAATTATGATTAGCCCAGAAATAGTATTCACGTAATAAGTATTTATAAGTTTTTAATCAACAAATTATCACCGCCACGTCTAATATTATTTTCAAAATAACCTATATGACAACCACTTTTACCAATAGAAAATTTCCATAGTTCATGCTCCATTAGACCAGTGATTTTTACGTCTTTCAATAAAGTATCAAACAATTCTTTTCTTATTCCATAATATTCAGAGTTTTGCCAGTTAATATCATCTTTTCTGTGTTTTTGTAGATATAAGTCTTTGTCCTGTGGTTTAGAATTCAAATGTCTTTCTACATCAGGTAAAAAATATCTTGCTGTGACTTTTAAAATATGTGTACAATTTTTATAAAAATCATAGGAAGATATATCGTTAAGAGCATATAGAATACTATTTGCTTCATATTGAGAACTAGATGGCATGGTCTTATCAAATTTAAATGTAATTTTATGTAACCGATCATGTGTAATATTGGGAAAATCGTAACCAGAGCTTTCAACGATTACAATAGTATAATTAGTTTTTGATAACCACTGTATTATTTGTTTAGAATACAAATATTTTCTATATTCTACGTCATTAATTGTATTAGTAATATTAGAAACGGCAGCAGTTAATAATACAATCCATTTATTCATATTATATAATCAATATATAATATAATCAATATAATATAATCACTATATTATACAGTTTATTTGTATATTTTTCTATTATGCCATAATATACCGTAATGTTCAACTTTTTTGTTATTATTATGCTCAGTTAAATAAGAATTATAACTCTTAAAAATAATATGTCCGTTAAAAATAATAAATCTGTTACTAATTGTTTCATATAGATCGTGATACATGTCAAATTTTAATTTGTCTGATAAAGAAAAATATTTAGCTAACAATAATGGTCCTGTAGGTTCTAATGCGGAATTCCCGTAAAATTTATTTTTGACATTTTCAACAATATTATAAATGGCTTTTAATAATATTTTATTATTCGGTTTACAAACCATTAGAGCATTATATATCCCATTTTTGTCATGGTCTAATACCCAATGTTCGTTTTCAGTCATATTTATAAATTTAAATCCATTAACAGGTTCGTATTTAATATCCAGATATATTCCGCCTTTTTTATATAATATACAATATCTCCATAAATCAGCCTTATAAGCACCTGGAACCAATAAATCAAATGCATTTAAAACCGAATTTTCAAAATTATCTTCAATAAAATTTCTACAGTCATTGTCGTCATATAGATAGTAATTAAAACTCGGATTATTTAATGCAATTTTGTCAGTAACATTCTTCATTTTTTCTGGCAAATTTTTTGTATGCCATGTTTGATAAATATTTAAAGGAATTATTGTTTTATAATATGTCTTAATTGGATAAGGAATACTCATTAAGTATTTAAATTTATTGAACACGATAAATTGATTGTTATTTTTACTATTACTTATTTTTTTATAACCTGTAGTTTTTTTATTTAAAATTATTTTATCCATATACAAAATTCAATATAATATTATAGAGTTAATCATCTAATATTATAAATTTAAAAATTAATGTAACCAAAGAATTTCTTCAAATTTATTAGTCATAATTTTATATCTTTCATTTTCTAAACTCTTCACTAGTAGAGACCATGGAGTGCAGCTTTGTAGAGCGTTTAGACCTTGATCACAAAACAAATTGAGTAAAGCTGGACTAAAACCTGACATCATAGATGCATTTGGTTGATTGGATAGACTTGGAAATCCAGATGTACTTCTCAAATTCCAGAATAGAATGTGAGGTGGTTTATAGGGTACACCATTTACTCTGATACCTTCGTTTACGTATTTCACTTTCATTTTATCATATAATACATGCTTATCACACTTATCACTTTGATCCATTTGCATATCAGATAAAATTACAAGAACCATATCTTGCACATCTTCTGGTGCCATTTTATTAGTAATAATAGCGTCCAATATTAAATCAAATGCTGCATGGAAATTGGTGTTCATACCCCAATCCGCTTTTCTAACAACTTCTACTTGAGAAATAAAATCGGGATATGGTTCCAAATTGATCCAAGTTGGCTTAGAACTAAATGTCATGACACGCTTTCCAAGAACAGATTTTTCAGCAATACGAATACCGAGAGCAATTGCTGCTTGAATAGGGTCGCCTTCCATAGAACCAGAAGTATCGACCATGGCAATCATCTTTCCAAGAGCACCATTTTGACTAGAATTATCACGCCATTGAGAGTTCAAAAGGTCTTTCTCGGTTTGGCATCCATTTCTAGACAATAATTCAAATGCTTGCTTACTAAAGTCAGCCATTCCAAGTCGCTTTCCCTTCATCTCAACTTGTCCATTAACTGCTTTTTGAATATGCGCACTAAAATTCTCGGCACATTGATTTCTATCAAAATTATCTGGATGTCTTGCTTCACCACTCTTTTTAATATTCAAAAATGCCTTTTTCTGCTTTGATAAAGTGATAGATGTTACCTTATTGAAATCGATATCTTGCCAAATTTGATCGCATTGTTTAATTTGTGTAGTGTCTATATGTCTATTAAGTGTTGATAGAACCTTACGATATTCAGTCTTACACTTAAGAATAGCCTTTCTTTCTTGATCATCGTTTTTAGCTGTTACCAAAAATTCATTGAAATAGGTTGTAGCCAAAGCTTTATAAAGCCAGCTAAAGCGAGATTTTTCTCTAGGAACCCATTTTGCAGCTAAAGAGATGTTATCAGGATTGTAAATTAAATTTTTATAATCCATTTTCAGTTGATCATTTATCAAAGTAATACAAAATTCAATTAAAGGATGGTGAATATTTTCTCCTTTATTGATACAATATTCACAGAAATATTTCAAATCTTTCCATGAGCCATATTGATGTAAATCATTGTTGTCAAGAGTGACAAAACATCTCAGAGCGAACTTAGCTAGTTCAGGATAAAATTTATGCCAAGTATAAATCATCATATAAGATAACGCATATTCGCCCTTACCATCGACGATATCACGAGTATGAGCAATCATTCTATAAAGAATTGAAAGAAGACCCTTTGCTACTTCTTTTTCTGGTAAAGTTCCTATATCAATCTTATACTTCAAGTTCATTAAAATCTCGCTCAATACCATATCTAACCTATGTAGACCATCTTCATTAGTTCTTGTAACCTGAAAGCTGAATTGTAAAATTTTTTCCTGAATATTATTGGACCATCCATATTCTACATGACATTTTTCTCCAAGTTGTATAGGCGTTTGATTATCAAGAGCGTTAACAAGTGCTGCCATTTTTTTTTGATGATATTATATTATAATCCCTAGTCTTTATATCGGTTTCTAATTGTTTTTTTATTAGTATTTAAAGAACGTATATACACTTTTTTAGTAGAATTATTTGCATTAGATTTTACAAATGACTTCTCATAATAAATAACTATTAGGTCATTTAAATCCTGAAACATATTAATAGTCTTTTGATATATAACTGTATCTATATTTTTAATTACTGATAAATATTCCTTATTCTCTCCATTTAATAAATAATTTTTAATTTCGTCTGGTTCCAAATTTATATTATATCGCAAAATTGATAATAATGAGTAACGTTTTTCATTATCAATTGCATTGTTTTTAAGTATTTTAATAATTTCTTCTTGTGAGATTTTATTAGGATATTGCATCAATAAAGTGTCGTTTTTAATTTTATCTATTTCATTATCTCTATTAACATAAATAATACTTAAATTAATATAATAAACGTCATCCTTGTAAAAATCCTTATACAATCTATCAGTCTTTTCAAAATTATTAATCCATTCATCATCTAACTTATTATATTCAACATCCATACTAATATATTTTAATATAATACAATACAATTTTAAACTAATTTACTAGTCATAATAGTCATCATAATCGTCATAATCATAGTCTTCTTCATCTTCTTCATCCTCGTCCGAAGTCTCATCTTCTTCATATAAATATGATTCTCTTTCTTCCCAATTTGGATATTTAAACATTTTTTCCCATATATCATATCCATTTAATTCAATATATTCTTCTGTTCTTTTTTCATGAAGTTCTACTAATGTATCAACTATATCTAATATTATTTCTTTTTCTGTTCGTTTAGGTTCTTCATAAAATACTGTTCCTAGCCCGTATTTCATTATGATATTACCCGTTTCATGATCTTTTTTCATGAGAAGCCAACCAGGTTCCAAATTCACTAAATCAGGATCATCGATAATATCTTTAACTTCTTCTTTCTTTTTTAATGCATCCATATACGTAATAGTTTGTTCTTTATCATCATTTTTTTTTACACTACTAATTAACTCTGGAAAATTGTCCATGCTTAAAATATCTATATCTAATTTCGGTTTATCTTTTTCTTTCTGTTTCTGTTTTTTAAATTCATTTTTATAAGGTTCTATTACTTTCTGATCAGAAGGCTTAAATCGACTTTCTTTTCTCTCCGAATATTTTGTTTGTTCTTCTTTATTTTCCGGTTTAATTTCATTTTTTTTTTGTTTGTCTTTCTCTTTTTTAAAATCGTTTTTATCATCTAATAAAGCTGAAAACCTTGAATTTGATTTAAAAATATTAGTCATCCTCTCGTTTAATTGTATATTATTATTACAATATATATTAATAATATCTATATATTTAAATATTTTTAATTTATATTATATTATAAATTAAGTAATTAATAAATTAATTAATAAACCAATTTAAAGGTAATTAATTATTAATAATTACCTCCTAACAGCAATTTGTATAAACCCTTTAGATATTAGTTAAACCCACCATAAATTTTGTTATATATTAAATACAGGAGGTAGCATTTGTCAATCATTATAATTAAAATTGAATGCATTTTATATAAATACACATTTAGCATCCATTACAATGTCAATAAATAGAATTCAGTATTTTATCAGAAATATTTTACAAAGTTCTAAGCTTAATAGAGAGAAATTTGTAAAGAGTAAAAAAATGTATAATGAAAATATATTTAAAAATAAAAATAGAAATAATCTTATTATAAAGAGAAATTTTGGGACTGCTTCTAATTTTCCTCCTCCAAACGATGATGATGATGGTTTTTATTTAATTATGTTAATGTTAGCCACCAGTAGTTATATTATGCATAAAAAAGATAAAAAATATAAAAATTAATTTATATATTTTTACAAAATTTTTTTATTACCATAATACTAATATCATGAAATTTTAAAATTTTTAACATTATTTATTTTTGAATATAGAAATAAAATACTTAACCCTATAGGACAAAATAATGGTTCATATGAATAAGCATATACCCATAGCATAACAAAAATTGCAGGAAATAAAGATTGTCTTGGTAGCATAGCATAACACTCAGTTGTTCTGAAGTATATCCAAATACCAGCAGAAATTACTGCGATTAATACCTTATTGTTATAAGATAAATATTTATCAAAAAACATTTATATTATATTTATATTAAATATAATATTTATTTTATATATTATATAGTATTTATATAATATGTTAACAAAATTGTATTTAGATACTACAAATCCTAGATTAACATGGAATGCTTTTTTTAGTACAAAAATTATGTCTTTAATAATTATCTCTATAATAGTTCACACTATTATTTATACAGTATTTTGCAATATGGTTAGTTTTATTTTCTTCGGTAAAATTTTAAATAATAGTATCAATATTCGTTTAATATTATCTTTAATTATTTTTATGTTTTTCGGTTATATTGGTAGATTTATTCACGTAAAACAAGTTTATAAAGATTTTAATTATAATTACGAAAAAAGTAAAGAATATTTAGATATACATTATAATTCATGGATATTTATAGGTTAAAATTTATACGGTTAAAATTTATATATAAAATAATTAATCACTATTTAAATATCATTTAGATATCATCTACATCAATTTCCTCACCATTATCCGTGATAATAGCATTATTTGTAGTCGCATGAGAAGCAATCAATTCTTCATATTCTTGAGTAACTTCATCTGTAAATTCAAGAATATCATCTTCATTCTTTACACATAATGTTTTTGCTTCATTTGCAATAAATTTATCCCATTTAACCGATGTAACCGAATTTTTTAGTCTTTCTTTATCAGTTTCATTATACACTTCAAGAATATCACAATCCTTTACCCCACCTGATTTAATATTAGCAGTCTGCCAATCATGAAGACCAACTAGCAGCCAAGTTCCAGGGCCAATAAAATTATCACGCTTACCTCTCCCACTAAACTTACCTCGAATATGTGCTCTTAATGGATTGCCTTCAACATCAATTGCACTAGCAATTCTGCCACCCATAATCTTGACAGCTTGAGCATAAATTTCACCTTCTTCTCGAGCAATTCGTAACGCCACGTCCCTTTTAACCATATTTTTACGGGCAAACCCCTTAGCTTTATTACCTCCAGTATTGTTTTTCACCATTTTTACAAGTTTATGCAAATGTCTTTATATGTATATACCATGTTTTATTTTCTTTAAATTATTTTCAATTTTATTTTAAAATATAATTTAAAGAAAACCGTTGTTCGCTTTTTTTAATTTAATTTTATAAATATCTATTATAATGAATTATGAATTTGATTTTAATATCAATAATTATAGCATAGGAGAATTACATAAATTTCTTTCTCTCGAAGAAAATCATACATTTAATGATATAAATGAACAATGTTCAAGGATGAATACTATTATTACTGAAAGCAGACATTATGATAAGGGATATAAAAGTCGTTTAGGAAAATTTTTAGAGGAAGCAAAACTAAAACTTGTAAAAAATATAAAGAAAATTTCTGAAGCAGATGATGGATTTATTGAAGACTATGATAAATTATTGGTTACTAATCATGAAGAAAATACCATAAATAAAACATCTACTACTTATGCTGGTCACACATTTGTTATGAACCCAGAAACTATTACTTTAAATGATGTCATTAATAAAGAAAAACGTCTGGAACCAATTGAAACTTATCCAACAAATATTTCCAGAAGTAATCTTAACAACATTAAACGTAAGACTATTTTGCAAACCATAGTTTTGAATACTTTATTTCGCGAAGATTATTTTAATACAACCTCTACTGATTTTACTATTGTATTGCCTTATTATTTTAAAAATGTATTATCATTGCGATTATCATCACTCCAATTACCGAATGTTATTTATTGTATATCAAAATCTAATGGTAATAATACTTTATATATTAACGAAGATACAACTGGAATTAATGGAATTATTACCTTTCCAGATGGAAATTATCTTGAAATAAGTGTGTTTGCAACTATTTTACAGACAGAAATAAATAGTCAATTAGGAATTTCACCAGACAGATTTATAGTTACTTACGATATCAACTCGGGAAAAATCACCATATCAAATGCTGCTTCGACATTTACAATGGTTTTTAATGATCCTGTGAAAAGCGTAAATAATAAATGTAAAACATATGAACCTACAGATGGTCAACGTTTGCAAAATTGTATTGAATTAGAAGAAATTTATAAAAAATTAGGATGGATAATTGGATATAGAAGTGATGCATATTCTAATCTAAATTCTTATACTACTGAAGGTGTATATAATGGAGCTTATCCTAATTATATTTATTTTATTTTAAATGATTATAATAATTCACAAAGTCAAAATGTATTTGGAATGTATTCTAAGAGTATTATCGGAGATAATATTTTAGGAATGATACCAATTGTATCAAATGCTTTTTATGTTAATTTTACTAATGGAAGTGACTACATTGAGAGAAAAAGAGAATATTTTGGTCCTGTTAGAATTCAGCGTTTAAAAATAGAATTATTAAATCAATACGGGGACAAAATTAATTTAAATAATATGGACTATAGTTTTTCTCTAGAATTAGAATCTGGATATGATATTTAGAAATAAAATATCCTTATAATTTATAAATGCCAAGCGCTTGGAATATGTTTGTAAAGAAAATTTACGAAGAAGGTAAAGCTAAGGATCCTAAATACGAATTCAAACAAGCCCTAGTTGATGCCAGTAAGCGTAAAGGTGAAATGGGTTCTTCAGTAAAAAAGGGTAAAACAGCTAAGAAAAGCAGAGGTAAAGCTAGAAAAATATCTATGGCTGGAGGTAAAAAAACACGCAGACATCGTAGACGTTAATTCAATATAAAATAATATTTATTTACAAAAATCAATATTATTTTCCAAATTCATCAAATAATTGCTCCAATTTAGAATTATCCAGTTTATTTACAAATTGCCAATCATCTTGTTCATTTAATAACTTATTAAAAATGGTCAATGTGTCTTCTAAAGTCATCCTTTTATCTGAATCTGGATGCAGATTTTTACTTAGTTCTAAAGTAATTTTACTTATAAAAGTCCCTTTTAGAGAGAAAACACGAGATATACATGCAAAAAGATGTATAAATATAATGCTAATGCCGTATATATCCCATTTATTCTTTCTCTCGAATATATCTTCAATAATTTGTTTTACGTCTAAATTTATATACTTTTTCATAGTTTCAATACATTCACCCTTATATAAATTTTTATAATTTTCAGAAAATAAGCTTAAAATATTCAAATTTTCGACGAAATTTTCACAAAATTCTTGAATAAAGTCATACGAAATTGTTAGCATATGGTGGTTAACAAAATAAAAAAGTATATGTATTTCAAATGGTTGATAAGTAAAATCTTCTAATTTATTTAAAATATGAGAAATATAAGTATAATCAACTCTATTTAGTTGTAAACTGAATTTAAAATTACTTAATACTGGCTTCTCTCTATAATTTTCAAGAAAGATTATATTTTTGGGTGAAATATCAAAAAAACATATATTATTTTCATTTAATAAATGAAGTGCATGCAATAAATGTGGAAATATAGTAACAATATCAAAAATAAGTTTTTTAATAGATTTAGAGTTATATAGAAAATCAATAAAATCAATCGAATTTCGGTCAGAATATTTAAATAAATAGTATCTTATATGATCTGCATTTTTAAGTTTTTCAAGAATATTTTCATTTAATTGAGATAAATTTAACTCGTCATAATCATTTAATATTGAAAAAAAAATAGAATAATAAGGTATTTGTGATATTTTATATGATATGTTGGCTTCATTAATTGAAAAATGAGAATAATTAACAATTTTTGTCCGAAGAACTCCTGATAAACTACTTTCCTTTTCTTTATCTCGAGAGAAATAGTTGCCAATAGTTGATATATCTATATTTGTTTCCATTTATTGATTATTGTATAATTTTTATTACTTTTTACAACGAATTCATTACATTCTTTCCCAAGCTGTCATTTTTTTGTAAACTTTTATAACTTGTAGAATATCTTTACATGTTTCATTTAATAAATGTTCATACTTTTTTTTATATGATTCATCAATCCATTTCCCATTTTTAAACAATATTTTATCATATGTATTTTCTTTAATTTTTCTCTCTAGCTCGATTTGATATTTTTTATTTGCAGTAATTGTGTCATCATCTGAATCTTCATCAGGATAACTAAATATAAATCCTTTCTGAATTGTTCTACCGGTGTATATAGTATGAATTTTACCGGTTTTTGCTTGATATTCAAAGACAAGTTCTTTTTGGATATAATAATCACACCCCATAATTAAAACCTTAGAGTGTCTTTAATTTATTTATTATAATATAATTAATTTCAATTTAAAGAGTTCAATTTTTTATAAATTTTTAAATTTCAAAGACAGATTTTACAAATTTACATATATTATAAATGTTGTTTGTAAATATTCATTAGTTTAAAATATTTTTTAATTTTTACATAATAAATATATGAAAAAAATTGCATTTTTATTTTTAATTTATGACACTTTGAATTTAGAAGAATTATGGAATATATTTTTTTTAAATGTAGACAAAAATAAATATACTATTTATATACACTTTAAAAATAATGTCCCATTAAAATATTTTGAACAATATAAACTAAAAAATTGTATTGAGACAAAATATGCTGATATATCATTAGTATGTGCTCAAAATATATTATTAGATGAAGCTTTAAAAGATGAAAATAATGAACATTTTATTTTTTTATCTAACTCTTGTGTTCCATTTAAAAATTTTGAATTTATTTATAATAAATTATCTATAGATAAGTCGTATTTTAATATAATGCCTCAAGAGCAATGTTTTCCAAGATGTGATAATTTATTAAATTATATAGAGAGAAAAAATATACAAAAATCATCGCAATGGTGTATATTAAATAGAAAACATAGCAAAATTATATTATCTTATGGAAATTATAAATATATAAAATTATATAAAAATATATATGCACCTGATGAGATTTGTTATATAACAACTATATTTATAAATAATTTACAAGAAGAGATAATTACAACACCGAATTTAGCAAATAATGCTACTACATTTACAAATTGGGCAGGTATGGATTATGCGTTTCCGTCAAATAGAGGTTTAAAAAATTATACATCTATATCAGAAGAAGAAATAATTCATCTAATAAATAGTGATTGTTTGTTTGGACGAAAATTTAATAGAGATTGTATTGTTTGTTTCTGTAAAAAATCTTATTTAAATGCAATAAAGTTTGAATGCAATAAAGTTTGAATGCAATAAAGTTTGAATGCAATAAAGTTTGAATGCAATAAAGTTTGAATGCAATAAAATATTAATATGGTTAAAAATTATATAAAAAAATAAAATTTATAAAGGATTTATCATGTTGTAAATTACTTACTAATAATTAAGAAATATCTATTTTTATATGTTTTCTTGATTTTTGACTTGATTTCATTTGAATCTGAAATTCCAGCACGAATGAATTGGTTTACTTGATCTTTAAGAATTTCAACATTTTGCTTGCAAAATTCATCAAAACCATCGGAAGGCTTAAATTCACCTGCTAAAATACTTGACTTTATATGAGCATCCATGGTTTCCAATAATTCCTTCTGAGAACCCACATAAATGCGGCGCTTCACCGGTGCCTTTTTTTCAGTGCTTTTTTTTCTAAAATAATATCTTGCACTTTTAAACATTTTATCTAAAATATCTCCGTCATAACCTAAATTAGTGAGGCGTTTTGTTTCGCTAGAAATTAAATCTGAATTTTCATCGGTCCATATTTCCCAAGCTTCTTTAAAATCTTTACGATGGTCATATTGATGAACTTTTGAAAATTTATATAATTCATTCGTGAATTCGTTTGTGAATTTATATCTATAAATCCCTATAGGGACATTAATATCATTAGTTTTGTCGTTAATATCATGAATACCCTCATCAATTCTTGAGGTATTCTGAAATGAATTGCAAATATTATCATCTCGTCTATAATCACTACAATTATCAGAAATATTATCGCACAAATTAATGTCAGGAATGAATGATTTATGATAATCTGAGTTAATAACATTTTTTTTAATAATTTCCATTTTATTATGTTATGTATAATACAGTCAATTGATTTTATTTTTGAAAGCTTTTTTGATTTCAATTTTTTATAAAATTAATAAATAGTTAATATTATAAAATATTAAGTAATTTTAATCACTTTTACATTACTCGGAGTTTCGTCATATTTTTCTTCTACTAGAGGAGCCTCTACATACTGATAATTAATAAATCTATTTGTTCCCTCTGGAATTGCAACTGGTATTTCTTCTGCTATAACAAGTGGGACATATACCTCTTGTCGTTGCTCTTTTGACTCATGATATAATCGCAATGTTTCATAAAATTCTTTTACTTTTTTATTTATACGAATACGACTTGCATCAAAAGACGTCAAATATAAACCATTTAAACTCTTAACTCTTGACAAGGCTACATAAGTTTGCCCGCATTCAAATATACCACTTCCCACATCAATTTCTGCAGCATCTAACGTAGCTCCTTGAGATTTATGAATTGTTAATGCCCACGATAATATTAATGGAACCTGTGAAACTCCAATCCCAGGAATTTTATCACTAATCCAAGTATGACGTTTCATTACAGTATGAAAACCATTATTATATTTTACTTTTGGGTAACCAGTTTTTTCACAAAATTCAGTAACAATACCTTGGCTTCCATTACAAATCAAAATATCATTAGTTAATTTTGATTTAATATTTATAATACACATTACTTGTGCTCCTACCTTTATTTTCATTTCCTTCTCACACATTAAATTTGCTGCTAATAAATCTAATTCAACTTGATTTTCATTGTTTTCTATTTCATTGTTTTCTATTTCATTGTTTTCTGTTTCATCGTTATCTATTATTACTTCCTCATCCCCTTTTGTTATTTTCAAATTAGTTTTATACTGCATTTTATACTCTCTTTCTTCGCCATCTAGTGTCGACATTTTTGAAATGTTTATTTGTTCTACCTTGTTCTTTGTAGGGAATAATTTTGTTGGTTCTGTCACCAAATTTGGGTCCTTTTTTCGTCCTACATATTGTAGAAGTAATTCATTAGATCTTTTCTTAATTCTTCCCTCCCTAATTTGGTTCAAAATTGACGAATAAATGTCATCAGTTTGTCGGAAAATTTTTTTCAACTCTATTTGGCAGTTACGATGAAAGACTGAATTCCAATCATCGCTCTCGAAACAGAAACGTTGTGTATCTAAATCATCAATATGTCCAACCGGTGGCAATTGATAAAAATCACCTGAAAATATAAGCTGAATACCTCCAAAAGGTTTTTGATTTTTCCTTATAGCCTTTCCTATAGTATTCAACATATTGAATAGCTTTAATGAAAGCATACTTACCTCATCAATAATCAAAATATCTGTTTCATTCCACACTTTTTTTAATAATTTATTCTTTTTAATCTTTGTAACTAATTGTTCTGTTGTTCCATTCCCTAGTCCAATTCCTGCCCAAGAATGTATTGTTTTCGCTTTACAATTTAAAAGAATAGATGCGCATCCAGTCAATGCTGTTACATGAATATTTTTAAATCGACACTTTGCATGCTTATAAATGTACCTTATCAATTCCGATTTTCCTGTGCCACCAGGACCTGTAATAAATATGTTATGACCTTGAAGATATTTATCAAATGCTATTTGCTGTTCTCTCGAAAGCTCCATTATCTTATGTTATTTAATACCTTGTTTTAATCCAGTTTTAGTATCAATTTTTTTTAAATTTAATAAAATTCATTCCAATTAATATCAGCATATACATTTGAATTAGTGCCACTAAACATTTGTGCAGTTATAACTAATATATCTGATACATTTGAATAATTAGAACTTATTTGTAAACTTTGACTGTCAAATACATTTGACAAAGTTCCTAATACAATTGATCCTTTACCTGAAAAAAAACCTTGATTTACAATTATCGAATTAGTTGTTGTAAATCCAGTGGAAGTTGTAGAATATTGTACTATACTATTATCTGTGTTTACATCACTCCAAGTGGGTGAAGGTGTAGTAGGTTGAGCTCCATCTTTATAAACTCTTATTCTATAACATAATAAATTATTATTGGCTGTGTCTACTAAATTAATAGCATAAGGAACAATATTTTGATGATAATAATTTCCAGCACTACTCCCACCTCTTATCATTAATATTAATACTTCACCTGCTCCTGTATTATTTATTGCAACACCTGTAGTATTAGAAATAGAAAAGGGTCGTCCGATCGGATTATACCCGCCTTCTGATATAACGGTTGAACATATTTGTACCATTGAACCTCTTTGACCTACATCTGATTGGATCATGTATCTAATTGGTAAGTTAGAAGACGACATATATGGTTCAAAACTCAAACTATTTACATTTAAAACTTCATGACAATACATTATTTTTCCATATACATAAAA
>Ga0194118_10002703_pt1 | contig 21906 bp, 17 predicted proteins | sample TA2MahsurfametaG_2_FD_148662 | JGI IMG/M metagenome (GOLD analysis project Ga0194118, IMG submission 148662) | Freshwater microbial communities from Lake Tanganyika, Tanzania - TA2015013 Mahale N5 surface | ecosystem: Environmental > Aquatic > Freshwater > Lake | place: Tanzania: Lake...
AAACTTGCTTTTTTCATATCCAGTTGTTTTTAAATTATTCCCTACTCTATTAAAAGGCTAAGCGGGTTTCGCCTATCAAATTTATTATTTTTTTATTACTGTCGTGTTTATACCAATGAACGCTAACTTACTTATTTGTGCAGCTTTATATCCCTAAGTTAACGAAAAACTGTTGTCTTTGTGCAGGTTAAGTGGTGGATGTCCAATTTACCCCTTTACGCAATTTTTGGCTTTACCCCCCAAGTTCTGGAGGCCAAATTTGAAATGAAAATGAAAAGGCAAGCAGTAAAACAGCGTATTTCATAGGAATTGGTTTAGCCTTCCCGAAGATACTTCGCTTGGTCGCTGAGTCCTAGCCCCCGCCGAGTAACGGCAAATGGTTAAATTGATGAATGGTTAAGGTAAAGTGCGAACCGCACGTACTAGTTCCGTGTTGTTCTTGTAGTTGGTGGTGGCTCCGTTCACGGAAGTGAAGAATCACGCATTATAAGCATCATTCTCCGAACTGCTCCAATACAAAAAGAATTTCCTAAAAACGGTAAAATGCCTGATGAAAAAAATCTGCATCCTTATTTAATAAACTTAATCATTTCAGCTTTGATTTGATCAAATTGTTCTTGGGTAATCAGTCCAAGGTCCAATTTGTCTTTTGCTTTTTTGAGCTCGGCCAATGCATCGTCGCTTGTCATTCCAAAACCTTTAATTTCACCAACGGCTAATGCATTTTCAAATTGAATGGTATAGTTTGACAGCCCAATGAAACCTTTGGTTCTCATCGAAACCGAATATCCCGTACGCTTATTTCCAACAACAAAAATTCTCTTAATCTCCGATTCTTGTCCACTAGATACTGCATTTAGAGGAGTCATTGGAACTAGAATACCATCACCCTCCCAGATAAAAGCAAAGGTCTTATTGGATGACGGTACACCGATTCGTATTTTATCTCCAATTCGATAAACACCTCCATCACTACCCACATACGAGGTGAATTCACCTCGTTGCTTGATTGAGGCCAAATCTGAGTACTTAACCTCCTGAGAATATGCAATATTGCAAATCGTAAGAGAAAAAAGAAAAAGCAACTGTTTCATAAAAATTAAGTTAATTATACAAATTTAAAGACCTTTTCCGTCAAAAAGGCTCAAAAGCTAATTATAATCCCAACTTTGACCTTATATGACAAACTATATTGCCCAAACCCACCAAAATGAGCGTGCAACAGCATGCCCTTCCGAATAACGCCAATGGTTAAGGTCTGGCCTGATGTAGAGGCTTATGCCTCCTCTGCTGATTTAATGGATGCCATACAGAGGCACTTGGAGAAGTACCGAGGAAAAGAGTTATCGTTATTTTTACCTTTACTTGATAAAAAAATATCCTGAATCAATCACATAGTGAACCAAAAAGGTTAGTATGTATTCTGTTCAATTTCCGAATTTTCTTTATTATATGATTCAGTAGCAATTTTATTTTGATAGTGCAACAAAACTTGTGCTTTACCATATGTAGTCGATACTAATTGTATTTCTAAATCGTTCCCGTCTTCATCTTTAAAAAAACAAGCATACGTACATTTTTTATTGTTTAGCGCAAGCATTTCGCTTCCATCTCCCTCCTCATATGGAGATATAAAAAAATTATAGTCAGATGTCGGTTCGCCATACTTCTTAATGAAAATTTCCTTGTATTTTAAAAACTCTGATTTAGAACTTGACCATGTAGATTCTAAAGGAAGAAAAATTGCGAATTTCCAGACAATTTTAGTCTTTTTGCTTGCAACAAGAAAAACCTCATGCTCTACACCATTAATATACCCAACAAGCTTTACATAATGTGGTTTCTTGGGGTCAAATTGCTCCTTAACAAAGCCCTTGGCAAGAAAGGCGGCAACTGTCTCATTTAGGGGTTTGCCGCATTCTACACCGTTGAATTTTTGGGCAATTGAGGACTCAATTTGAAAGGAAAATGAAAATGCAAGCAATAAAACAGGGTATTTCATAGCAAATGGTTTAGCTTACCCGAAGATACCTCGTTGGGTAGCTGAGGTCAAACTGTGGGAAGAAATCTTTTGAGGCCGTTTGTATGCAAATTGTATGCACATGGAACGCCAGTGTCTATTAGAAGATCCGTAAGTCACTGATTTTCAGTGGGCCCTGTTGGGTTCGAACCAACGACCACCTGATTATGAGTCAGACGCTCTAACCGGCTGAGCTAAGGGCCCGTCTGCGGATGGCTGAACCGATCGGCAGAAGTGGGGCGAAGTTAAGAAAGGGAGCCTAGCCTTCGTCAACCGGGCGGATGAATTTGAGGGGGACGGTGACGACCACAGACCTTTGGAGGATGTCAAAGTCCACCCGGACGCTTTGGTTGCTGCTTTGTTTGATGAGAATCCCGGTTTGACCCATGAGGGGGCCTTGTTCGACCCGAACCCGCTGACCAGGGGTTAATTGCAGGGAGGTCACTTCCATTTCATAGGTTGAATCCAAAAGCCGCCGCAGGGTTTCCATTTCGGAATCCCGCAGAATGGCGGGTTTCCCCTCGTGAAAGAGGTAACGAACGATCCCGTAGGTATTGAGAATGTCGAAATAGGTTTTGGGGGTCACCAAAACAAACAAATACGACCTAAAAAGCGGCTCTTCAACCCATTTGCGGCGATCCGACCATTGTTTACGGACTTTGTGGAGGGGTAGCCAATGTTCCAAACCCTGGAGCTCCAATTCCCTGGCGGCTTTTTTTTCGTGGCGTGGTAAGGTGTAAACCACATGCCATTGGGGGGCCTTAGAATTCTCGGCCATGCGCTTCTTTGAACCAATCCTCCCGGGGCAAGGATTGAAAGTAAGCCCAGGTTGCCTTCAGACCCTCGTCACGATGCACGCGTGGTTCCCAATCCAGCAAGGATTTGGCTAGGGTGATGTCCGGACGCCTCTGTTTGGGGTCGTCTTGGGGTAGGGGTAGGTAGGTGATGGGTTGGTCGGTTCCGGTCAGGGCCTGGATTTCCTCCGCAAATTCCCGAATCGTGATTTCGTGGGGGTTGCCAATGTTCACCGGGCCGGCGTAATCGCTGTTCAAAAGTCGATAGATGCCCTCAATCAAATCATCCACATAACAAAAGGAGCGGGTTTGGCTTCCATCCCCAAAGACGGTAAGAGGTTCATCCCGCAGGGCCTGGCCAATAAAGGCCGGCAGGGCCCGGCCATCATTCAATCGCATTCGGGGACCGTAGGTATTGAAAATGCGTACAATTCGGGTCTGCAAACCGTGGTACGTGTGGTAAGCCATGGTGATGGCCTCTTGAAAGCGCTTGGCTTCGTCGTAAACACCGCGCGGGCCCACCGGATTCACATTGCCCCAATAGGACTCGGTCTGCGGATGGACTAGTGGATCCCCGTAAACCTCCGAGGTGGAGGCCACCAGGATGCGGGCTTTTTTGTCACGGGCCAAGCCCAACAAATTATGGGTTCCCAGCGACCCAACTTTGAGGGTCTGGATCGGTATCTTCAGGTAATCGATGGGGGATGCCGGCGAGGCAAAATGCAAAATGTTATCGACCGGACCAGGTACATGGACAAAGCGGGAAACATCTTGATGATAGAACTCAAAGTTCGGCGAAGGCATCAAATGCGTCAGATTACGCATGTCCCCAGTAATAAGGTTGTCCATGCCGATGACCTTGTGCCCTTCGGCCAAAAAACGATCGCAGAGATGGGATCCAAGAAAACCGGCAGCTCCGGTAACAATAGTGACTTGGCGTCTTTGGCTCATGGTTTTGGATTAGGGGTTGCCAATGTTACGGTAGTGAAAACCTCTTTCCCTTAATTCCGAAGCTTGGAATTGATTACGACCGTCAAAAATAACTTTACGCCGTAACAACGATTCAACACGGTCCCATTCAGGAATACGGAATTCGGGCCATTCGGTGATAAGAACCAGGGCATCAGCACCTTGAATGGCAGAATACGGATCCGAGGCATAGGTAATGCGTTCTCCCAGTTGTTGCTTGGCTTCGTGCATGGCAACCGGATCATAGGCCCGAACCTGGGCCCCTGCGGCCAATAACTCTTCGATGATGACGACCGAGGGCGCTTCGCGCATATCGTCGGTTTTGGGCTTGAAGCTCAAACCCCAAATTCCAAAACACAAACCGTGCAGGTCGGTACCAAAATGTTCCCGAATTAGACGGCCCATGACTTTCTTTTGGTCTTCGTTGACTTCCTCTACCGCTTCGAGAATGCGCATTCGGTGTCCGTTTTCCTTGGCGGTACGAATCAGGGCTTTGACATCTTTGGGGAAACAAGAGCCCCCGTAACCTACCCCCGGGTAAATAAATTTATTCCCGATTCGAGGGTCGCTGCCGATCCCTTTACGGACCTGGTCAACGCTGGCGCCCATGATATCGCAAAGCAAAGCCACGTCGTTCATGAAGCTAATCTTGGTTGCCAACATGGCATTGGCCGCGTATTTGGTCATTTCGGCCGATGGAATATCCATAAAAAGGATGGGGTGACCGTTCAACGTAAACGGTTTGTAGAGACGGGACAGGGTGTCTTGTGCTGCTTGGCTTTCACAACCCACCACAATACGATCTGGTTTGAGGAAATCTTCAATGGCGGCCCCTTCCTTGAGGAACTCGGGGTTGGAGGCTACGTCAAAAGGAATATTCGTGCCCCGTTCTTGCATGGCCCGTTGCACGGCTTGGTGGACTTTGCGGTTGGTACTGACCGGAACGGTGGATTTGGTGACCACCACCGCGTAGTGTTGAAGGTTTTTTCCGATCTCGGTGGCGACTCCCAGAACGTACTGAAGGTCCGCACTCCCGTCTTCGCCGGGAGGGGTCCCCACCGCGATGAAAATGGCCTCCGCGCCCTGAATAGCTTCACCCAATTGGGTGCTGAAATGAAGTCGGCCGTTCTGATAATTTCTCAAAACCATTTCCTCCAGACCGGGCTCGTAAATCGGCATTTTGCCAGCTTTGAGGCCGTCAATTTTGCGCTGGTCTATATCGATGCACTGAACTTCGATCCCTACTTCGGCAAAACAGGTACCGGTGACCAAGCCAACATAGCCGGTACCGACAATAGCAATTTTCATAATATTATTTTATACCAAAGAAAGCCCAAAATTACCCTCGGAATGGATTAAACCAAAAAGAAAGCATCGAAGCAGCTTTGGGGCGCTGGATTCAGGACCCAAAAGCTAATTCAAGGAAAGATTACCTTGGGAGATTGATTTATACCGATTTTTGGTTCTTATATGGCGACTTATACCCCTGGCTTGCGTCTGTGGATACGTAGGATAACTCTATGCCTATTTATTCTGCTTGAGGGCCATGCCCCGGGCTATGCGTCCGATTCCACCAAGTACGCTCCTTCGGGTTGGACCTTGGAGGAATGCGTGCGCTATGCCTTGGAGCACAACTTATCCCTGCAACAAGGCGCACTGCAGGTGAACGGTGCCAAACTGGACCTGCAAGCGGCGCGTTTGGCCATGACCCCAACGCTGAACGCCTCGGCAGGCCTCGCCTTCAACAGCGGTCGTGCCATTGACCCCTTCACCAATACCTTTATCGAAAGAACGGTGGAGTCCAATCAGTTGGGAATCAACGGCTCTTGGCTAATCTACCAAGGTTCTCAGCTTCAACATCAACTGAAAGCAGCCCGTTTGGGTCAAGGGGCCTCGGTACAAGAGCAAGAGGCCTTGCGGAACAATATCGCCCTCAGCATTGCGAATGCATATTTGCAGGTTCTTCTTTCCAGGGAATTAACCACGGTTGCACAACAGCAGAAGGCTTCGACCGCCAACCAATTAACCCGAATACGCCAATTGGTGAACGCGGGCTCCCTGCAGGTGGATAATTTGTACAATTTGGAGGCTCAATTGGCTTCGGACGAAGTCACCTTGACCAATGCTACGAACACTGCGATGAACGCTCGTATTGGATTGGCATTGCTGCTTCAGGTCCCCGATCCGGAACGCTTTGAGGTGGCCGCTCCGGACACGGCAGGTATAAGAGGCGCTGCTTGGAACGCCGGCACAGCGAACGCCTTGTATCGTGATGCCGTGGGCAAGCAACCTCAGGTAATCGCAGCCGATTTACGTTTGAATCAATCGTTATTCAACCTCAAAGCCACCAAGGCCCTCCGCTATCCCAGGGTTGGAGCCTTTGTGAATTTGAGCACCCTCTTTGCATCGACCAGTCAGCAATTTGTGATGTTACCAGAACTTGATCGTTTGGAGCCCATCGGTTATCTTCAGAATGACCCCAGTCAAATTGTGGTGCAACCTATCCCCAAGTACAGAACCAGCCTGGTGCCTCGCAGTGAGCAGTTTCGTAACAATTTGGGCAGCGGAATGGGGATTAGCCTGAGCGTCCCCCTGTGGAACAACGGACAGGTTCGGGTCGCCGAACAACGATCGCGCAATGCCATGGAATTGGCAAGGCTACAAAGCGAACAAACCCGAAACACGTTGTACAGCGATATTACTAGGGCGGTCACCGATTACCGAGCCGCCGTGGCAAGGCTCTCCACGAACCAAATCAATTTGGATGCCCAAAAGGCCAATTTCACCTTGGCCGCCAAGCGATACGAGGAGGGTTTGTTGCCTTTGGCAGATTACCTCAACGCCAAAAACCGCCTTCAAATCGCCGAATCATCGTGGTTACAAGCTTATTACGAAGAAATTTTCCGACTCAAGGTATTGGCTTTTTACGAAGGAAATTTCTCTTGGAAAAACCCCTGAAACTCTTCGAATCATGCCCGCACTATCAAACAAAAGAATACTATGGATCTCCGTCGTGGTCATTGTTATGGCGATTTTGGCTGCAGTGGGCCGTCGGCAAGGCTGGTGGGGCCAAACGCCCCCTTTGGAGGTGGCTGTAGAAAAGGTGGCAGCTAGAAGCTTGGTGGAAACTGTGCTGGCCAGTGGTAAAATTCAACCAATCACCGAGGTCAAAATATCTTCGGAAGTTTCAGGAGAAATTGTAGTTCTCAACATCAAAGAAGGGGATGCGGTTCGCAAAGGTCAACTTTTGGCCAAGATCAATCCGGAAATGATGGCGGCCGCCTTGGACCGCAACGAAGCTGCGGTAAACAATGCCAAATCCGGATTAGCCTCAGCCAAAGTTCGTTTGCGGCAACTTCAGAACATTCTGCGACTCACCGTTGAACCCGCTTACAAGCGTACGGCCAAGCTGTACGAAGACAAGGTTGCCACCCAAGCGGAATGGGAGGCCGCTCGTTCTCAATACGAGTCGGCTCAGCAAGATATAGAAACCGCCCAACAGGCCGTGGAAGGGGCTGAATTCATGGTTCAATCCGCCAAAGCCAGTCAGAATGAAATGCGGGGGCAGTTGGCCCGAACCAATATTTTGGCCCCGATGGACGGTATCGTGACCAAATTGTCGGTGGAATTGGGTGAAAGGGTGGTTGGGACCATTCAAATGGCAGGCACGGAGATGATTCGCATTGCGGATTTGACTCGGATGGAAGTGAGGGTGGATGTGAGCGAAAGCGATGTGGTAAGGGTTTCTAACGGGGATTCGGTCAAAGTGGAAGTGGATGCCTATCCCGGTCGGATCTTCGAGGGGGTGGTCCGTGAGATTGCCAACAGCAGCAGCGCCTCGGCTTTGCCCGGAACAGGGGGTGCCGATCAGGTGACCAATTTCATGGTCAAAATTTCGATGTTAGGGGATAACCAAGGTCCTAATTTTCTCTTTAGACCGGGGATGAGCGCTTCGGCGGAGATCACTACCCGCCGTGTGGATAAGGCCTTGTCCCTGCCCATCAATGCAGTTACCCTTCGGGATCCGGATGGACAACCTGTGGGATCAGGGAGCGATTCAGGAACCGATGAAGATCAGGAAGGCAATTCCCAAGGATCTGCCCAGGGTCAAGGCGGTAACAACGAATCCGGAGGATCCAACGTGGGGAACGATCGCGAGGTGGTCTTTGTGCGTAAAGGGGATGAGGTGGAACAACGCACGGTGGTCACCGGAATTCAAGACGATCGTTTTATCCAAATTACGAGCGGGCTCAAAGCGGGCGAAGAGGTGGTGGTGGCTCCTTATTCGGCCATTTCCAGGGATCTGTCCAAGGGTCGCAAGATCAAAGTGGTTCCACAAGATCAGCTTTTCCAAGGTAAAGATTAATCTTTGGACGTTCAAGGGATGCCGGGCGACAAAAAGCTCATGAAGGTTAGCGTTGTGGGAGGAGGCTCGTGGGCCACTGCCTTGGTCAAGGTCCTGTCTGACAACCAGGTGCCTTTGGTTTGGTGGATGAGGGACAGGGAAACGATGGCGTATATTCAACAGCATCAACGCAATCCCCGCTATTTGAGCGATGCTAATTTGCAGTTGAAACGAGGCTCCTTGCAAGCAGATTTGCGCAAGGCCGTTGCAACGGCTTCGGTGGTCATCTTGGCCGTTCCAGCAGCTTTCCTCAGGGATGCCCTTTCGCCTTTGTCCGAACATGACTTGGATGGCAAAAATGTGTTATCCGCCGTAAAGGGCATGGTCCCCGTAGAAAATCTTTTGATCGGACAATTCTTGCAAAAATATTTTCGGGTGAACGAGCAGCGATTCATGGTGATCACCGGCCCCTGTCATGCCGAAGAAGTTGCCGCCGAAAAATTGTCCTTTCTGACCTTGGCCGCATCCCACCCGGAATTGGCCACGCCTTTGGTTTCGATGTTCAAGAACCGTTACATGAATATGCAGGTTTCGGACGATCCTTCCGGGAGCGAATATGCATCGGTCATGAAGAATATTTATGCCATTGCGGGGGGTATTGCCCATGGCTTAGGCTACGGGGATAATTTCATGGCCGTCTTGGTTTCCAATGCCATTATCGAGCTTAAATCCTTCCTCAGAGCGGTTTATCCCAAGCGCAGGGACATCAAGGGATCAGCCTATTTGGGCGACTTGTTGGTGACGGCCTATTCTCAATTTTCCCGTAACCGTTCCTTCGGAACAATGTTGGGCAAAGGGTATTCGGTTCGTTCCGCACAATTGGAGATGAACATGGTGGCCGAGGGGTATTACAGCGCCCGTGCGGTGCATGAACTTAACAAATTGCACAAGTGCTCCATTCCCATAGCGGCCACGGTGTACAGCATCCTCTACGAAGGCGTACCGGCACGCATGGCCATGCACCATCTTCAAAGCCAATTGCATTGATCCAGAGGTCATGAGAATAATTTTAAAATATTATTGGAGCAAAGCTTCGTTCATGCGTTGGAGCCCAACGTCCTTCATGCAGTGGGGCTTGGGATTGGGAGTAGCTATGGTCATTGCTTTGACCATTGCTTTGACCAGTGTTGCAGAAGCCCAATGGCTGCCTGCCTTTGGTCGTAGCCGCATTGGTACGGCGGGCTTTCAATTTCTCAAAATTCAGCCCGATGCACGGTCTGCTGCCATGGCGGGCAATGCCATCAATTTGGTTAATGAACCCGGGGTTATGTTTTGGAATCCAGCGGGTTTGGTTCATGGAGCGGATCGCCCATGGGCGGGCCAGGTCAACCACTTGTCCTATTGGTCGGGTATTCGAATGCAATCCGCCGCCTTGGCAAGGCGTATGGGATCCGGCGATGTGATGGCCTTTGGGTTAAGGCATTTGCAAACCGGGGCTATGCCGGTAACCACTGAATTTCAACCCATGGGCACGGGGCAGACCTTCAACGCCACCAACACCAGCTTGGGTTTGGCCTATGCCCGTCCGTTGACGGATCGCTTTGCTTTGGGTTTGTCATTGAACTGGATTTACGAGCAGATGCCGGATTGGAGGGTCCATAACGCTACGGTCGATATGGGATTTCGCTACGATATCGGTTGGCGTGAAATGCGCCTTGCCGTGGGAATCAATCACTTCGGGATGAACGTTACCCCGCAGGGCCGCTTGCTCCGACCATCCCTGTTACGCACCGATACCCTTGGTACTTTTGAGTCTCTGGCCCCGCCTACGGTCCTACGCCTTGGTTTATCCGGTTTGGTGTACCGCGAGGGCGAACATAAGATTGATGGAGTCGTTCAATTGAATCACCCAACCGACCAGGCAGAGAGTCTGGGTGCCGCCATGGAATACAGTTACCGGGATTTGATGTTTGTGCGAGGCGGTTACGAACATCAGCCCGGAGTGGGGCAATGGCCTTCTTGGGGATTGGGTTGGAGCCTCCCTCGTGCTTTTGGAAACCTGCGCTTGGATTATGCCTTTGCGGGTCGGCAAGGCTTAGGTCCCGTCCACAGGTTGGGTGTGATGGTGGCGTGGGGTAGTGTTAACGATTGAAATATTGATCATGAAAAAATTGAGTCCCATATCGATTAATCCTTTCCGGGTTGTAGTCCTGTTTTTGGCAATGGCATGCATGAGTGCTTGTGATTTCATGCTGGGAACCCGGCAAGACGATACGGTGGATGAAATTTTCGAACAAGGGGCCATTGACCCAACAGCGGTCCAAAGCGTGGTGGGTTATGTCCCCGTTTTGCCGGTTTGGGATCAGTTCATGTCCCCCACCGATGTTTGGGTGGGCTACGATGAGATGGTTTATGTTACGGATGCCCAGGGGGTCCATGTTTTGGACCTCAAAGGAGAACGTTTCCAAACCATCCCTATTCCCGGGGCCACCAAAGTCACCCAAGATCTACGACTCCACACCTACGTTTTAGGCCGTGTGGATACGTTGATCGATAGCGCAGGTATTCCCGTTCGACGCAACCTCGCCGCGGTTTATGTGCTCGAACGCAGTGCCACGGCGCAGCCGGTTTTTCTGGATACCTTGGTGCACCCGTTCAATGATTTGAGCCGCAGCAACACCAATTTCCGGGGGAGGTTTGACGAACAGGTTCAATACACCGGAATCGCATGCCTGGGGGATCATGGTTTTTATCTGGCCAGAAGAGGCCCATCCAACAACACCCTATCCGCCGCGGCACCGGACCATGCGGTATTGGTCTTCAGGCCGGACCGATCCAACAACGGGTATGTACCCGGGCTTAACCCTTCCTTGTCCGGGCTGAAATCGGTCATGGCGCCTTCAGGTTTATGCGGCTTGATGGGGCCACCGCAGCTTGTTTTTGGCATGAATCCCTCCAGGGATTTTATCCTCTTGCAATCGGCAACGCAAGCCGAATACAAGGCGCTGTGGATCCGTTCAACCGAAAATCCGGAGGTTGGGACCTTGTACTCCGAAAACCAAACCCTGGTTCAATTCGATCGCACCAAGGCAAGTCGCTTCCTCTACGAGCCCTTTCGATTCACGGCCCCTGCGGATGTTTGCGTTGCCCCGGACGAGACAGGGTACTTGTTCGTGGTGGATGCGGTTCGGGATTCATTGTACCAATTTACCTCCAAGGGTTACGAAGGCGTGAACCCCCCACCGAGTTCAGGCTTGACCCGTCAGGTAAGAGCTTCCTTTGGCGGAAGGGGTTCAGGCCCTTTCCAATTCCACAGTCCTAGCGGGGTGGCGTATTTTCGACGAACAGTCTATGTTGCGGACAAAGGCAATCACCGCATTATGCGCTACAAATTAAGTTCAGACCTTGAACGATAATGGTTAATTTTAGGTTATACAAAAGATCAAAACACTTATGCCAAGACTCATTCAAAGATTCGGCTTAATATTTTTTTTCTTATTAACCTTATCACCTGATCGATCCAAGGGCCAGAGTCCTGGGGGAACCCAATGGCAGCGAATTGAAATTTCGAATGCTTCTCGAGTTACCTTAGTCCAAGGTGAGCAATGCGTGGTTTGGATCGACGGCAAGGAATTTTCCTTGAATACCGGAGACAGCCTTTCCAAGGCTGATAAGATTTGCGAGGTAGATGGCGATTGGCTGCGGGTCCATAAATTTTCGGCCAAGGAAATCAAAATACAACAACCTAAACTGCAAGAAATTCATATTAAGGGCGCGGTTTCTCTTCAGAGCGAAGGCGTATTGAATTGCGAAATATTGAGAATTGGTATTAGCGGCGTGGGAAATTTAAACCTTAATTTATCTGCTCAGGAAATTCTTGCCGATGTAAACGGAGTTGGTCGTTTGGTTCTCAAAGGGCAAGCTCCAAAGGCGAGATTTGAAATTAATGGCCCAGGAATTATTGATGCCAGAACAATGAAAATACGCCACGCCAAGGTCTTCATTGATGGTCTTGGGCTTTGTAAATTAGATGTTACAGATTCTCTTTATGCAGATATTAGCGGCGGTGGAAGTATACGGTATCGAAACGAGCCCCCCTATTTGGTTAACCGTATTTCCGGCCTGGGATCCATGTCGGCAATGGATGCCGATGGTCCCTCCAGCGACGTGAATGACTCAAAAATAACATTAGATTCTTTGCCCCCATCTCCTGGGTCTTCCAATTCAGGCTCAAAAAGTCGTAATAGGTTTGATTCTAAGGGATTCGGAGGAGATTTTTGGGCTGGCCGCCGGATTCATGAGCCCCGATTGTCTTTTATAGAATTGGGGTTAGCTCATTGGGTGAATAGGGATGGGGGGCCTTTGAAAAATCAATGGAATGCGTCCCCTGATCCTTACGGCGTTTTTTCAACGGAAACCAACAAATCATGGTTCTTGAATTGGGCCACTCCTTTGCAGTTTCAGAGCTGCTTGAATTGCTCTACGGAAGGTCAGCGAAAGATAAATCAGAGGGGTGTATCGATTTGGGGAAGAGGCGCTTTGGTTCTGTCGTACCAGAGTTTTCGATTTGAGGATAATCTTGTGTTGAGTAAAGCTAAGGATAGTGCTGATGTCCTTGGATTGCAAGTAAATCTTGTGGATTCGCTAGGAAGTCCTCGCTTTGATTTGTCTCGCTTGGAGAACATGCAGATTCAGATTCCTTTGATGATTAGTTTTCATAGGGCTCGACGGCCTGACAAAGGATGGCATGCGGGTGGTGGAATTGTTCCAGGGATTCGCCTATGGACGAGGTCATTGAACCGTTACCGTGATGATGGCGGCCGTGTAGAAATGTACCGCACCGGGAATTTCTACCTTAATCCATTTTCATTGGCCCTTCGATCGGAAATTGGTTACGGTCGTTTCCGCATGTTCACCCAATATTCGCTTAATTCAATGTTCCGAACCGGTTACGGCCCTCGTATAAACCGGGTAGATTTGGGTATTACCCTGTTGAGCTATTGACCCGAGTTTTCGAGGGCTTTGATTTGATCCCTGAGCTTGGCGGCCAGGAGAAAGTCCATGTCTTTGGCAGCCTGGTTCATTTGTTTACGAAGATCCCGAAGGTTTTGCTTACTCATTACCGCTGATTTCACAAGACTTTGGGGGTTAGACGGCTGCGCCTTCGTTTCGGAACGAGCCAGGCTTGGCGGATCGGACTCATGCACCAGGGATTGCCCGTAACTGGCTTCGGCTTGCCGTATGTCCAGGAGGGCGCTTTGCTGAATGATCTCTTCCGGACTTTTGCGGATGCTGCGTGGAATGATGCCGTGCTTCGTGTTATAGGCCATTTGCTTTTCGCGACGGCGATTGCATTCCTTGATGGTGGCATCCATGGACCCTGTCAGGCGATCTGCATAAAAGATGACTCGACCCTCTTCATGTCTTGCCGCTCGACCAGCCGTTTGGGTAAGGGATTTGTAATTGCGAAGAAATCCTTCTTTGTCCGCATCCATAATGGCGACCAAGGTAACCTCCGGAAGGTCCAATCCTTCCCGTAATAAATTCACGCCGATCAAAACCTCAATTCGACCAAGGCGCAGATCCCTCAGGATTTCAACCCTTTCGAGGGTTTCGACACCGCTGTGCAAATAGGTACACAAAACCCCGGCACGGGTGAGGTATTTGGCCAGCTCTTCGGCCATTCTTTTGGTCAAGGTGGTGACCAAGACCCTCTGCCCCTTGGACCGTGATTTTTGGATTTCTTCCATCAAGTCATCCACTTGGTTGGAGACCGGTCGAATTTCGATGGGAGGGTCCAGAAGGCCGGTAGGGCGAACCAATTGCTCAACAATGACGCCTTGGCTTTGTTGCAACTCAAAATCACCGGGGGTGGCACTAACGTAAACAACCTGGGGAATAATGTTTTCGAATTCTCCGAAGGTCAATGGCCTGTTATCCAGAGCGGCAGGCAGTCGGAAGCCGTATTCCACCAAATTCAATTTACGACTTCGGTCTCCTCCGTACATGGCCCGGACTTGGGGCAAGGTTTGATGGCTTTCATCCACCAACAATAGAAAATCGGAGGGAAAATAATCCAACAAACAGAAGGGCCGCTCCCCGGGATTTCGGCGGTCCATGTAACGGGAATAGTTTTCGATCCCCGAACAATACCCGAGCTCGCGGATCATTTCCACATCGAAGGTAACCCGATCTTCGATGCGCCTGGATTCTTCCATTTTGCCTTCTTCCTTGAAATGCGCCACTTGATGGACCATATCTTGTTGGATTTCCAAAAGAATATCGCTGAGCTCATGACGTGATGTCACATAATTGGAGGCGGGGAATAGAGCGAGATGATCCAAGGCATCGCCGGTACGCCCACTGACGGGATCCAGGTGGTGGTAGGATTGGATGCGATGCCCATGCCAGCTAATTCGGTAAGCATAATCGGTGTAGGCCGGGAAAATATCCATGACCTCGCCCCGGACCCTGAAGGTTCCGCGGGTCAATTCATGCAGCGCTCGGGAATACATGATGTCCACCAATTGGTTCATCAACCTTTCTTGGGTCATGGTTTCGCTTGGTCCAAGGCGGATCACCTTGTCGGTATAATCTGCAGGATTACCCATGCCGTAGATGCAGGATACCGAGGCCACGACCAGCACATCGCGACGACCCGACATCAGGGAAGAGGTGGTACGAAGGCGTAATTTCTCTATTTCATCGTTGATGGAAAGGTCCTTTTCAATATAGGTGTTGGTCGTCGGCAGATAGGCTTCGGGTTGGTAATAATCGTAATACGATACAAAGTACTCTACCGCATTATCCGGAAAAAACTGACGAAATTCACCGTACAGTTGGGCTACCAGGGTTTTGTTATGGGTGAGCACCAAGGTGGGCTTTTGGACGGTTTCCACCACTTTGGCCATGGTGAAGGTTTTGCCCGATCCGGTCACTCCCAGCAAGACTTGGGCAGGATCCCCCCGCTCGATGCCCTCGCTTAATTGGGCAATGGCAGTGGGTTGGTCTCCGGACGGTTCAAATTCCGATACAACGCGAAAGGGCATAGGGGCAGGATAAACAGGAAGGTTAGGGCGAAGGTATCTCCGTGGCCGCAATTCAGGTAAACCTCAACCGCATTAAGCCAACCAGAATTCCAAGGAGGCGATGGCTTGTTGCTCCAACATGGTCCAACCTCCAAGGACATGAGCCCCTCGAGCGGCGCATTGTTCCAGGAAAAGAGTTCGTTCAGGTCGGTAAATCAGGTCCATTACGCGGTGATGCGGGCCTATTCCTTCCATAGCCATGGTGGGCAACGGGGGCATTTCGGTCTCCGAAGGCCACATCCCGATCGGGGTGCATTGGATAAGGAGGGGATGAGCTTGGATAAGGTTCGCCTCAGCATCTTCCCACGCAAGCAGGGTTTGGACTTTTGCGTTTGGGGTTGAATGGCCCGTGATCTTCCTGCTTAGTTGGCTGCAGGCAATACCCATGGCGTGCAATACATGGACGACTGCCTTCGAAGCCCCACCATCCCCCATGACAAGGGCAGGACCCTCGAGCCGATTCGGTTCAAGAACGGCCAAGGCTGTGGCAAAGCCTTGGGCATCGGTGTTATGGCCTGTGACCCCTGAAACGGATCCGAACGTGTCCCGATGCAAACGAACGCAATTCACCGCGCCACAAGCCAGAGCCTCTGGGCTAAGGGACCAAGCCGCATTCTTCTTGGATTCGAAGAAAATCTCTTGGAATATCTTAATTTTATAGGGTAAAGTAACATTGAATCCTATCAATTGACGGTGTTCTCTGGCCAAGCTCAAAATCCCGGGATATTCAGGATACGCCAATAAGGTGTAGGGATACGAACATTGACGCTCTTCCATAAGACGCCCCATCAAAGCAGGTGAAGCGGAATGCCCCAAGGGCCATCCAAGAACTCCGTAACAATGCTCCGAAGACATAAAGGATTGGGAGGTATTTCTAAGGATTAAACCTCAGGATTTGGTGTCTGTTTCAGGGGTAAATCCCTTTGAGTCTTTTGTTGACTTAATTTTCGGCCCCAGGATTCCAAGCCAAGGATCAAGACGGCACCAAAGGCCATCAAGGCGATGGCCAGGCCCCATTGGGAAGGGTTTCCCGTGATGGCTTCGAAATCACCGGGAAGCAAGTTGCGTTCGGTGAGGGGGTGGCTTTCTCCTTTGCGATCGGTGTACGAGGTGAGGGTCTCCTTCCATGGCCAAACCTTGTTCAACGAACCCAACATAAATCCAGCCAGCAAAGAAACCGTGGTGAGATGATGCCGCTTGAGCAACCACGACAAAACATGCGAAAAAGACAAAAGACCAACGGCAGCCCCCATGATGAAGACCATGATAATCGGGATATTCATCTCATGCAGTGCTTGGAGAATAAAACGGTATTTGCCCATCAAGAGCAGAATAAAGGACCCGGAAATACCGGGAAGGATCATGGCACAGATGGCAATAGCACCGCTTACAAAAATAAACCACAACTCATCTGGGGTCTGGGTGGGGGACATTACCGTGATCGCGTAGGCCAGGATGCTACCCACCACAAAGCCAATCCAGAGGCGAGGATTACGCAAATCCAAATCGCGGCATACTCCAACGATGCTCGCCAAAATAAGCCCGAGGAAAAAGGACCAGGTAGGTACAGGATGAAATTCCAGCAAATACAACATCAATTTGGACAAGGCCAAAATGCTGGTGCCTATGCCCGAAAGCAGGAAAAGCAAGAAGGTGCCGTTGATTTTGTGCCAGGCCGCCGCCCATTTCCTTTGAATGACCAACTTCAGGAGTTCCGCATCGAAAGAACGCAGGGCGTTTAACAGGGTCTCGTAGATTCCGGATATGAAGGCAATGGTCCCCCCGGATACCCCGGGTACAACGTCGGCGGCCCCCATGGCCACCCCTTTGAGGTAAAGAACAAAATGTTGGATCATAGGCTCAAATCCAAGGTCAGCCTAACGAAAGCGCTTTAGCTGCCCAAGAATTGCCCAAAGGTATCGCTGCGCAAGCCCAGTCTCAATGTTTCGAGCGGAATGACTTCCGATGGGGCGATGTTGCCTAGGCTGACATCGGCCCCCTGCATTCGGATAAACCAGGTTTGTTGAGCCTTTTTGGGGGCCTCCCAAAGAATTTTCTCCGAAGGAATTTGGGTAAGGATTTCTTCGACCAACCCGGACCGTACTTCGCCGGTGCTGCGGAATATGCCAACGTTGCCTGTTTCTCTTGCTTCGGCGATCACCAATTCGGATCCGGCACTTAATTCGGCTTTCATCATGGCGATCCAACGGTAGGGAGCGATAATTTTTTCGGCGTCTTTGGAACCTACTTCGGACAAGACCTTGAAGTCCTTGCTAAAATCGGTGATATATTCGCATTTGCGATCGTGAGGTATATCCAAGGAACCGTCCGAAATTTCCACGGTGTCCAATTTCAGGCCTTCAACAAGGCGCTTGAATGTGGTGACTTGTTGCCGAACTGCGTAAATCTCAAAGAGTGTCCCCCCCATATAACAACGAATGCCAGCATCTTGGTACAACTTAATTTTGTCCTTGAGACGACGATTGAAAAGGCCGGTAGACCAACCAAACTTGATCAAATCCGTGAAGGGTGCCGCATTCTCCAGAAAGGCTTCAGCCTCCATCAAGGAAAGGCCTTTGTCCATGACCATGGTGAGCCCTGCTACCCGTGGTTTGGCAGAGCGTGGTGGTAAATTCTCAAGAAGGCTCAGGGCAGGGTGGGTGGATGGAGCTTGGTCCATGATGCTGGAGTTGGCCTTAACGTAGAGCGCCGCCCTCTTTCAGGATGCTAAGCACGACGGGATTGTTATGCGCTTCGGGGCAGAAAGTCAACAAGTGATGGGCCTCGGAAGGGTCGATGGCAAGGGCCCATCGAAGACAGGTTGCCGCCAATTCCACCAGTTCAGGCATATCGAAGGCATACAACAGGCCGGATAATTCGTAGAAATAGGCAGCTTCTTCTTGATGGGGCTCTTGGCCGTCTTGAATGCATTGCATGGCTTGCTCGAGGGAATCTTCCGCCAGGAACAAGGAAATCTTAAGAATACGGGCTTCCCAGAAGGTCTCGTCCAACCGAAGCGCTTCGTTAAGGGCAGATTCAGCATCCCGAAAGCAACCCAAGGCCATCAAGATGCGGGCTTTCTCGTACCAATACTCTTCGTGGTCCTCGGTAAGTTCAATGGCTTTGTTGATCAAAGCCAGAGCCGTAGGCCATTGCTCGAGGTAGGCTTTGCAGGTGGCCTGCCCAAACCAAGCATCTGACAACAAGGGGTCCACGCGGGATGCCTCCTCGTAGCGAAGCAGCGCTTCAGGGTAGCGATCCAATTTTTCGTAACATACCCCCAGTCCGTTGATAAAAATGGAATGTTCGGGCTCTGCTTCGACCGCCAAGGTCATGCTCGCTAAGGCATCCTCAAATTTCTCTAGGTTAATCAGGGTATTGGCCATGTTGAAATGGGCCATGGACAAGGAAGGCTGTATGATCAAAGCGTAATCAAAAGCAACAATCGCTTTTTCAAAAAGACCGGCTTGGTTAAGCAAGACTCCTTGGTTGTACCAAGCGGAATCCGAATAGGGATTGGCAGAAATTTGCTTTTCAAAAAAAGCAATTCCTTCGTCCAAGAGCTCAAGTTGATGATAACAATAACATAAATCGTAGAGAAGATGCTCTTGATCGATTTGATCAAAACCAACACATTGTTGCAAGTGATCCAACGCGGAACGGTAGCGGCCTGCATTGAGATAGACCATGCCAAACGCAAGGTTCACGGAGGGCATTTGTTCCTGATCGGCAAACTGTTCTGCCTTGCGTAGATGTTGCAGCGCTCGATTGGTTTGGTTACGGTAATCGTACAGCGAAGAACGGGTCAGGTGAAGCTCCACCATGGAGGGATCTTGCTTAAGCGCTCTCTCCAACAATTCTTCGGCCAGCCGTATTTCCCCTTGTCCGATGAGTAATTGGGCTTTGCGGAGCATGAAACCCGAGTGATAGGGCGATTGTTCCAATCCCTTGGCGAGGGCGATCTCCGCATGGGCCATGTTCCCACGGTCTTGGTAATAATCGAACAATTGCTCCAGCTCTTCTGCATCAAAAAACCAAGTCATCTGCTGGTTCAGCATGCGTTCAAAGCGCTCCACGCTCTCTCTCATCTCGGCATCCTGGTTCTCCCAGGAATCAGACCAATCGGACAATGGCTTAGGGTTTGACCAAATTTAGGCGATGACTTTGGCTTTTGGTAAGAACCTGTTGCATTTGGCCAAGGTTTTTTTGAACAAAAGGCGGTGGATAGCGAGGGGGGAGGTCCAATAAAGCTGAAAAAATAAAATAGTACTAGGTATTGCAAAGTACCTTGGGGTTCGTAGGTTTGTCCCATGAACAGGGAAAATGTACGCGCACAAATGCGCAAAGGCGTCCTGGAGCTCTGTATACTCCGGGTTTTGGGTCAGGCGGAGGCCTATGCCAGTGATTTACTGGACAATCTCCGCAAAGCCGATATGCTGGTGGTCGAGGGGACCTTGTATCCCCTGCTGACTCGTATGAAAAATGCGGGTTGGCTGGATTACCGCTGGGAGGAATCCAAAAGTGGACCACCCCGCAAGTATTATCGACTGACGGAGCTGGGCCAAGAAATCCTCTCGGATTTGGACCAAGAATGGTTGGCTTTTACCGAGGCGGTGGCCTCCTTATCGCGTTAAAATTTCAATTTTTTTTATAAGAAACATACCATGAAAACAACCGTTTCAATTCATTTGGGAGGCCATTTGATGCACGCCGAGGAGGATGCCCATCACGCGTTGGTTCAATATTTGGAATCCATCAAAAAACATCTCCGAACCACCGAGGGTCGCGACGAAATCCTGGCGGATATCGAATCTCGTTTTGCCGAACTGCTTTTGGAACGCTGGATGGGAAAATCCAGGGTAATTACGCGGATGGATGTCGAAGGCGTCGTTCAAATTCTGGGGAGTCCCACGCAATGGACGGATGGCTTTGACGAGGATGGAGGGGAGAGAGATCCTTTGTTAGGAAATACACCCAAACGTTTGTTCAGGGACCCTAGTCGCCGGGTGATTGGTGGGGTTTCGGCGGGCTTGGCCTCCTATTTTGGCCTGGATTTGGCTTTGGTACGTATTGTTATGCTCTTGTTGGGTTTGTTCACCGGGATTGGAATTTTTGCTTATTTTATCTTGTGGGTGGCGGTCCCCAAGGCCAGGACGACAGCCGATAGGCTGTCGATGCAGGGGAGTGCCGTAACATTGGATTCCATACGGCGCAAAGTGGAGGAGGAATACCGGACGGTGGAACAGACCCTGCAGAACCCAAGCAATCATCGCCGGTGGGAGGCATCCATCCGGGGCTGGGTGCGCAATGCCAACGGAATAGCGGCTCCGGTGTTGAGGGGTTTGGGGAGATTGCTTGGGGTCATCCTGGCCGTGCTTACGTTTGTTTTTTTGTTGACTTTGGGCTTGGGTTTTTGGTTTATGCGAGCTGGCCTGGAGATGGGAGACGGGGTTCACCTGGAGGGCGATGCTTCTTGGGGGACCTGGCTGGGCTTGTTATGGCCCTCTACGCTTCCAACCGGCTATGCTTGGTTGGCCCTGGGTCTGGTTCTTTGCGGTAAGTTGGTTTTTATGTCAGCGCTATCCGTACGCTTGTTACGAGGATCCCCCTATCGGTTTTTTGGGAGGATCTTGGGTTTTTCGTTGTTGGCCATTCTTTTTGGGGTCCTTATGGGGCTGTGGCCTCTGGTGAAATACGCGGAGGATATTGATCAAAAGGCCGAAATAACCCGGACGATTCCATTGGATACCAACCGAACCGAATGGAATTTGGGTTTACTCCCCACTTGGCTGGATCAAGAAGGCAGGCCCATCGAGTGGACGGGGGAACTTCGGTTTTTGGAGGATGAATACAGCGGGGGCAACGAAGACAACGACGCCAACCAGGAGGCGACGCGTTGGAGCATGACCGAGCAGCAAGTCTATGGGAACCTTATGGGGGTTCGCATCGTGCCCACGGACGGTAAGGCCCTCTTGGAGTCCAAGGTATGGGCTGCGGGCAAAACCAAGGCAAGGGCCAGGAGCCGTTCGGCTTCGGTGCAAATCGAAAGCAGGTGCGATAGCAGCGGACGCATTGCCTTGGCCGAGGGTTTGAATTTTCCCAAGAAGGATGGATATCGCTTGCAACGGGTGGAATGGACCCTGCTGATTCCGATGGGGCAAAGCCTACGAATTGACCCTGAATTGGTACCTTACCTCGAAGAAACGCTTGTCGTTGGGGATTTGCCCTATTCGTCCTTGGCGGGTCAGCGTTGCATGATGACCTACAACGGTTTGGTCCGAATTGTGCCCTAAACGTACGGTGAATTCGTCTACGGAAATTAGTAAGAATTGACAAGGCGTTTTGTCTCGTACGGTATATTTTTGGACTTGAATGAATTTGTATAACATCATCTTGATAATCTCCATCAATAAATTAGATTTATGTTAAGAAAATTACTTTTTGTTGCGCTTTTCGTTGTTATCAAGAGCCTAACGTCTTTTGCTCAAACGGATTATTTTCAACAGAAGGTGCAGTACCGCATACAGGTTCGCTTGGACCCTGCCAAGCATACCTTGCACGGCCGATTGGTTTTGGATTATACCAACCAATCCCCTCATTCCTTGGATCGCTTGGTCATGCATTTGCATCCCAATGCGTATTCCAGCCATCGAACGGCCTTTGGGCAACAACAAATTGCAGGGGGTAGTA
>Ga0194118_10002705_pt1 | contig 21905 bp, 18 predicted proteins | sample TA2MahsurfametaG_2_FD_148662 | JGI IMG/M metagenome (GOLD analysis project Ga0194118, IMG submission 148662) | Freshwater microbial communities from Lake Tanganyika, Tanzania - TA2015013 Mahale N5 surface | ecosystem: Environmental > Aquatic > Freshwater > Lake | place: Tanzania: Lake...
AATCAGGGATTGATTGGGAACAAACGTACCCAGGACCTCATCCCGGTCCCGCCTCAGTTTTTTGGTTGGATCGCCGAGTAGGCCTTTTTTGCGCAGGATCGTGATAGACTTTTGGTATTCACTCACGCTTAGTACCCTCGTGGGGAACTTGTTCAGGACCTCCGCTGGAATTTCGTCCTCGTTCTGCAGATGGGCATCAACCATCAAAAGAAGAGCAAAAACGCAGGATTCCGAAACCCCCAGAGCTTCGCCCAATGCCTTGTTGACCTTGGTCCAGGCTCTGCCCTTGACCGGCTTGAATGGTTCGGTCAACAGATCCGGCCACGTGATTGCGTAGTCATTCTTAGGGGTCATGGCGCTGGCGGTTTCCTGGAATTTGGGTTTTCTTGGCATGGCGTGGGGGGGGTTAGGTGGATAAGGTCTTAAAGAATGATAGTTCGCGGATATTTCGTTTTTATGGAATATCGAAATAATTTGAATTTCGGACGCAGTTTATTCCTCGACCCAATTATGACCAAAACGAAGATAGCGAGGTAAAACACATGAAATATAACGGGGGGCTAAAGGTAGCTATTTTCCACTTAAATAAGTACTAATTAGAAAAATTATTTTCGTTAATTTTAATTTTTCTTCAGAAATTCATTTAATAGACGCCCAGAGTTGTTTTTGAGGAACAAAAAGACGCAATAAAAATCTATCTTTAATTCACGGTACTATCGTTTTGCCCAAGAATTTGTATCTTCGTGCTTAATTTGTTTCCTATGACAACGAAATCTGAACCCCCAAGCTGGCAGAATGGCCTCTCCTTACGTCAAATCGCACAGATTATAAGGCGTAAGATGACGACTAGGGCCAAACCTTCGGCCAAGGTCTACGACCGTGCCAAAGCCAAGACCCAACGGCTCAAACCTTGAAAATCACGAAAAGACCTCTCTAATGAAACGCAGCCAAAAAGAATACGAAGAGATTTTGAATTTTATAAAATCTGAACTTACAAGTTCCTCAAACCATTGGAATAAACCTCCGACCAAAGAATTGGAGATTCGCTTTAATAATTGGGCCACCAACAACAACATCAGGCCAGTAGGCCTTCGCACCATCCAAAATTATATATCGGTACTTAAAGATGACAAGGATCACAAATTATCCAATCCCAATGACCGTCTTAGTCCCGTTGGACAAGACAAGAATAAATCGCATTCAACAAAATCCTCGGAACCCGGAATCAACCTTGAGGTCGAGCAAATGGAATTGGCTCAAAAAATCCTTGAACATTGGCTATACATACTCCCAGAATCAATAAAAAAGGAATTACCCTCACCCATAGAGAAGGGCAGCAGTATCCAACCGCAGGCATTGACCATAGCGCATCCGCACAATAAACTCAAAGACGGAATTAATGACTTGGTTCTTAAATTCCTATCTCTTATCAAGCGTGGAAAGATCTGTCGCTTTACCTATAAGCCAGGGCATAGCCATATGGACGATAACATGGAGTTGACTCCGGATGGTTTTTCGTGGCTCAAAGTGGTTTACAGCCTGCCTTTACAGCTTAATATTTATATGGATCGGGTATATCTTTTGAGCTTGTCTATGAGCAAGAAGGATTTATTGGAAAGAACCTACTTAAACTCTAAATTTAAATACACTGAAATATCACGACACGTACTCGCGAATATTTATGAATACAAAGTCGATGCTTTAGAGGATTATGTTAAAGATACCGAGGAATTGTTCCCATTGAGCGAGCCGATTGTTGAATTTCAAGATTTGTATAAACCCGCTCTCATTATGGAGATGTTTTCCATCCCACAAATCCAAGAGCATATGATCGGGGTTGTTCTTCCAACGGAGCAACAAATCTCTGAGAATTCCACGGATGATCAAGAATTTCGTGAATCGCCATTTAAGCCCTATCGCCCCCCTAAACCAATATCGTTAATATTCAGTGATTGGGCTATGCGCTATATTTTGAATTCGCCCCTGCATCCAACCCAGATTCTCAAGGAAACTCGTGTGGTTGTACAAGCCAGCAAGCAAATGGAAAATCAAAATGACCCGCCATCTGCTAGGAGCATAGAAAGAGGGCTTTTTGAATTTACAGTATGGAACACGGAGGACTTTGCCTTCAGGGTCGCTTCTTTCCGCGAATTTTGTTGGCCTGCTGAATTAGGCTTTGAAAAAGAAAACTCTGTTAACGGCCTTGATGAAGCCTGAGGACATATATCATGAGGTTTGCTATGGTAATCTTGAATTGGGATTAAGGGAAATATACGCCTTCAAGAACCGTATTTCCGATAAGCATCCCGATCGACTTTTGGGTCTGTACTTATTATGTCTTTGTGATTTGACCTTTTATAAAGATGTCCAAAGGGACGAAGTCGAACGCATAGAAGCTATCGTTGAACACATACTCAATGAAAGCGGTTTAAAATTCCCCATTCATAATGAGCATTTGATTTTGCCGGAATGCTTGATTTTCAAAATGGCATGCCAATGGAATGATTGGGGGTTGAACTATGACTTTTTTTACTCGTTCGGCACATCGAGGATAAATTTTGATTGGATACAAGAATTGTCGGCCTTAAATATATCCGATGCTTTGGTGCTTGAAGATATTCTTAAAACATTACAATCCTTTGATAATGGACATTTGCAAAGTTGGTGGTTTGAAACTTGGATCGGGAAAATTAAGACCTCGGTTTCGATTAAGCTAGCCAAGAGTGGGTATTTTGACCATTCAATGTTGTGGTTACGTCAAGTAGAAACCCACGACTACCCATCTGAATTAGCAGTAGCGGGTATTGCCTCGGCCATCCCCTACCTTAATTTGACAAATATATCAGAATTCTGGCTGTCCACTTTGACTGATACTTCGATCGAAACTATCAAAGGAGACTTTAAAGCAACAAACCTGAATGATCTTCAAAACCATATCATTTGTTCTTATTATAATCTTAATTTAATCCAAGATGCTAAAAATTACATTGCTTCATTGGACCGAGTTTCTCAAAAGAATCAGTTATGGAGTGTATTAGCGCACAAATTTGCAGAACGTCTTGACCACCAAGAATGTTTGTATTGTTTGAATCAGCGACAATACCCCTCGGGCCGCAAGTTTAGTTGGGTGGATGATATATTTTGGGACCTTAAGGTGGCAGATATTTTTTTGAGGGGTAGTCACAGGACGATTGGAATGGAACTTTTGGAGAACCTCGAGTCTCTTAGTAACAACGTTATCATTAATTCAGATAACCGGCATTTGATGGCCAAATTAAGTACATTGTATTTCAAGGCTTCAGAAATTAAGTCGAGTGAACGATGTATGGAAAGAGCTATGCCCCCATCAAGATCCAGAAAAGAAGTGTTTGATCAGGACGAAATCGACTTTGATTTTGATGAATCTATTGTTGATTTATCACAGGAGCTCATGGCGCAGGATAATCCCTTTGCAGCCATATTGTGCATTGAGGAAATCCAAAACAATCAAGACCAAAAGAATTTAGCGTATTTTCGTTTGGCCGAGGACATGGCTGAGAAAGGCTGCAGGCGAGAAATGCAGTGGTTGTTGGACAAAATCAAGCCCGAAAACCTTGAATTCACTCCGAGGCGTTCAGCCGAATCGTTGCATAGGCAGTTTGGTATAGACGGTGCGTTTGATTGCTTACGACATCCCAATTTATCTATACTAGGCGTGAATGCTTTAATCACGCATCTTACGCTCCGTGAGCAATATGATGAGGCTGTTTACGTCTTCAAAAGGTTTATCTTGGAGGACTTCCTCACGGAAGATTACGTATACAATCTTTAATTCTATGTATTTATTTATCTGTTTATTGTTTTAGCATATAAACTTTTTGATTTAAAATAAAATAAACAAAATCATGAAAAAAATCCTTATCGCTATTTTTGCAGTTGTTGCAATTGTATGGATTACCATAAGAGTCTATCCTTATCGCTTGACACTTGCCTCTGATTTTGATCAAAAGGGTATTGATATTTCTCATTATAACAATGTTTATAATTTCTCTAAATTAAACGGTAAGTATAAATTTTGTATTATGAAAGCGACAGAAGGTAAATCACTTAAAGATCCCAAGTTCAAAAATTACTGGTCATTAAGTAAAAAAAATGGATTAATTCGTGGGGCCTATCATTTCTATCTACCGGGAGTTTCTCCTGATGAACAATTTAAAAATTTTAAAAATACCGTAAAATTAGAAAAAGGGGATTTGCTCCCTTTTTTGGACGTTGAAAAAGAAAATATAGATGTTAAGGGTGTAAATCGGTGGATCAAGTTATGTGAGTCTCATTATGGGGTCAAGCCCATTGTTTATTGTTCCATTTGTTATTTTTATAAACACCTATTCGGCAGATTGGACAAATGTCAAATGTGGATAGCATCGGTAAATTACGGTAAAAAATTAAAACCGAATTTAATTGGTTACAAATGTGTTTTTTGGCAATATAGTCAAACCTCACAAATTGATGGAATACGCGGTGAAGTCGACGAAGATTACTTTTTAGGCAATGAAAATGAATTTACCGAAAATTTAATGAAGTAAAACGCATTTTCTTTTAATAATTTTTTGTTTTGTTTTTAATTAAATTTTTAAATTTTTGAATTGTGCTCGACTGTATGAATTTTATTGATTTTGTGGCCCAGTACGACAAACCCGGTGCCGTGGTTTTGCTGGAGGGTAAGAGGGAGGTGCCGGCAGAGGATCATGGTCGCTTGCGGGCTTTGGGCCGCATGGTGGCTGAACGTACCAAGCATATAACCTTCAGAAGCGGGAATGCCGAGGGCTCGGATCATTTCTTTTCGGAGGGCGTGGCCAGCGTAGATCCCAAACGACTGCAGGTGATTACCCCGTACAGCGGTCACCGCTCCAAAACCAATTTGGCGCACGAGACGGTTGCTTTGGACCAAATCAATTTGCTTGCCGAAGAGGAGGTGGTTTACCAGTCCAAGGCCAACAAGAAAACCGAGAAGCTCATTGACCGCTTTGTGGCTGGGGATCATGACCGTTTTACCATCAAGGCGGCTTATATCCTGCGGGATACCGTCAAAGCTATCGGCACCAAAAACGTGAAGCCCGCCACCTTTGGGATTTTCTACGATGATTTGGCCAATCCCCGATCGGGCGGCACCGGCCATACCATGCAAGTCTGCGAATCCAACGGCATCCCCCTTATCGACCAAAGGGTCTGGATGGGGTGGTTGATGGAAAACCTATAAAGAATGTATTACCAAAAGTTAGAAAAGCAATTCAAAAAGTCAATTTTTGGCTTCCAAATGGACTTTGACCCTTTTTGTCAATATAAATTTTATGGAAAAAGATGGTTCATAGAGACATATTCGTCATTCATTTGTAATTTAAAGCTAAAGATTAAGTGCTCTTATGACCTCAATGACAGTAAATCACTTAAGATATTTTCAACCTAAAAATTTCCTAAAGCATTGCAATACTAGTTGTATTTGGGAAGTTAAAGTACGCAAATAAGTAAGTTAAGAAACAATTTTAATAAAAATGGAAACAATCTACTTATTATCAACTCTGACATTGGCTGTATTTATACCGTTTATATTGCAATTTATTGGAATGCGATTTATTCTAGGAAGGAAAGAAGTAAATATTTTGAGTTTATACTTTATTTCAAGATGGCTTCTTACTCTTATTTCTTTCGTAATAATAATTGCTGTCTTTTGGCTTCTTATTTGGGTCCAAGGGAAAGATTCTTTATTAGGTGTTGCTCTTATGTCAGCATTGGGTCTTGCGGTAACATCTTTGATATGGATATTAATATTCAAATCAAAATCTAAATTAATTTCTTTTAAGGATTCCTTTAAAGGCTCGATTTTATGTTTATTAGGAATCTTTATTGTTTTTCTTTTCGTAGGCATAGATCTTGCCCCAAATAAAACTCAGTTAATTAATGACCCTAAGACATTCGATGATTTATTCGAATCGACATTTACAAACAATAAATTAAGACAAATCATTAATAAAATATCAAAAAAAGAATTAGTATTTCAATATAGTTTCGTTGAGGGAAATAGTATGGCTAGCAATTCTATCTGTATTGTTGAGGTATATAAACTAGGCGAAAGAATTCATTTTAATAAAATATTACCAATAGGTAGAATAGATAATGAAAATTTCAGTTGGTTATTTGACATAGAGAATAATATAGATCTTTTAAAAACTTCTGAATTAAATAAGGATAATTTAATTTTCAATGTCGGTCATAGTGAAAATTATATTTACTCAAAAATTAATTCGATAAAACTTAATTTGTACAAAGGTTCTTATATAACAAATGATAGGGAAAGTTCATTTAGTAATGGACTGTATCAATATACTGACATACTTATAGTGGATGAAATGAATAATCAATTAATTTATATAGGCAAATCAGGAAAAAATGGGCCCTAAAATCGTTTCTTAACAGCGTGTAAGCGCAACCAGTGGGTCTGCGCCTACACGCAAAACGTTAAATTAATGGTGAAACAAATTAAATTATAAACATATGCCTATTTTATTAAAAAAATCCTCTCAGATTAAAATTATCGACCGACATCAAGTAGAGATTTCAAGAGCTGTTAAAAAAATAATGGAACCTTTTGAGAAAAAGCCATCCGGCCGATATTTAGACAGTGATTTTTGGGCTGACCTTTGTGATTTTTTATGTATTGACCCTAATTCATTAACAAACGATGGGTGTGATTTATTGAAAAAGATTGAAGAGAAATTTCCTGAAACAAAAGGAATCACAATGGATGAAATATTTAACCCAGAAGAGACCAACGAAGATGAAGATCCTAGTACATGGCTCGGATCATATGAATCAATTTCGAGTCCTGGAACAATAACATTAAATTTAAATTCACTTAGGGTTTTCTTTTTGATAATCTTACAAAAATTAATTGTTCAAAATAAACATAAATTAGATCATGATGATTTCGAATCATTAGCTGTTTTGACAGTGTATAAAACATATTTTCATGAACTTTTTCATCACTTTTCTGATGTTTATGGCACGAATAGACAAGGAAAGGGATCTAACTATAGGCCAAATAACCGACGAGACCAAAGACATTATAAATTTGAAAGCGAAGAAGCGTTGGCTGTTGCTGCATCTAGACATATCGTGGGTATGTTCGGCTCTGCAACTCCCTTACTTACGGACTTTTTTGATCATTCATATTTGTACACTTCCAAGGGTTATAAGGATTGGATCAATTACCAATCATTCGCCACTTTTAGACGAGGCGTAGTTGATTATTTTGAAGTTGATCCAAGGTTAGAAGATTCAAGTGCGGATTATTTGCAAGACATGTTTGAGCATCAATTCATCGCATTGATAAATAATCCATATGCTAAAATTTATTTAAAATAGCGCATACTGCTAAAAGCACCTTGCCAAAAAAGCGGGTTTTGTGGTTTTATAAACATTTGTGCATCTAATTCACATTTGTGATGGCTTGACAGTTTTGTGCTTCTAAGTTCGCTTCTTCGCCAAACTGCCAAACGTCATCGCTCAATATTGACCAACTCAGTATCTTGTTTTAAAAATAATCCTTTTCAGTATGAGAACAATATTTCTATCTTTCCTTGCAGTAATTATGTCAATTTCAACATTTGCTCAGACGTCGGAGCATATGTCATTCAAGGGTGTTCCAATTGATGGTACACTAAATGAATATGTTGCTAAAATGAAGCAAAACGGTTTTCAGTATTTAGGGACCGAAGATGGTACAGCTATACTAAACGGTGATTTTGCTGGATATAAAAATTGCCACGTTGGTGTTACTACCCTCAATAAAATAGACCTTGTTCATAAAATAGGTGTGATTTTCCCTAACCAAGAGACCTGGTCGAGGCTTTTTTCAAACTATTCAGACTTGAAGCAAATGCTAACCGAGAAATATGGTAACCCTAATGATGAAGTTGAATTATTTGATGTCAAGTCTTTCCAGCTACCTTTAGATGATAATAGCAAAATGCATCAAGTTAAAATGGACCGCTGTAATTTTTACGCTGTTTGGAAAACGGATAAAGGGGAAATCCAATTAGCTATTGATCATAGCGGTTTCACATCCTGTTTTGTAAAAGTTGGTTATTTTGATAAAATAAATAGTGCCATAATTAACGAAAAAGCCAAAGATGATTTGTAAGATGGCCTGATTCATGTCGTTTGGGATTTTTATGGTGAAGTGGTTGATTGTGCGTATTTTCAAACTTTCATCGAATAACAAAAAACCGCCACGCCCTTGACCAAGGATTCTGATCAGAACGAGCACCCGGCTCAATCCGCGCCACCCGCCCAACCTGCGCCACCTGCCCCATCCGGGCCATCCGCCCCAACACCCGCCGCCCCTCCAAGCAGCGACCTGGCGGAGCTCCGGGAGGCTTTAGTGAGATCGTTTACCGTTCCACCAAAGACGGCTTTACCAGCGTGGTTATTCTAAAGAATTCAAATTATGAAATACAACGTGGGTGATTATATTCCAAACTTACATTGTGAGAGCTTCGTCGATCCATCAACCGGTCGTATTCGTGTGCGCCCTTTGTCAGGTCAGGGTTTACCTACCACGTTGGTTATTGAATGCAGTAAAGAGGAAAGAGAAAAACACCCTGTTGGAACTATTTTCGTTACCGATGATGTCAAAGTATGTATTAAACCGGATGGTCGACCATATTTAAGGGCGAGGAATCAGAAAATTTATAAGCTTTAGTATTCATATTAATTATGTCAAACTACCCCTTTATTAACTTGACGTCAAAGCAGCTTGCTGAGTTAGCGGAGGAACATCGCAACAACGTCGATCGTTTAGCCGAGTTGCTGCACGAATTAGCATTTAGGAAACGTAAAAAGGCTTTTGCGGTGAGACAAAAAGTCATTGATTATTTAAATCAAGCCACGGAGCCTGTTTTTGTATGGCCGTCGACTGAGGCTCCAGAAAGTTCTGAGTCTTTGGATTCAATGGACGCGCAGAAAAAAGGACTTTTGGGTATCATGGGATATAGGGTCGGAATAAATGGTCTAAGTGATTTTCAGCGTCGCGATCTTTTGTCGGCAATTTATGAAGAGTCGTTGGTCCAATGCGGTAGCCCAGAGTACATGGCCGAATGGGGCGATAACTCCACATCAACAAGGCTCCAAAAATTAGCAAATTGCTTGGCCACATTCACCCGTAACGCGAAGCGTAGGCACTTCGCTGGATTGGCTCAGTCTATTCAAAATTGGGAAGATGATCTCTCTTTCCTAAAAAAATCATATTACGACGGCCGGTACAGTTTTGATTGGCCCGATACTAAAATTGTAATGGTTTAAGTATTCATTTTTTTATGGAAAAGTATAGTTATAGACAATTTTTAGACCAATTAATCAACTCGTTAAATTCTAATGGTAATATAGAATTTTACTGTGATTATTATAATTATTTTAATTGGAATGGCGATTTAGAAATTAAAATGGGACAATTTTCTAACGAGGAGATTGGGTCATTTTTTCCGATCCTACACAAATGGTTAGAAGAGGAATTTTATAACTTTTTGCGAGAAATCGAAAGTATTCATAATACTGTTTATGGAAAAATTATTTTGATTCAAAATAATCCTTTTGTAAGTGTTGGTTTTGAAGGGCCTTTTGATGAAGAATTTAGCGATTTTCGTTGCAGATTCAATTTTGACGAAAGATTTTTTCTTGAAACCTTAGAAATGAAAAACGATAATTTCATTCGTAGTTTATCAAACTTTGAAATTAAGCGCATCTTTATTAACAGTGAAATTGAGAATTATCGTGTTGGTGATTCTTCTCATTATTTTGATTTTGAGCTTTATTATGAGGATGCAAATAAACAAAAAAATATTTTGCAGTTAAGCGAGCACCAAAAACAATTGGTGAGAGATTATATACTGAACCAGGTTTTAAGGGACGCCTTGCCAACACTGAATGTTTATTCTGATTGTGTTGAGACTTACAATTCTATTTATATTGAAGGCGATATCGACGCTAATCATGTTTCTCTAGATAGTGTTACTACAAGCGAACATTTAATATCACTTGAGCATATTAGAGAATCTTTAATTAGAAAAAAATTAAACTCGTTTCAATAGATTCATATATTTAATTTGTTTCATTATGTCTGGAAAATTTGTAAGAAATACCCGTTATTATTCTGGAGTTGTCTACGAGTGGAATCTCCCTACGGGTTCTTCTTGTCCTTTTGCCATGGAGTGCAAGGTTATTGTGGACAGGGATACGGGCAAGTTCAACGTGAAACGTGGTCAGTATCGTTGTTATGCGGCTAGTCCGGAAAGGTTTCCGGGGGTAAGGACTCACCGTTGGAATAATTTTGAATTCGCGAAAGCGGGCGGTATTCCTGAGTTACCAGGTAAATGTAGGGCCATTCGTATTCATGCCGCGGGAGATTTTTTCAATCAGAAGTATTTTGATATGTGGGTCGATTTAGCCAAAAATAATCCGCACGTTGAAATGTGGGCTTTTACCAAGTCTGTTCGGTATTGGGTCAATAGGCTTGGCGATATTCCTCATAATTTAATAATGACCGCCAGTTATGGGGGTAAACAAGATACTCTTATTGATGAGTACCAACTCAAGAACGTCAAGGTTTACAAAAATATTTCCGAAGTCCCTGAAGATCGACCAATTGACAACAATGATGATTGGGCACGAATTCCGGGCATTAATTTCGCGCTTTTGGATAATATGAAGGTATCCAAAAAAGAGTCAGTTGATGAGTTTAATGTCCGTTTTATGCATTTAAACCCTTTTAGGACAAGTTTAAATTAATTTTTATGGATGATTTAGAATTCGAGGCTTTTCAAAATAAGTTAAAGGAAGCTTTAGCCTCATTTATTATCGAGGTAAAACGCGCGGACTTGTATGTTAAATTGGAAGTGGCTGAATTGGATTATCCCGTAGAAGTTGATTGGAATTTTGCAAACCAATTGTGTCAGGAATTAGGAAAAGGATGGAGACTGCCAAGCCTTGAGGAGTTAGTAGCAATGTACATACAACTTCACTTAAACGAAAAGTCTGTTTTTGAGACACATGGATATTACTGGAGTAGTACGGGTGTTGGCTCTGACTATAATTGGTATTTTAGTTTCGGAAATGGACAGTCAGGTGGTGACCTCGACTACGCGAAGCGTACCAGGCATCTCCGACTAGTTCGAGATTGTTTTTGATTCTATTAGGCAAATTTTTTGGTCACAAAATTTTCAATTTACATTTAATATGAATTTTGTTTTGAGTAATCCAAAGTATTCCTTAAAATTCGAAGTATCTTCACTAGATTTACCGGACAAGATGCGTTGGGATAGGGCCTTTGACGTCTGCTCGTCCTTAAATAACGGTTGGCGTTTACCAACTTTAGAGGAATTAAAGATCATGTATTCGGATCTTCATCTTTTGGGTAATGGTAATTTTCAAAATAAAATGTACTGGAGCAGTACTCGGAAGGAACTTAATAACGTATGGGGAGTATTTTTCAAATGTGGCAATGCCTATTGCGGGAGCGAAAATTATTTTTGTAGGGTTCGCCCCGTTCGTGATTTGGTTTAGGTTTATACCCAACCACCCTTGGGCCAATATTCAGGCAAGCGAGGAGATAATAGGTAGGTTTGGGGCCAGTTTAGTTCACGAGGGTTATCCTCATAACTGGTTGTTTTGGAGGAGGTGTACTTGAGTACACCTCAAATTGGGTCAATTTAGACGCTTTGCGGGACTGTTCACTTGTTTTGGCATTTTAAGAAAGGACTTGGAAGGGCGATGTTTAAAGACTAACTTTCAGTTTTAACAGTCCGTAAAAAATAGATTGAAAATAAAAGTAATTTATTGTCAATTCTTTTAGGTAACTAGGTAATATTATTATGGAGTATATGGCAGACAAAAAGACAAATAAAAGGTATTGGCTTTACGCACCGGGTGAAAATGCGGTAAAGTGGGATGAGTTTTATAATCTAGGAATTATGGGGCTTGGTTGGGATGAACTTGGTGACCTTGATAAATTAGGAGATTTGAGTGATATTACTAAAGCTATTCAAAGGATTTATAAAACAGATAGTAAATCGTATAATAATGCATTAGCTAATTTTGAATTTCGTGATGTACTTAAAGAGGAAGATATAATCATTGTCAAAAGGGGTAGAAAAGAATATTTAGGCTACGGCATTGTAACGTCCGATTATTATTATGATAGTACCAGGCAGACTTATCAAAAATGCCGAAAAGTATATTGGAAGAAGAAAGGAACCTGGGAGGAAAGAGGGCATCCAATCGTTCTAAAAACGCTGACTGATATTACCAAATACCCCGATTACGTACATAAGTTAGCTAATTTTATTGGAATTGAACAAGGAATTATGAATCAAAGTTTCGATTACCCTCTCAACACCATATTTTACGGCCCGCCCGGAACTGGAAAAACATACCATACGATTTTGAGGGCCTCCTCGATTATTGAAAATAGGCAAATCGACTCCTACGATGATGCACTTAAAATCTTTAAAGCGAATCTTCACGATCAAATTGAGTTCATCACATTCCATCAAAACTATAGTTATGAAGACTTTATTCAAGGTCTTCGACCCGATACGGAAAATGACAATCAACTTACATTTGAAAGGAAAGACGGTGTTTTTAAGTATATTTCGGATAGAGCATTAAAAAACATTAAGGACTCGGAACAGCCCCCTACTGTTAAGAAAAATTTCGAGGATGTATTTTCTAATTTTGTTAGTCAACTTATCGAAGGTGAGGTAGAAGAGATTGAAGTCCGTATGAAAAAAGTTTCTTACTTCATTACGGCAATCACAAATAAATCAATTGAGTTTAGGAAGGCAAGTGGAGGCACAGAGCATACAATGAGCATTTCAACTTTAAAGAAAATGTATGACGCTGAATCAGTTTTAGACATTCAGGGTCTTTCATCTTACTACACGCCTCTTTTAGATGAACTTCTTAAATTGGGAAAGGATTCGACTGGTAAAACGGAAAATGTAGACAGAAAAAATTACGTTTTAGTTATAGATGAAATAAATCGCGCCAATATTTCAAGGGTTTTTGGTGAATTGATCACACTTATTGAACCGGATAAGCGTTCAAATGGCACAACTCCATTGGAAGTTAGGTTACCTTCAGGAGAAAAATTTATGGTGCCTTCAAACCTGTTTATCATTGGAACAATGAACACAGCGGATAAATCTATAGCCCTTCTTGACATTGCGTTAAGAAGAAGATTTGTCTTTGAGCCAATGTATCCTAAGTATTTAAAAGATGGACTTAAGGTCGAAGATGAAGGTGTTTTAAAATCTATTAATGAATCAATTATTTCAGAAAAGGGTCATGATTTTCAAATTGGGCACTCTTATTTTATGAATTCAAAAGAAGATCCCTACGATCTTTCACGTCGTTTGAATTTAAAAGTTATTCCACTTTTATTGGAATACTTTATGAACGACTCTAAAACTGTTACTCAAATAATTTCGAAAGCTTTATCCAATACGGATTATTTTATTGACGAAAATTGTTGGCCTTTGAGAATAGCTAAAAAGAATGATTAACCTTTTTGAGTATCAAAATAAAGCCACTTTTGAAGCCTCATTGGAAGGTTTGGAGGGTTTTCTCGATAAAATTTGGAATAATCGTGAAAGCAAATCCGTTTATTTTGAAGATGAAAATAGTGAAATAGGACCTCAAAAGTTTCTGCACCTTTTTCATAAATCATCAGAAATAAAATCGAATAAATATGTTGGCGTTATTCATTATCAAGGTCAAATAATTAATTTATTACCAAAAATATTTTATGATTCTGGTAAAGACTACGCGGAAGATACTGAAGAACTAAAAAACGATTTGAGTCAAATTCATAATCACGTTCTCTGGTGGTTAAGTTATTGCCGTAAAATTAAGTTTCCGAATTATCAGGTAGCTATGGGTGGTTCGAGAAGTAATTTTTTTGAAGTTTTAATTTATCTCTTTTCAAAATATACACGGGAAATTTTGAGCTCTTCAATTTATCAGCAATATGAGGAGGTAAATTCCGAATTGACATTTATAAAAGGCAAACTAAATGTAAATACATATTTAACAGAGAATTTAAGTAAAGGTAAATGGCATAAAATTAATTGTACTTATGATGCTTTTGTTTTAGATAATGAATTTAATCGCGTTATTAAATACGTGACTACACTTCTTTTTAATGTTACATCTAACCAAGAAAATAAACGAAATTTAAGAGAAATACTTTTCTTATTGGATGAGGTTTCAGAAGAAAGGGTGACCGCTGAAATTTGCTCAAAAATCACTTTTAATCTTATGTTTAGTGAGTTTGAAACCGTAAGGGATTACTGTTACTTGTTTCTTTCTAATTGTGTTTCTTTTGATTACAAAAGTGACCTTAAACTTTTTGCTTTTTTACTTCCAATGGAGTATGTTTTTGAAGATTTTATTTTTGGTTTTATTGATAAAGAGATTGAAAGTGTAAAAGCAAAATCACAAATTCGCAATAGGTTTTTGGATGAAGGAAAAGTGTTTAATTTAAGACCAGATTTATGGTTAAAGGTTGGCCACAAAGCCCTTATTGCCGATACTAAATACAAGATTGTATATTCAGACGGGAAAGACCCCAAAAATGGCATTTCACAAAATGATCTGTATCAAATGCTCGCTTACGCAGTACGTTTTGAAGTTGAAGAATTAATTTTGTTTTATCCTGAGACAATACGCGATGTACAAGATAATTTATCAGTAATAATTATTAAGGATACATTGGCAAACAAAGAGATTATTATAAAAGCTTTTCAATTACCAGTAATAAACAGGGAGCTTTTTAAGCAAAAACTAAATACAAAATCTGATCTGAAAGAGTTATTTGAATTGACCAGAGTCAAATTAATTGATAAAATTGAGAAGATTCTTCTTCCACAAACCTTGTAAGTATTCTTTCTTCACGAGATGAGCAACTACAGGTTTCCTTATCCAATAAGAATCGATAAGATAGTTCGGATTTGTATTAATTTAGTAGATCAAATGATTTGTGGTTCCGACTATGATCTCTTTGCCGCGCAAGGGTAGGGGGGTAGACAACGCGATATCCCATGCAGAAGGAAGTTTTTTATAATATTCACAAAATCATTGAGCGGGATAGCAAATCGACGACCTACAAATTTGCCCTGCTGCGGGGTGTTATTGATATTCTTCAAGACCATTCGCCTTATGTTACCTACCACAAGGATCGAGTGCATTTCCCTACCGGCTTGCTGATCGAAAAATGGCTCCTGTACTACTATCCCATCCTGGAATCCATAACTATTTTACCCCAAATCAACGGGGATACCCAACTGGCTTTTGGGAGGGCCTTTGAAAAGATTATTTCGGCCTATCGGGACCTAGGGGGCTTTTCGGCTTTTTACAACGACCTCAGGACCAAGGGCATTCCTCTGGCGATACAGCCTGATTTCTTTGATTTGGCCAAAATTCTGCGCAACACGATTACCCAAATGCCCATGAAATACATCGGCCGATCGATAAGCGATGAATACTATTCGATTTTTGGATACGAGAACAAACCCTTGCGCAAGAGCAGGGCCGTCATGGACCGGGAATTTTTGATCCAAAATTTTGGGACTTTCTCGTTTCCAGTGGAATACGGTGAGGCCTTCAAGATTTTGGGTAGCTTTGTGAATGGCCAGGATTCGATTCTTTTTAAATGGGCCGAATTTTCGGTGAATGCTTCAAGGCAAAATTTGTCCATGGCCAAGGTGGTTAACGAAGTGCTTCGAAGCCCAATTACCGAAAGGGAAATTGCGGAATCCAAGAAGATTTACCGGGATATACTCAAACGCGAGGGTGAGGTTTTTTGTGTTTGGACCGGAAAGAAAATGCCTTCCTACGATATTGATCATGTGATACCCTTTTCGATTTGGAAAAATAATGACCTCTGGAATTTGCTCCCTTCGGATTCCAAAATCAACAACCAAAAAAGAGACAAAATCCCTTCCCCCGATTTGATCGAAAAACAAAAAGACCGGATTCTCCAATACTGGGAAATTTTGTACCAAAGCCAGCCGAGCCGCTTCCAAAAAGAATTTCAAATCGCCTTGCTGGGCAACAGGCCTTTTGATTCGTGGCGGGACAGCGGCATCCGACAACTCCAAAGCAGCTGCGATTACCTAATCGTGAACCGGGGGTTTGGGGAGTGGAAAATCTAAGTTGGGCCCAAGCGCCATCAAACCGTTCAACCCTCCATCATGAACCAAACGACCCCCTGTCCCTTTTGTACCCTCCCACCGGATAGGGCGATGATCGCGAAATCTGTGATGGCTTATGCCATTTTTGATAAGTTCCCGGTGAGCGAGGGGCATGCCTTGGTGATCCCCGCCAGGCATTGCGCCAATTACTTTGACTTGACCCTCGAGGAGCAAACGGGCTGCCTTGTCCTCTTGAATGAGGTCAAAGCCATCCTCCAAAGGCAGTTCAACCCCGACGGATTCAATGTGGGGATCAATATCCATGCCGCCGCCGGCCAAACCGTGCCCCATGCCCATATCCACCTCATCCCCCGCTACCAAGGCGATGTTCAGCAACCCCGCGGCGGGGTCCGCGGCGTCATCCCCGGCAAAAAAAGTTATTAAGTAGCGGCGCGGCTGGCCCCGAAAGGCCCCCAGGGGATCCCCAAAGGCTCCCAAAGGATGGCTTGGGGCTTGCTTTGACCTGATATGTCAATTTCAGTCCTGCTTTGACTATATGGAGGTTATTGCCGTAAATTCAAACTTAATGGCTAAGCACATAAAGGCTATTAAACGTTGTAACCTATGAAACGAAATAAGGAGCAAACAAACTGCCCAAAGCATCCATCCGTGGGGTGTATTGGAGAAGTTTGAGCAGGCTTATAAATAAGTTGGTGGCAATTTTGGACGACCGCCACTATAAACAACATTTGACAATTAACAAACAACATTTGACATTAAAAGATGAAACATTTTATTCTATCCTTTTTTTTATTTCTGACAACTCTTTCATTTGGACAAATTCCAAATAAATTAACTCCAACAGACAAAGTTTATGGTCTCTCAAAATTTTGGCAAGAAGTAAATTACAATTTTGTTTATCTTGACAAAGTTGATAGAACAATGTGGGACAATCGCTATCGAGAACTAATTCCTATTGTTCAAAACACTAAAAACGATTATGAATATTATCGTGAACTTCAAAAATTCTGTGCTTTATTAAAAGACGGACACACAAACGTTTATTTTCCGCAAGGTATAGAACAAATGAACACAATGTTTGGAGATTACCGACTATTCATTGAAAACATTGATGGAAAAGCAATTATTGTAAGAACAAATTTCAGTAAAAAAGATGAAATCCCTTTTGGAAGTGAAATAATTATGGTTAATGGAAAAACAACAGAAAAATATATAGAGGAAGATGTTGCACCTTATATTTCATCATCAACAGATTATGTATTGAAAGATTGGAGTATCGGAAGATTATTAAGTGGTTTAGAAGGAGAGGTATTTAAAATAAAGATTAGAAAACCTAATAATCAAATTAGTGAATTAACACTCACTCATAAAAAGACAGAAGAAAAAGAAGTTTATCCTGCATTTGAACCTGACCGCCAGCTTTTAGATTTTAAATGGCTAAGTAATCAAATTGCTTATGTGTCTTTAAATTCTTTTGAAGATGAAAAAATTGATAGTTTATTTATTCAAAAACTACCCGAATTATATAAAGCCAAAGCACTTATAATAGATTTAAGATATAATGGAGGTGGAAGTACAAATATAGGAGCAGCAATTTTACAGTATTTAACTAACGATAAAGTTCTTTACGGAGCTAAAAATTCAAGCAGACTTCACATTCCAGCATTTAAGGCGTGGGGAAAATATATTGAACCCAAAGATACTATAAAAAATGAGTGGAATAAAAAAGCATATTTAACTTTTAAAGACAAATTCTACTACAATTTTGACTACGAGGCAGATACAATAAAATTAGATGCTAAAAGAATTGTTGTTCCTACAGTTTTATTAATGGGACATAATACCGCATCAGCAGCAGAAGACTTTTTAATTTATTCAGATAACCAAAAACATATGACAAAAATTGGTGAAAATTCATTTGGTAGTACAGGACAACCATTTGTTTTTGAACTGCCAGGTGGTGGTTCTGCTCGTATTTGCACAAAGAAAGACACTTATCCAGACGGAAGAGAATTTGTAGGATATGGAATAAAACCAAACATAATCGTAAAAAGAACACTCAACGATTATTTAACAAAAAAAGACCCTGTATTGGACAAAGCAATTGAACATTTAAAACAGAAACTAAAATAAAAACTGCCACCAACAAGGTATTGCCATAAGCGGGGCTGAAGTACTTCTATGAAGCATTTGTGCAAGGTTCAGCAGTAGTATTTCTAATGAACTGTAGTGCTGAAATTCCCCGCCTTCAGCAATACCCAAACCGTTAGCGAACACCTAGGGACGACTCAGCTCATAAACAAGATCAACTAAAATAACGTCGGAAAATGTCGCTTAAAAGGGAATTGATATACATCGACGAAAAAGATGAAACCAACAGAGTAGAAAAATATTCATATAAGGGCAACAAATGTGTTATAGTCTTTAAAAACAGCGACAAAGAATTTTTTTATAGTAAAAATAGAGCAAAAATTGTAAAGACAGCATTAAGTGAAGACAAAGCGTTTAATGTTTTTAATTACTTAAAAGAAATTGCCGAAACAGTTGGATTAAAAACAGAAGAAGGTGACAATATACTCGCAAAAAGTTACGAAAAGATCTCTGAAATTCCAGAAAAGTGTATTTTGTCAAGCCTTTTAAATGGTTCCTTGCCTCCAAGTAACAATAATTTTCCAAATATTGATTTTTTTCCTTTTGGTTTTAATTTAAGTCAAAGGAATGCAGTTAAAACTGCATTTGCTAATAATTTAAGTGTAATTGAAGGTCCTCCCGGAACAGGCAAAACTCAAACCATTCTGAATATTATTGCTAATGCTGTTTTAAATGGACTAAGTGTTGCTGTTGTTTCGAGTAATAATTCTGCCACAAAAAATGTTTATGAAAAACTTGAAAAGGACGGTATTGAGTTTATATCTGCACTTCTTGGAAATTCGCGAAACAAAAAAGAATTCATCAGCTCTCAAAAAGAAATTCCAGACTTATCAAAATTCGATTTAACAGATACTCATAAAGCAAAATTAAAAGAAAATGCAACGACGTTAGTTACTCATCTTTCTGAAAACCTTGAAAAGAAGAATGAGTTGGCAATATTGAAACTGCAAATTGACAACCTGAAGACAGAATACGAACATTTTATTCAAATGTTTAAAACCAAAACAGAATTAGGTGTAAAACTTAAGAGGAATATCACAGCCGAAAAAATACTTAAACTATGGATTACTCTTGAAAAACTTGAAAAGAAACGAAAGAAAATAAACTTTATCGGAAGATTTATTTTTCGTCTGAAATACGGGATTAAGGATAAATCATTTTACTCAATTTCACTTGAGGAAATGATTATCTTTTGTCAATCAAAGTACTATCCAACTAAAATTTATGAGCTTGAAAATAGAATAGAATTTTTAGACCATTCTTTGTCAAATTTTGCATTTGACAGCAAAATGAAAAATTACATCGAAATATCAATGCAATTGTTCAAATCAGAATTGTGTAAACGATACAATCAACAAAAGCGAGGACCATACACCATTTTAGAACTCCACCAAAAAACGAACGAGTTTATTAAAGATTATCCTGTCATTATGAGTACGACCTATTCATTAAGGCAGAGTTTATCTGACAAAATTTTCTATGACTATGTAATTATTGACGAAGCCTCGCAAGTTGATTTAGCAACGGGCGCTCTTGCCTTGTCTTGTGCTAAACGTGCTGTAATTGTTGGCGACATTAAACAATTACCAAATGTAGTAGACACAGATATGCAAATCAAAACAGACATGATTTTTAATTCCTATAACTTGAAAGAACCTTACTCCTACTCAAATCATAGTTTGTTGTCTTCTATTTTGGAATTATTTCCAACTGTCCCAAAGACACTTTTAAAAGAACATTACCGTTGCCACCCTAAAATCATAGAATTTTGCAACAAAAAATTTTATGAAGACCAACTTATTGTTCATACTGAATATATGGATAAACGCCAACCTCTTGTTGTTTACAAAACTCCGCAAGGAAATCACGCAAGAGAACGAATGAACCAACGACAAATAGACATAATAAAGCAGGAAATAATACCAAATGAAAAACTTGAAAACGTAGATCTAGGCATTGTTACACCATACCGCAATCAAACAAACGCATTACAAAAAACATTTCAAGGAACTTTGATAAAAGCGGACACCGTCGACAAATTTCAAGGCAGGGAAAATGACGTTATCATACTTTCAACCGTGGACAATGAAATTTCTGATTTTACAGACAATCCTAATCGTTTAAATGTAGCTGTTTCCAGAGCAATTGAGCAACTAATATTAGTTATCAATGGAAATGAAAGTGAAAATGACAACAATATTTCAGACTTGATAAAGTACATTGAGTACAATAATTTATATATTATTCAAAGTGAATTAAGTTCAATTTTTGATTTGTTGTATAAAGGTTATGCGGAAGAACGAGCAAAAATTATCAACAAGTCAGGTAGAGTATCGCAGTATGAAAGCGAAAATTTAATGTATGCGCTAATAAAACAAGTATTGTCAGACGAGAAGTTTTTGAAATATGATGTTCTTCTGCATTTCCCAATTAGACAGCTTATTAAGGATTTTTCCAAGTTAAACGAACAAGAAACAAAGTACGCATCAAACCCATTGACACATTTAGACTTTTTGATTTACAATAAACTAGGCAAAACCCCTGTATTGGGAATAGAAGTTGACGGCTTTGAATTTCATAAAAACGGAACAAAACAAGCCGACAGGGATAAAATGAAAGACCAAATTTTGGACAAATATAATTTCCCGATTTTGCGTTTTAGAACAAACGAAAGTAAGGAAAAAGAAAAATTAACGAACAAGTTAATGGAATTACAATCATTAAAATCTAATTGAGCGGATCTCTTTCATTGGTTTTGCAAAATGTTTTTTTACGTGCTTCTATGACAGTTTAGTGCGACCTTTGAATTCAGGTTTTCAAATGAACATTTGTGCTGAATTCCGCCACGGCGCAAAGACGGAAAACGTTACATGCAATACTGGTAGTGCAAGTTCCCTTAGAAAGCAGCCAATATTGGTTTATTATTATTATATGATTGGACCTGAGCCGGCTCAGGCCTTTTGGGATTTCCCTACATTTGAGACCATGAACCCCCCAACATAAACACCCCATGAAAATCCTCCTCACCGGCGTTACGGGCTATATCGCGCAGCGTTTGTTGCCAGTTTTGTTGGACCAGGGCCACGAGGTGGTATGTTGTGTCCGGGACAAAGACCGCTTTAACACCAAGAAATACGCGGGGTACAGCCTGACCGTCATCGAGGTGGATTTCCTCAACGAGGCCAGTCTGGGGGCCATCCCCGAGGATATCGAGGTGGCCTATTACCTGATCCACTCCATGTCCACCCAGGGCGGGGATTTTGGGGCGATGGAGGAAATCTGCGCGACCCATTTTCGCAAGCGTCTGGAGCAAACCCGCGTTCAGCACGTCATTTACCTCAGCGGGATTAGCAATACCGAGGAACTCTCCAAACACCTGTCCTCCCGCAAAAACGTCGAAACCCTTTTGACGGGGGCTTCTTTTGCCTTGACCACGCTGAGGGCCGGTATTATCGTGGGTTCGGGCTCCGCTTCCTTTGAAATCATCCGGGATTTGGTCGAAAAACTGCC
>Ga0194118_10002713_pt1 | contig 21865 bp, 9 predicted proteins | sample TA2MahsurfametaG_2_FD_148662 | JGI IMG/M metagenome (GOLD analysis project Ga0194118, IMG submission 148662) | Freshwater microbial communities from Lake Tanganyika, Tanzania - TA2015013 Mahale N5 surface | ecosystem: Environmental > Aquatic > Freshwater > Lake | place: Tanzania: Lake Tanganyika...
AGATCTGAAATAGTTGCGGAAGATAGAGTTGTTTCTCCGCCACTGATGTCTGCGCCACCATTAGCATCTAAGGCTCCAGTGAATGTAGAGATACCAGTGACTGCTAATGTAGAGGAAAGTGTGGTTGGTCCAGTGACTCCTAGAGTTCCAGAAACACTAACATTATCGTCAAGTGTTGTTGTACCACCAGCAGAGTCAATTGTTAGATCGCCTGTTGATGTATCAATCTCATTGTCACCAGCAACACCAATACGAATATTATCAATCTCTGCACCACCATTAGCGTCTAATAATCCAGTTAAGGTTGTATTACCAGTGACTCCTAAGGTTCCAGAGACACTCAAAGCTGTCAATGTTCCAACAGAAGTCAGTGAAGAGTTTACGACTCCACTTCCAAGTGTTGTTGAACTTAAAACATCAGTGCCATTGATCTTATAAGTTTTACCAGAGGTGAGATTGAAGTTCTCACTTGATTTCAGTGCGGTATTTGTATGATCATACAATAAGGTATTATCTGGTCCAATTTTAATTCCAGCTCCATCAGCAAGCAAATCAGTTGTTGCAGTGGATGCAATACCAACGACAAAATCAGCAAGTTCAATCGTTGAAGAATTGATAATAGTTTGTGTGCCATCTACAAATAAATCACCTTTAATTCTGACGGCACCAGTATTGTCACCAACTGCTGCTGGGTCAATAATAAATTCTGCTGGACCACGAAGTTGTCCATTTACAATTAAATTGTTAGTAACTGTTAATCCACCGCCAACGATGATATCATTGGGCATTCCAATTGTGATTTGGTTATCAGATACTGTTGTATTGATTTCATTCGCTGTTCCAGCAAATGTTATTGTTTGACCAGTGCTTACTGAATCTGCAGTTCCACTATCAGCAGCAATAGTAAAACTTGTTGTTACTTCTGCCCAGGATAAAGTACCTGACGAATTTGTTTTTAAGAAAAAATTATTTGTTGGTGACGATGGAAATGTATAAGTTACATCTGATGCAATATTTGCTGGGGCAGCAAACGAAATTGAATTTGTTCCATTTGCAGTTGCTTCATATACTCTTACTGCTCCACCAGTTGATGAAGTTTCTGTTGTCCAAAATCTACCACTACCAATTATTTTATTTCCTGCCGCGCTACCAATGAATAAATCATGATTATCAGTTGTAAATCCAGGTTCACCAGCACTTAACGCTGGGAGGTTTGCGAGTAAACCTCTTTTAAATTTTAAAACAGGTGCAGCCATTGTATTGTAAAAACTTTTTTGCTATGTTTATTTATCAAAAAGTTCCATAGTCAATACTATTATTATCAACATCATCAGCAAGATCTAATATTTCTGATGGATCCACAAAAACAAAAGTGCTCGTGCTTGACTGGTAAATAAGAAGTCTTCCATTTGCTAAATTTGATGTGTTAACATCACTCAGAGTAATTAAACTTCCGCCAGCTCCTCCATCGGCACCTTCCCATTTACCAGTTGATGAATTGTACCGTAAAAATTTATTATTAACAGCTGCACTTGTTCTATCAACATCATCTAAGAATTCAAGACGAGTTTCTCCACCACCTCCCTGATTAGAAATATCTCTTAGACCTTGATAAAGAAGATTTCTAAGATCTTTTACCTCTTTTCGAAGACTTTCTATTTCACTATTTTTTTCTTCAATAATATTATCATCTTTGATGAGAGATTTTAAAGTTTTTAATACTTGAGATACTGATGGATTTTCATCTTTTATTTCCTCTTCGTTTTGAATATTGAAAATTTCATCATCCTTAGATTCTTCATCAACAATAATTTCATTGGCGATTTCAGAGTTTTCAGAAAAAATTTCAGTTAGTGACTCTATTGTTTCTTGATCATCTTCATTGAGATTAGAGTTAATAAACTCGTCTACAATTTCAATCTTTTCACTAAATAACCAATTTTCAAAAGTTTTTATATCTTTTGTTTCTTTCTTTTTTTTCTCTTCTTCCTTCTTTTTTAAGGTTATAAGTTCTTCAAAAAGATTGTTAATATCTACTTTTGGTTCTTCTATTTTAACTTCTTTTTTTAAATTTTTAGTTTTTAAATCTTTTTTTGACTCTACTACAATTGTTGATTTTTTATTAGGATTAGAAACTTTGGAAATTTTATCAAGCTCTGTTAAAACAAAATTTAGATCTCCTAAAAGAGACTGATATTCTTCCTCTTTCTTCTTTTTTTCCTCCTTAACAAGAGAGAAGAAATCACCTAGATTTGTTTGGTTTTCATCTTTTGTTCTAGGCATTTTCTCTATTGGATAAACCCTGCTTCAATAATTTTTGAAGTTCTGCTGTGGATCCAACAAATAGAGCATTATTAACTGTGGTTGGACCTTTTGGAGCATCATCAGTTTCTAAGTCTTTTAATTTTTTTTGCAAATCCATTAATTTATCAGTTGCGTCAGAAACGCTCTTGATTAATTGACCAGCAACTTCATAAGCTCTTGGAGTGTCACTTTCCTGAGCCAACTCTAATATATTATTTATTGCCTCTTGACCTTTTTCAATTATTGAATATAAGTTTCCTCTTGTGTATTCATAATCTTTTTTGATGTCTGTTCCACTAGATACTTTTTGTATTTCCTTTGATAATTTTTCAGCAGATACAATTTCTCCCTCTACATCAAATACGTCATTCAATTCGCTGAATTTATCGGTTTTCATAAGTCAACATCAGTATTAAGTGTTGGACTAAATTCTTTGAAATCTTGGAAGAAAGAAACTGTCTCATTAAAACCAAAATCATCTCCAATTTCAATTAAATCATTATCAGCAGTTGTAATTGTTTTAACTGTAGACCCTCGTACATGTTCGGTTTGAGTTGTATTATCTTGACCTCTTCTAACTGTAAGTTTGTTTCCAGATATTGAGGTGATATACATTTCTTCTTTATTAACATAAATGTATGATGATGTAGATAGATTCGTTGCATCATTGACAACAAATATTGTCTGACCAACAGGAATATCTTCATCCAAAGTAGTAACAATACTATTATTATAATCTTTGGTGGCTCTTGGAGTTACTGTATATCTCATTTCTCTCTTCGGAGTTTCAAGACCAGTCATAACATCAACAGTAGCCTTCTTAATAATCTTACTGTCTTGTACAGGACCAAACAGATGTGTTTTGGCTGTAAAAATTAAAGTATATACAAGAGCTCTTCTTGTGGTATAATCTCCCTCATATTGATCATCCATTGAAATGGATTCTAATTGAATTGGAACATCTTTATTTTCATCAATTGTTTCAACTAAATTAATTGTTAAATTATATGATGGTTGAAAATATGGTAATATTTGTTCAATAATTTGAAGAGCGTCGTCATTTGTTTTTGATAAAATTGACAGTTCAAATCTCATATTATAAGGCACTGGCATAAATGTCTTTTTTTGAAGTTTTGGATTAGATGGATTTTTTGTTATAAAAGATTTTGTTGATGTTGTTTTTCTAGAAGGATCATATGTAATCCCTGTAAATTCAAAAGACATTCTTGGTAATGTCAATTGAACTGGTTTATTCAAGTCTGGTGATTGTTCTAATCTTGCTAAAAATTTCTGTGTAGGACCATAAGCAAGAGGAACCTTCATCACACTAAAGGTGCTATTATTATTATCCTTATGTTGAATGTTTATATTATTAAAAAGAGTGCCAAATCCGATGACTGTTCTTCTAAAAATTTCGTGATAAAAATATTCAAACATTTTCTAACTCTATTATATAAACTATTTAACAACTTTTTAAATTATGGTTCACCAAATGGATTTCTTTGTGTAAAATCTAAAATATCATCAGCATTAATTTCGATAACATCATTTTGAGCATAAGGATCAACAAGATCTTGAGTTTCTGCGCTGTAAAATGCATAAACTGCTCCAGATTCTGAACCAGTTATTGCCTCACCACTTACAAAACTACCAGTAATGATGCCAACTTGAAGATTCTTAGTTGATGCTGTCCAATTTTTAACTCTTGCTGTTGCTCCAGAACTACTACCAGTAATTACTTCATTAAAGAGATAATTACCTGTGCCAAGAGTATTTGGTGCAGCAACTGTAATTGTTGGAACAGATGCATATCCAGATCCAGCATTAGTGATATAAATTGCAGATATTGCATTTCCAGATAGGATTGAAAATCCTGTTGCGGTGGTTCCTCCACCAGGTGCGCCAGAAAAAGTTATGACAGGTGCTGTTGTGTATCCAGAACCACCGCTGGTGATTGTAACGATGCCAACGGTTCCTGTTGTTCCAATACCTACGGTTGCAATTCCACCACTACCAGTTGTGCTTATAAAACTGATTCCTGGTGGTCTTGTATACCCAAAACCAGGATTTACAATTACAACAGAACTAATTCCAAGTCCAGAATTTGCAAATGCCAAAGCTGATGCAGTTTTTCCTCCTGTTGGAGCTGAGGATATAGCTACAATTGGATCACTTTCATAATCAAATCCATCGTTAATTAATTGAATAAATTGCAATCCACCATTGTGAATAGTGGTTAGAGCATTAGCTGTTGATCCAATCCCAACGAGAGTGAGAGTCTGAATATATCCATTTTCTTTGATATTATCATCAATGGTTTCTACATCAGTATCAATGATTTCATCTTCATAACGGAAAAGTTCACATCTCAGTTCATAAACATAAGTTTTTTGAAGTTGATAAAATGGTTGTTCGTGTTCAACAAATTTGATCTCAAACAATCTATCTCCAAGAGGAAACCAAATTAAATCACCTTCTTTTGGTCTAGTTGATAGTTCAATATTTGGTAGATTTTTTATTAATGGAGAAATATAATTTTCATATCTTTCTTTTGATATGATTAATGTTAGATCATTTAAAGGTTGCACACCAAATTTTGACAGAATAGTTCCCTGTCCTTCATATCCATCATAGGTATTGACATAGGCTTCTATTGGATATGCATTATCAAATTTCGATTGTATTACCTCTTTAATAACTGTTTTTTTAGTTACATATTTTCTAGGGAGATAGTAAACTTCAACTCCATACATTCGAAGTTGCTCATTAATGAGGCTTTGTATTAATCCTTGCTCTGAGGATGTTCCTTGAGTGAAAAACGGATTAAGTGCCATATCATCCTATCAAATCTAGTGGTGGTAACTCATAATAAGATGAACTCCTATCAAGAAGATAATCAAGTTCTCTTTGTCCATCATCATAAATTTGTCTTCCATTAAGTTCCACACCTCCAGGGAGTCTAACTCCTTGAAATTTAATTAGATTCATGCCCCACTGTCTTTTTACAAGAGCAGTTAAATATTGTTTTAGAAAAGAATCATTCCAAACTTGCGAGTATGTGTTTGGATCTAAGAGTCTATGACAATCTAGGATTATATAATCGCCCACATTTAAACTTTCAAAGTCAATATCTAAATATAATCTATCTTGTCTTTTGTTAAATCTAATTGCTTTATGTGTTGTTAATAAAAAATCAATAGTTTCTAAATAAGATCTTGTCATTGAATATGTTAAAAGTTCCGTTGATCCAAAATAATAAATGTCATTTAAAAATAACTGATATTTAATACTAAACATATTATTGGTCAAAGAATTTGATCCGTCAAATTTAAATATTTTCGTAACTCCAATAATAGATGGAGGAACTTCGATATAATTACTATTCTCATTATATGTAAACGTCGTAGCAGCACCAACTATCGTTGTGGTAACAGTATCTGTGGTTAATCCCACAACAGAATTATTTAAAGGTGCTCTTCCTTTATCAATATCATTTTGAGTAATTTTATATTTTAAAAAAGTTTGATATACTCCATCAAAATGTCTTTCTTGAAAATATTGAACCGCGTCATCCACAAGATCTTCGATTTGCTCATCAGACACGTTAATCTCCAAAACTGGCGCTCCCAGTTTTCTTTTTACATAATCTATTAACTCTCCCCTTGATGATGGTTGCGCCATAATCAGTCTTTTACTATTTTAAATATTTATGGAGCAGACGATATGCCAGGTCTTACAATGATATTACCATCCACAATTCTGTAAATCGTTGATCCAGAACTCACTAGAACATCATATATGTATCTTCCCTCTTTTAAATTTCTTGTTTGAGTTGATCCGAGAGATATTTTAAACTTTCCACCTGCTGCACTTGTAAAACCGACATTAAAAGTTGCCAACGCATGAGATGATGATCCTATTGAAACACTCTTTGACAACTGAGATGAACCTCTCCAAGTTGTTCCAGCACCAGAAAAATCAAAAGCAGATCCAGAGGTTGTTTTTACCGTAAACTCATTTATAAAATCTGCTCCAGTGTTGATTATTAAATTAATAGAAACGGAAGCACCTGATGTTGGATCAAAAGTAAGAGAGTTTGCCATTATTGTAATTTCTCTATAAAAGTTTTAAGAAGATTTTTTATTTCATCAACATCATCTTTTATATTGCTAATTTCATCTTCAAGATTTTTAACTCGATTCACCTCATTTTCTTTTTGTTTTTTCAGACGCATATATTTCTCATATTCATATTTAGAATCATTAACAATGGCATTACTCCTCTGATCTCTCAAAAGAATTTTATTATCTTTTACCTTAATATAATCACTCATTATGCTAGTGCAAGTGCTCGCATATCTTTAATCTTAGGGACATAAGCTTGATTTGTGCATGTTAATATAATCTTAATTCTAAAATATTTAAAATCTGGCAAGTTATTCGCGGTAAATTCATAATTTGCGTAACTATCAATTGTCGATATTGCTTGATTTATATAATTTTTATCAATAAACTTATCAGATGTCCCGTCATTGTCTGCAAAGTTAATAACATCTCCATCAACATCTAGATTTTGATATCCAGGGAAAGGAATAAACACAGGATCTCCATTTTCTGAATTGTCTATTGCATAGAAAGCTCTAATATCAGACTCCACGTTTACATGAGCAGATAGGAACAATTTAATTGCTCTTGCTGGATTCTTCAAACTAACAATCTTAGTTACATATTGACAATCTGATGGATCGTCAAAGAAAGAATTTACTCTTGGATCAGTTTTATAATTTGTAACCACACTATTGATTCTGTTTGATGTTGTGATCATATTAACTCTGGTAGTATCAATAATTGGAGACAATCTTGTATTATCTGTTGCTAAATTTAATGATACTGTAAAAGATTTATTACCAGGTAAAGTTGGAAGTAAATTCTTTTCATTTATTTTAGATGCAATAATTCTTGGAGAATTCAAATAATTTGTTCTATTAAGGATTATAGATTCAAATCCTTGGTCAATAAATGATGTCTCAGATCCACTAATACTCGTTCCACTAATTGTTCTGATTTGAGCGTTAACTGATGTTAGATTTGGAATAAATGTTTGAATATTGGGAGTTATTGCTTCAAATGGAATATTTTGAGTTACCTTTACAACATTTCCACCAGCGGTTGTTGTGTTACTAAAATAAAGTGGAACATACACGGATTGTTCACTACTTCTATCCAAACCATAATCAGCGTCCTTAGTATTCAATTTAATGTTGTAATAATTTAATCCAATTGAATTTGCAATTGTTGAATCAGATAGTCTGTGTGTTCTATTAATTCTTCTAAGGGAAACTCCACTGTACTCATATTTGTAAATCACATCGCCACCAGTAATTGCTTTTCTTAGACTATTATCAATTCCTCTGGTCACGTTGCTAAGTTGACCATTAGATACTCCTTCATATTTGATGATTTCTTCATTGACCAATATGTATCCTGGGTTTGCACCAGACACCGGAAGATTTTCAAAAATTTCAAATCCTGCTGCGGCACCGATTGCAATTTCTCCATTATAATCCTTAGCGTAAGAAACACTAATAGTTGTTGGTGAAACATCTGGCAACACACCTTTGATTGTCACATAATTTGTATTTGAATGCATACCATGATTTTTATGATTGACTTTAAAATGTAATCCATCAGATACAATGTCAATTGCACTGGAAATGAATAGTTCAGATCCAGACGAATTTACAATCGTTGTCGGTATGCCAACACTAGTTTCAGTGGTGCCAGTATATCGATAAATTGTATTAGCAAAACCTGCAACAAAATTGCCTTGCACATTATCAAGAATTAATTGATTAATACCACTTATTGATGTCACATTAATTTTTAAATTTGTTCCAGTTTTTGTTGTACCAAAAGTTGCAGTTAAAACATCTCCAACAGAATAACCAGTTCCACCAGATACTAATGATACTGATGCAACCACACCACTATTAACAGTAATATTTGCCGTTGCGTCTTTTCCTGTTCCAGTCAAAGTTCTTAATGCAACTGTTGAATAAGTTTCAGTTCCACTTAATGGAGCATATCCAATACCAGCATTTAAAATTGATAGTCCGCTTGCTTTTCCAACCGATCCAACATAATTTCCATTAGCACCAGTTGAAAGTTGAATAACGCTGTTACCCAGTATGAAATTATTATCTGAGAGATTAGATGAAATACCAATTCTAATTTTTCTTGAATTTGACGTAATTGGATTTTGTATCAATGTCGGAATTTGAGCATTCCCCTCTGCCAACTCTGGGTTGAAGAAAGAAATATCTCCTGTATTTACAAATTCAGCTCGATAAAGTTTGAACGTCAAATCGTCTGTAACTGTTGGTTGCCAATTTGATGCGTTTTGTGATTTAAACAATGCACCAAGAATTGGTTGAGTTGAAACTAAAACTTGTGAAGAGGAAGATGTTTTCTTATCAACTTCCCCTAGTCTAGATGTCCAAACCTTGTAATTATTTGAGTTGGTTGATAAAACAATTGCATAACTTCTCTTACCTTCAAGATAAACTGGAGATTTAAATGCAAAAAATGTTGGTGTTGTTGCATCAGAGGTTTTTACTACTGAGCTTGCATCAAGTGTGACCTCACTAAAAGGTAAAACAACATCTGATGGTTGATTAAAATCCACAGTTTTAAGTTGACAAGTAACTGGTAACTCATCATCCTTGTCCTCAAAATAAATATCAAGACCAGTTAAAAATACACCAGTTTCGTCATCAACAGTAAAAGTCTGTGCAAGAGGATCAATATATTTTCCTCCGAAAGATGAAACAACTGAGTCTTTAAATGTAAACTTACTGATTTTTTTAGGACTCTTAATTGAAGCAGTATCATCTTCAACTGTTTCAATTGTACCAACAGATAAGTATTTGTCCTCAGACACAGAATTGAGAACATCGGTTGAGGAGCTATTAACTGAACTATTAGTTAATTTAAATACTTTTTCCCCAGTTGTAAACTTTGGATTTATACTAATATTTGGATCAGGAACATAAAAAGATCCGATCACCGTTCCTGTGCTATCAGTTACAATTCTAACATTTTGAACCGTCGCTTGTGCGCCACTCGTCTGACCATATAACTTCATTCCAACTGAAATAAATCCAAAGTATTCACCTTGTGGTTCATTTGCAAGAGAAAATGTGTCAACGTTTAAAACCGTTGATGTGGATGAATACTTAGATGGAATGGAAAGATCTGAATTATATGGATTAAATTTATAAATTTCGGTTGGGATATTATATGGACCAGATTTATGATTTGATGCAGATACTCTAAATGCAATTTTTGGATTTACTCCACTAATGACATCATCATAGTCAATTCCTGGGAAAAATCCACTGACAGTTTCACCAACAGTGAAAACACCTGAGTCCATTTTAATTTCAATTAATTTAGGGACCACAAAATTATTAACATCTACACCATCAAAAAATGCGTACATTCTGGAATATGGTTGTAAACGCTTGGAGACAAATTCTATATTTCTAGAACGAATAAATGGAGTAATTTCAGAAGCAACTGATCTATCACCAATCGTTAATGTTTCAAATTCCTGAGTATCAATAGTTTGTGAGTGAGTTTTATCTGTATCAGATGTAATAGATTCAACTGTTACTCCATCTGAACTCTTTTCAAGACCAATCCATCTCAGGTCACCATTGTTTGAAGAAGTGCCATTGTTATTAAAAAATTGCGTGTAGGTTGATCTTGTCTCGGATTTACCACTCAGTAAATTTCTATTTCCCGTCCAAATAATATTCCAGGATTCCCAAATAGTAGGAATAAATCCTATTTGAGAATCATAATTTTCTAATTTAGCAATTTTATCAATGGTTGAGGTAAAATTACCTGCTACGTTAAGATTTTCTGGATCAAGTCTTACGGAGTCCACCCAGATATCAGAGTCTGGTGTAAGATCAAGAGTCCCTGCCCAGAAGTTAACTAAGTATGGGGAAATCTGTTCAGTTCTAGTTGCAAAAGGTTGGGATAACCATTCTACTGAAGAATAGTTTAAACTGATTACATCGCCAGTTTTTTTAATATTTGAACCTTGTAGATCTGTTACATAATTTAAATCTGCAAGAGGATTTGATGATTGCCCAATTCCAATGATGGAATTTGAACCTAAGATTAAATCAATTGCGCTAGTGTAATGTGATGGTCTTAATTCTCCAACATTTGGGTTAATTGAATTTTTTACACCATTTCTTACATCTTGATTTGAGCTGTTTTTATAGTTGTCAACAAGGAATCCAGATTTAAATTGATTGACTCCATTTTTATCTGGAACTGAGAGATTTGCGGTATCAGTTTCAAGTAAAGAAAGTGTTGTGAACTTTTCTAAACTGTTAATTCTAGTTTCTAGTCTAGAAATGTCAGCCATCGTGTATCTCTTATAACTTTGTTGAGATACTGATGCATTTTGTGTATTATACAAATAAGGTGGTAAGAAAATTTGAGCAATTTCAATTGCATCATCGATAGAAGTTGGTGGATTTGGATTTTCTGATGAAACTCCTTCAACTAATTTAAATATACCATTTTTATCAAGAAAAACTTTATCTATTCTGGGTAGGAAAAATTTAAAGTCAAGTAAAATTTGTTCATCAGATGCCAAAATATTTTTTGCGCTATTTCCAGATTGTGCAAAAGATCTGCCAGAAAATTCAAATGGAGATTTTGCATCAGATAAAATTGTATAAGTTGCAACTCTTGGACGTATGTCAATAATATCTGTATTTCGCAATTCATTATAGTAAGGAATATCTTTACTAAAATTAAAAGAAGTGTATGAATTTACAGTTGTAATATCTCCAGTATCATTTGGTGAATAAAATCCACGTTGGAAATAAATTTTAATTTTTTTCTTAGGAGAATCTTTTTCTGAAATTCTTCTTATTCTTCCATAATCATAGAATGTGTCTCTTTGTCCATTATCTAAAATGTAAGAACTTGTAATGTCTCTTCCATTTGAAGTTATACTTGAAACTCTTGCCTCAATTCCAGACTCTTCGAAAGTGAGATTTTCGCCCACTATAAAAGATTTTTGATTTAAATATACAATTTCAAGTGTAGTATCTGTTGTTCTCTCAACATGTATTGCTCTGGCACCACTACGAGCGCCTCTAACGGTCTCTCCAAGGATTAAGTCTATCGTGGTGGCATTTGGTCCTGTAAGCGATTCTAGGGACAATCTGGGAGCACTTGGATTGTCTGTCCCATAGGATTCAAAAACTCCATGAAGTTTAATAATGTCAGGAACATTAAGTGAAATTTCTTCATCTTGAACTCTTGTTCCATATGGATAATTTCCAGGTGTGAGACCATCATTTAAAGTAGTTGTTCCAATTCCAGATGAGGAGTTTGCTGAATATATGACAATCAAACTGTTTGATCTTTGATTTTCTTTTGCCTTAGAAACTACATTAATTTTTCTCAAAGTCGCAATTAATCTAGCGTTTCCACTTTTGTTGATCCCATTTATGGTCAATCTTGTGGAACCTGCACCAAAAGTGAACATGTCAGATCTTAAAGACTGAACCGTGCCATCAGAAAAAGTTAAAACATACCTCTCCTCATCAAAAGGTAAAAATGTTTCATTTGCCTCTGCTATGACAGTATTAGTGGAATTTGCAGTCACAACAACATCATATTGTTTTCTAATTGTCAAATTAGAAGAGGCTAAATTAATATCTGAAACATTTCGTCGTGAAAATGGTGTATAGAGAGTATTATCTGATGATTCTGGTAATTTTGTGCCAAGCAGTTGTAAATCAGAAACATTTATAGTTTTTTTAGGAAGATTTCCATTGTTCACACCAGCAACACTTGTAGTTGGTTCAATAGTAAGAATTGTAAATCCATTATTTGTTCCCACAGATTTAACTTTTCCAAAAGATGCATCATATGCCAGTGCGGAATCTTGTGTGCTAAACGCTGTTATAGTATATGAAAGAAACTCTACAATATCACCAGCACTTAGTCCCACTCCAAATACAACAGAAGTTCCATTTAATGCGTCATAATTTGAAAAATCAAGTTTAATACCATTAACATAAACATCCAAAAATCCAGGTGTGTATGAGACTGTGAATGTCTGTTGACCCTCCACTGCTGTAAATTTTGAACTAGAATAATAAGTATTATTCTGATAACGAATTACCTCAACTAAATCATTAACAAATAATGAATAATTAAGTAAGAATGATGAGTTTCCAGAAATTTCTGAGAAATCATTTTTGTTGTACTTAACACCATCTACAAATATCTCATAGTCTTTGTTTGAAGCGTTTGGAATAAAGTCATCTTGAGACTCCGATACAGTTATTGTGCTTGATGATGAAACAAAAGACGCTGATGGATATGAAATGATTTCAACTTTATCATTAGCGACAGCTGGCACTGGAATATAAATTTCAGTTGCGGTGTTCTCAGTAAACTCAGTTGCTCTTAGTAATACACCATTATAAAAGACATCTACAAATCCAGAAGTATATGATGGCACTGTATATGCAGTTTGCAATCCAACCGCAGTGATTGTAGTTGCAGTGCCAATTACTGAATTTTGTTGAACAATCTCCACAATATCACCTGGATTTGTGGCATTTGTTAAATTAACCACTGCCCCACTTGTTGCTGTGTATTCTGTATTTTTAAGAAGTTTTACACCATTGACATATACCTCTTCTTTACCTGGTGTATACGCAGCAGTAAATGATGTTGTAGCAATAGATGTTGTTGCTGTTGTTAATCCAATCTTTGATCCAACAGCGTATTCTCGGATTGCAACAAAAGATCCTTGTGTTGGTGGAGTATTAAGATGAATGACACCAGTTCCAGTGAAAATATTAAATAAACTATCATCAATTTTAATTCCATTAATGTATATTTGAGTGTTATTTAAATCTGCTGTCGTTAATGTTGTCGTTGTGGAAAATGGTATGACTGTTTGACCTTGATATGCTATAACCTCTTGAGCATTTCTGATCCCGGAAACAAAAGCATTAATTTCCACCTCATCATTAATATTTGTTTCAACATTTAACTGAATTGATGTTGCCCCAAGAGAAACATATTCAGTGGAAGATAATTTTATACCGTTCACATAAACATCATTATTCCCAGGATTGTTTTCAATTGCAAATACCTTTTGACCACTTGATGTGGAAGTGGTTGTAATACCTTTTATTGCGGCAGTTTCTAAAATAAAGTTATTTGAATCAAAAAAGGATACTAAATTGCCCTTTTTAATTACTTTCGAAAAGGTAAGATTCGGAATTGTTACAACACTAGTATTACTTGCACCATCTCTTAGAGAAATAGTTGCCTCACCCACAGTTATTTTTTTGGTTTGGGCAGTATCTGCATTAAATGTTCCAGCAGTTCCAACAAATCCATAAATTGATTGTATATCTTCTATTCCAAATGTTGTAACAGCGGTTGATACTCTTCCGTTTTCAGATCCATTAAATGAAAAGTTTTCACCTACAATAAATGATCCTTTAACACTTTGTAGTTGAATTTCGGTCTGATTAGTCACACCAGTTTTTACAAAACCAGAGGCTCCACTTGATCTACCTTTTACATAGGTAGATGCTGATAGAGTTACTGGTTGATTAAGTATCACATTTGTATAAGTTTGAATATCGTATAATGATATGTCCCATTCATTTGATGCTGGATTTGTTGTATTATATGATCCACTCTCTAATGCAAAATCATAAACTCTTGCAACTCCAATTTCATTTCCACTGGCAACATTTTTATTTTGAATTCTAGAACTTCTGAGGCTAAGAACATATGTATTTCCAATTCCAATAACTGGCGATCCTGAAACATTATTCAAGGAGATCGCTGGACCAGTCACATAATTAATACCTTGATTTTTTAATTCTTTTTTATCTCTCGATTTGTTAACATCCAAAAAAGTTGGAGCGGTAGTATCAACTCTATAACCACGAACATATGCCTTTCCTGGAGATATTCTATAAACTGCAAGATCATCTGATGGCGTCCCTCCATCATAAGTTAGTTGATTTTTTTTAAAAATACCATTATTTCCCTCTTCATCATTTAAAGATTCTATACAAGTTAATTTAAATGGTTTGATATAATAATCACCAGACTCTTCATAAGTTCTTGCCGCCAGAGTATCATTGATTAAATTATACTGTGTATCGTTAGGAGTGTTTCTTAAAAGTCCTTCTTGAACTGATGCAATTTCAACGAAATTTTTATCATCAAAATCAAAAATTGATTTTCTTGTTAGGTTGGCAGTAATCTTTAATCTATCTGCTCCAGGAGAAGTAAAATTATTGAATCCTTGTGAATTATCATATAGAGTTTCATCAGTATCTGATGTGATTGCCTCCTCAGTGATATTAAAACCAATTCTATAAGTTGGAGTATTGGAATATTGATCTAAAATAATTGTTTGAGTAGAAACATTAACGAATGTTCCTCTCAAAAAATAAACACCATTCTGCACGGTGAATGCAGAGGCAATTGATGTTGAATCTTGACTTAGAGTGGTTGCAAAATTTTCATTAGGAATAAAAATAACATTTGAAGTTTGTAAACCACTTTCAGTCAATAAATTTTCTCCATCACTAAAAGACTGTGCGGAGTTTGTTAATCCTGATGAAATATAACTTATATAAAGTGAGGCATTTCCTCTCTCTGATTCTAATGAAGAAATAACCGTTTCAACTCTTGCTCGCACACCAGATGTCTCACCTTTGATGGTTGTCCCTATGAGAGCATTAATGTATGATGATACTGGAATTCCAGTGAATGAATTTTCAATTTCAACAACGCTATACTTAGTATTGTATAACGTTTGCCCAGGAATGACTTTTGCACCCTCTCTAAAAATATGAGTTCCAAACTGCTCTGTTTGATTTTGCAGTATGGACTGTAAGGTTGTCAGTTCTCTCGCTTGAACTGGATAACCTGGTTTGAATAATACTTTATAATAATTATTCTTGGGATCAAAGTCGTCAAAATATGGAGAGACGTTTAAGTTAGTTTCCTGTGGCATTATTCTTTAAAATTGCAAAATAACTTTGATATCTTCTTTTTGATTAGACGATCTAGTGATAGATGGTCTGTTATCAATGTAAATTATATTTCCAGAATATTTTTCAACCTCAGGTTGAGCCACACCATTTATAAATGATTGACCAAGGTTATAGGTTCTATTATTTATTACGGTAGTTATACCTGTAAATGATGTATCAATTCGCAATCCAGTACTTACTTCATTGTTACTAATAAGAGTAGACCCGCCAGTTCCAACAGTTGAAGTAAATGAGTTTAGTTTTAATCCATACTGTGGAGTTAAATTTTGAACACCACTAGTTGTAAATCCAGCTCTGCTTTTATCTTGCCAATATTTTAAAACACCAGTTACGTTGTCATATGAAATAACTCTTCCAACAGCCGTGGAAGCCACACCAACAGTTTGAGTGATAAAACTATCAGCAGTTGGAGTAAAAGTTGTCACTGCGGTTCCAATGAGTCTAAGAGCATATACACCACTCGCTTTACTTAAATTTAAATTAGATGTAGATGAAAAAGCCTTTGGATCTTGAACAATTCCAACTCTAGCAATTTGATTTCCAGTTATAAAATCCGGATTTTCGATATCATTTTCAATTCTAGAATAAATTAAAACATTACTTGCACCTAACTCCCGATAAATGTCTTTACCATGACCACCTTGTGGAGGGACGATTACATCAAACCTCGGAGTTGTTGTTCCTGTGGGAACATTACCTGAAACTAAATCTACAATTCCAAAAGTATATCCAGAACCACCTCTTGAAATGTTTATTGATTCAATTTTTGAATCATTTCCAACAATAATGGTTGCCTCTGCACCAGAACCATTTCCCTTGATAGGGACTCTGGTATAAGTTTTATTTGCAGTTCCAAGACCAACTCCTCTATTTGTAATAGTTACAATTTTAAGTTGACCACTAGTTCCAGCGTTATTTCTAACCGCTGCATTATCTGTGCTTGTTGCCCAATTAGTTGGTACGGGAATAAAATCAATTGAATCAAATTTTATAATATCACTGGGATTCATTGTATATAAGTATTTCCAAATATATCCATCTCCACTAGACCCAGCAGATCTTGGCTCCAAATCAACAAAGTTTGGTTCATCAAGAGATGGTCTGCCGTTCGTATTTTCTGGATCAGTTCCATTTTGTAAGCAAATATAAACTTTATACTCACTATTCATCACATAAAAATTTGAATCATATAGATTTGTTGAATTTGATGGTTTTGATAGATTGTCTCTGGTTATATCGTGACGATACATGTCATATGTGGTTCCAGAAGTCCAGGTTATTTTACGAATAACCTGTCTTACATCAGATGTTGTTATTTTTTTAAGAGCAATGAGAGTATCCCAAACGTCATTTTCCTCGGAAAAACTATCTTTTGGTGATGGTGGAGTTGTGTTCCAAGTGGGACTTAAATCTGTGGCATTTGGTAGACCAATAAAAGTATAATATGCGCTAGTGGTTGAAGCCACAGATGTGACAAAGTTGTTTGCACTTAATATTCTAAATTGATCAGTTATGATAGCAGACATTGTAGGTTTTTTATGTATTTATTGAATATAATTAAAGTTTTCTAATGGACTCAACCTTCTTACCAGGGAAGATGTTTCAATTCCAGATAATCCATTATTATATATTGCAAAAGTATTAATACCACTTCTGTTTGTGGTTACGATTCTTGCCCATGAATATTCTCCAAACACTTTACCGTGTCCAAGATTAGTAATCCCATTATAATCAGTCAAACTCACAGTTACCTGCATAACATCAGTTGTTCCAATGCCAGCAGAAACATTAGATTTCCCGATTGATACTGCAACGACTTCGTAAACATTGTCAATGTTGTTTACACCATTCCACACAATGGACCCACTGGAATTTAAAGAAGTCACTCCGTTTCCAACATTAGAATTTTTTAGAACGAAACGGTATCCAACTTGAATTTGACTTAGAGTAATTGCAGTTCCAACGATAGAGACATCTCTGAGGAAAGATTTTTCTGGAATATAAAAATCAAATATAAGTCCTGTTGATGCGACTCCAACACTAGTTGTTTTGATACCAGTAATTTGACCAAAATCACCAGCATAAGTAACATCAGTAATAGTTTCAATATCATTACTTGGAGCAGATATTAGAACATTTGGAGATTGAGTGTATCCGATTCCAGCATTTGTAATTGATATTGCAGAGACAGCACCATCAGAAATAGTTGCTGTTGCTTGTGCTCTAGATGTTGTTCCTAATCCAGTTGGACTTTCAAAAGTTACAACGGGTGCCTGAGTATAACCAACACCAGCGTTTGTTATTGTTATGGCAGTAACCGTTCCACTTCCAGAAATTGTTGCTGTCGCTGCCGCTGATACTTTTGTATCTTGACTAATGATTTGAATAGACGTTCTTGTTGTAAGCGGAGATGGATTTTCATTTACTGAGTCAAAAAATGTTTTTGCCCCTTCAACAAAAATTTCATTGTCTGATTGAGAAATTGATTTGATAATATTTGTTGCTGGATAAATTAGAGATTCATACTCCTCCCTATTTTTTGCAACATAATTTCCATTAACAAGTAAATCTGAACGTTGTTTACACCAAATTACTGGTCTAAGTAATCCTGTTGTAATAATTCCTGGTCCCCCATACACATTTGTTGTTACAACATCAATAGAATCAATAGAAAAAACTGTTCTCTCATCTTGACGATTATCTGCCTCTGGTGGGAATATTCTAAGTCCATCACCAACTTTTACAGTTTCTAAAATATCTCTGTTTATAACATCAACATCTTTATTGCCTTGATAGAATAGAATCGTAACATTATCACCTTCCATTGGAGCTTCTGTAAATCTAACAACACTACCACCAGTGAAAGTATATGATTCTCCTGGATCTTGAAGGACTCCATTTAAGAAAATTAATAAAGTATATGCTACATCAATTCCTGCTCCTTCTTTTCCTATAATTGATTGTCTAACTCCATCAATTTTAAGCGGAAATTTGGTTCTAAATCCATCAAATAAGTTACTTATATCATCAAATAAAGTTAGATTACCAATGGTCCATCCATTAAATTGTTCTTGATACTGCTCCGTCACCGTTAATTCAAATTCTTTATATGATTTTGAAGTATCAGTTTGTACTCCACTAGTTCCTCCAATGGTAAATGTTAGTTTATCTCCAACTTCATATCCTGTTCCAACATTAACAAGTTCAAAGTCAATAACACTAGATCCTTGACCAACTACGATAGTTACCTTAGCTCCTGTTCCAATGCCAGTTGTTCCTCCTGTATATTTCAAATTTAAATTTTCATATGGGAGAGGAGAATCAAAAACAACAAATGGTGGATTTGAAGATGTATATCCAGAACCAGGATTCGTAATTGCAACACTTACAATAATTCCGTTTGATGCAGTTGCTGTTCCAATTTTTTGATAATTTGGAGTAATAACTGATGAGGTTCCAACGGATACATTGATTGTGGTTTGTATTCCGCTTCTGTAACCAGATCCACTATTTCCAATGGAGATGAAAGAAATAGTTCCTGCAGATGAAACAATAGCCGTTCCACCCGCAGCGACAAGTGGTTGATATCCAAGACCCTTTGTAGATCCAACGGAAACAATTTCTCCACCAGTGGGAGAACTATTAAAGAATATTGAGGTTATTCCAGATTTTTCAATCAGATACTGATTATTAATGATTGGATTCGCGCCAAATCTTGTCGGAGATTGCAATATACCATTCAAAAGAATAACTGCATTATCCGTAGAAATGCCAGTTAAATTTTGATTTGCAGAACTAATAGTAAATTCAGTTTTAATACCAGTAAATGAATCCGATACATCATCAAGAACATAATTTTTATGATATGGTTCAAAAGTAGAATTTTTTGCACCAGACTTCATAAATGCTCTTCCATTAAAACTCGAACTAGTTGTAATTCCAGTGAAATCTCTTTCATCTGGTGGATTTGTTGTGCTTCCAATTGGTGATTTTCCATGAGGTGGTGCAACAAAATTAATAGTATTATCGACAATATTGTAATTACCTTTAATTTGTTTTACAACAGCTGCTGTGGTGTGAATTCCTATATTTGTCCCCATCCATCCTCTTCTTACATCAACAACTTTTGATGATGAATTAACTGCGTCAATGAAACAAATTTCTTGATCAACTTGTATCAATTGTCCAACAGACAATTTTTCTACAGAATTTAAAGTAAACTGATCATCAAACGAAGAGGTTGTATTTGTAAGGTGTGTTGTTACTGATGTTGCCACCACTGGGGATTGAATTAAATCATCAATAGTTACAATAACTCTTTGATTTGTTTTTCTAGATGTAAATCTGTGAGATATTCCTATTCCGACAGAGGTAATATCTAACGGATTTGGAGGAACTTTAAGAGCATCCGTTGCTGAGACAGCAACTTTTACTGAAAATTTATCAACTTTAATTATGAAAACACTTTCTGGAAGTTTATCAGTAGAAATACCAGAAATTGTTGTTGTCGCTATACCAATTGCTGCAAATTGATTAATGTTTGGATACGCATAAGTTACTTCTTCCCCAGTTACAAAGAAATGCTCGTCAGAAAAAGTAATTGTATTTGCATTTAAATTAACAACACCTGTTGCAGTAGCAATACCTGCTCTTGGATCTGTCGTTGGACTAAAATATTTTTGGAAAATATCTTTTTGTTTATGAGTTAAATCAAAAGATCTTCTTACATCAATTCCAGTTCCAGTGTAAGTTCCACTTCCAGAGTTTAAACTTGCATTATTAAAACTAATTCCAGTAAGAGTATTAAAATTATCAATTAATCTTGTGGTATGTTGCCATACACGCACATCAACACTAATGTTTGGATTTGCGGTGTATAAAACTTTTAGTGTTGAATCTGTACATGCAATACCAACTGTTCCGATTCCAGATTGAGTTCGCAATATGCCATATTCTGTAAACGATTGATCAAGATCATCCTGGGCAGCGATTAATTCAAAAAATTCATATTCATCATTAGTTTTATCTTCTACACCAATAATTAAATATCCAGCGTCAAAGACAGAGGTTGACCATCCAGCAATTCTATGAGCAGTGGGTGTTGATGTTGATCCAATTCCAGTATAAATTGTTTCAATAGTGTTAGTATTAAATGTTATAGATCCTATTCCAGTCGCGTCAGTGAGACCCACACCAATTGTTAATGCGTTCACAGTTCCTGCAACACCTGCATTTGGATAAAAATCAAGAACCATTCTATCTGATTCAAAAGTCATTTGTGTGACTCCATAACTATCAAAATCATTACCACTATTAGAGGGTTGATTTAATCTGAATAATGTGTTAGAAGTTTTTGCTGCTTGTGGAATGGTCGCACGATACTCTTGAAGACTTGAAGATGCACTATTTGAAACAATTACTCCAATATCAATAAAATTAGTTCCATCTGTGCTATATCCTACACGAAGATCTTCACCAGATTCTGGTTGTTCCCCACCGTTTGAATCATTTCCAACTATCGCTTTTACAAGAACTTCATCATAATTTCTTGCATCGATTGGATTTAATGTAAGGTGTCTATTTCCTGCTCCCATGAATCTAGTGTGAGCACCAATTGCAAATCCACCAAAAGGTCCAGATCCAGTCCCTCCTGGTGAAGTTGTAACACCAGAGGTGCTAAAATATTCAGAAATTTTTACGGTTGGTATAACTTTTAGTGGGACATTAGCGTCGTATGTTCCTAATCCAGATATAACAGATCCAGATAATGTTGCATCTGTAAGTTGTCCGTATTCTAACATTAAAACATTTCTATTTTTATCCTTGACAAGACTTATTTCATCGTATTGATGTTGAAAATCAGTTGTTGAGACCGAAACCAAAATTCTTGCAGCTCTATGTGTCGAAGACACACTTACAACTGGGAAAGATGTTAACCCAGAGCCAACAGGAACAACAGAGCGAGAAGAGTATATTTGAGCAACAGATCCAACTGACGTGCTTCCGATTCCTATCACTCGATCTATAATATTATATGATGCAATACTTACATCATAGTTATTAACTTGATACTTATTTGGATAAAATAATAACTGTCCTTGTAAGTTGCTAACACTAAAATCAAAAGAACCAATATCAAATTCAAATATTCCCAAATCTTTTTGTGTTACAACTCGACCATACTGACTTAAATATCCTCGTGTATTGTCATGCAATAATGTCACAAGCATTATTTGTCTTTCATTTGTAAATCTCTTATCTCTAACATAAGTGATGTATTTTTTATATCTTTCAGCCAAATCAAACTTATCGACCACACTGAATCTATCAGTTCTTTCGTTACTCAAGAATTGATCGCTTATATCATCAATATCTAAAACTCTATTTCCAACAGATTCAAAATAATTTTGAATTATTTTGGAA
>Ga0194118_10002716_pt1 | contig 21856 bp, 17 predicted proteins | sample TA2MahsurfametaG_2_FD_148662 | JGI IMG/M metagenome (GOLD analysis project Ga0194118, IMG submission 148662) | Freshwater microbial communities from Lake Tanganyika, Tanzania - TA2015013 Mahale N5 surface | ecosystem: Environmental > Aquatic > Freshwater > Lake | place: Tanzania: Lake...
TCGGAATCCCCCAACCGAAAATACAGGATGGAATAAGGTGATGCAATTTCGTATTTGGTGCAAAAGGTATTGAACTGCACCCTAAATTCGTCTGTTGGAGTCAGAAGTTTTTGGATCAATGATTTAGCATACTCGCTGAAGTTCATATTATTATCTCCGATGTTTGAAATCAATAAAATAGGGTCAACCGTTTGGGCCATCACTGACTTAATAATGATTTTTTTATCGGCATTCACAAAATTGAGAACGCGATGCTTGTTATTACGCACGTACTCCGAATATTCATGCTCAGTTGATATTAAAAAGTCTGACACGGGGTGTAACTGTATATCAATAATTAGTCTAAAATTCAAGTGATGCGACAATTCACACAAATACACTGTTCCTCGCAATAAGTCCTCCAGCTCGCACTCCGTTTCTTGCATCCAAACCATAATGACTGTATTGATATACATTGGTGTGGTTTACAGTATTATAATATTATTTGTTTATCATAATACTACAGTCAGTATTTAATAGTATTTAATATTGTGATTATCCAAATATTCAATAAACTGCAAATTTGTTGAAGCGTACACTTTTGCAATCAATGCCAAGTCGTAATCACTTATACTTTGTTTACCATATTGTTTCAAAATGTGTTGTCTCTTTATTATTCCAATGTTTTTCAATATTTGTTTCCATTTGTAACAAGTGGTGTTCAATGCAATTTCATTGTTTGAAACCACCGAATAACAAATGCATCCTGTTTTTAACATATGCATTGTAAGTTTCAGTTCATAATATGATATTGACTGATCATGATTCATTGGAATTCCACTTGATTTGAAAAATTCAATAATATGATGAATTGCGTTTTCATTAAAATTTAAGAAGTATGACTGTAAATGATACGTGTTTTCAATGCTACTTGTCAACCCAGCAAAATCACATTGCTCTGTAAACAATTTTTCAAGTGTATTTTCAAATGCACCAACGTCCACAATCAAAAAAGAATCATTCACAATGCACAATTGCTTCAACGTTTTCAATTGTTCTGACATTTGACAAATAAATATATAGTAATTACGAAAATCACTTTTAAAATTATAATCATTGAACACGTAATACTTATTATTGTTTTTAAATACAAAACCATCATTATTTGTTAAAATTATGATATAATCAAACCATTTATCCATTAATTCAAATGTTAAATAATTATAATTTTCAACTGTTTCTTTTTTTGAAAAATGAGAATAAATCAACACTTTTTTGTTTTTCAAATTAATGTTTTTAAAATATTCCATTTTTGTATTGTTTTTGTTGATACATTTTGATATGATTATTTCAACATTCGTCATTTCCATTTGTAGCTGGTTAACTGTTTGGTTTTTCTCTTCTTGTAGTTTATTCTTTGTTTCTGTAAGAATACGTTCATTTTCCTCTTTTTCTAACTTTAATTCTTCCATTTTTTGAATGCATTTCAAACGATACGTTTCCATTTCTGTTCGTAGCCGATTCATCTCTTCATTCAATGCTTGGTTTTTTTCTTCTTGCAGTTTATTCTTTGTTTCTGCAAGAATACGTTCATGTTCTTCTTTTTCTAACTTTAATTCTTCCATTTTTTGAATGCACTTCAAACGATAAGTTTCCATTTCCGTTCGTAGCCGATTCATCTCTTCATTCAATGTATGGTTTTTTTCTTCTTGCAGTTTATTCTTTGTTTCTGCAAGAATACGTTCATGTTCTTCTTTTTCTAACTTTAATTCTTCCATTTTTTGAATGCACTTCAAACGATAAGTTTCCATTTCCGTTTCCATTCGTTCTTTATTCATCACAATGGATTGCCGTTTATTATTTAATTCTGTGATTATGACATCATTTTTTTCTTTTTCTGAATTCAATTTTGAAATGATGATTTCATTATCATGGTTTATTGATTTTTCTATTTTTAATAATTCAATTATATGATTTTTATCTTGATTGCTTTTATTCAACAATTCTAATGTTTCTTTGTTTTTTATTTGTAGGGTTTCTATAACGACCTTACATTGATTTATTTCTGATTCCATTTGTTTTTTTGTTTTTTCATATTGATTTTGTAACGACAAACACTCGGTTGTTTTCATCTTCAACCGGTTTATTGCAATGTATTCATTTTTTTTGGATTCTCGATCCATATTACCAGAAGACAACATATGTTGTGTTTATCTTTTATTTGAAGTGAAAAACACGAATATTTGAATATTTAAACATAAACATGATAGACTGATTTATTTACATTTTTTACATTCACCACAATATGTTTCGACTCAAATTATTTGCTGAATATTTGTTACTTTTCCAATTCCCAATCATTCCTGCGGTGCGATTCAAATAATTGCGTCTTCTTGATTTATTATTATGACGAGTGTAATCTTGATATCCAATTTGTCCAAAGTTGATCCACTTATTTTTAGTTGGATCGTATATGCTGTATTTTTTTACTGGGTTGTTTGAAGGACACAGTTTTGCCGTTTTTCCTAAATATTTGTATGCATTTTTTTGAGCCTTGTTTCTATCAGAATATTGTTTCAGAATTTTTGGAAATCGTTTCTTGCGACATGGTTCAGGTTTCATTTTTTGATGTTATATATAATTTTAAATATTAATTTATGAAACCTGATTCAACTCAAGTATTTTTTCAACATTTACCCATTTTTCAATTTCTTCGGTCTCATTGACAACACATACTCTTTCTACTCCGAATTGGTCTACTATTGGTTCAACATAAACTGGCGATAGTTTCCAATTACTTTCAATGCAACCCGATGTTCTCTTTATTTTGATAAACGATTTTTTTAGTGAATTAACTTTGCCATATGCTTTTGTTCTCATGTATTCTTTTACTGCATCATCACCCATTTTTTTGCATCTTTGATTTGAACAAGATACCCATCCATTTTTTGTTTCAAAAGAGATATAATGCATAAATGGTCCAGGGTTATCCACATTTTGACAAAAATCACACGAATTCATTTCTATAAAAGTCAACCTTCGGTATGCTGGATAATCGCATTTGTCATTGTCATTTATTTCCATGTTATTAATTATTGTATATATATTTTTTATTGAATTTAAAATATATATTACTACAGTTCAGTTGAGTTCAATTCAATTTTTAAATGAATTAAATTGAATGAAATTTGGATATGGTACAAATTTTAATTTAATATTTTCTTTTTCTAGTTCTAGTTCTTCCACCACGACCACGATAGCTACGACTTGTACCACGATCACTACCCGGACCCGGACGGCTGTTACCACGATCACTACCCGGACCCGGACGGCTGTTACCACGATCACTACCCGGACGACCATCCTTTCTTATGGTTGATACAACACGATCACGTCTAGGACTAGAATCACGACGTTGAGTACGATAACTAGAACGATAACTATCAGCACTATCAGCAGCACGAACATTACGATGACTATGATGACTATAAGCACGAGCACGGGGACTACCACGATAACTATCAGCACTATCAGCAGCACGAACACGGGGACTACCACGAGAACTATCACGAGCACGGGGACTATCACGAGAACTATCAGCACGAGCACGGGGACTATCACGAGAACTATCAGCACGAGCAGCACGAGCAGCACTCATGCATCCATCAATTTCGCCTTTCTTGCAAGCATCAACAAAGACGCTAAGAATTTTTGAAGACACCCTATTCATTTTGAATTTACTATCAAATGGGGAATGAATCTCTTGCATATTTTCATCAAAAAATTCCACAAATGTTACATCAAATAGTTCTCCTGAATGTCTGGTTTCTCTTGATTTCAAATTATCGTTCCATTGGCCCACATCCTTTTCTTCTATCTTTAATGCAAAAAATTGATTTTTATCATCTTTTGCATGCAATTTTGTCAGTTTTACACTACTACCCAATTTTGTTCCCGATTCTTCTTTGATTTCTCTACGCATAGTTTGTTCATCGGTTTCACCAGCATAACTTCTTCCTTTCAAAATTCCAAATGTTGATCTATATGATGATTTAATGGATGATTTCAACAAAAATCCAAAAGTTTGTTCTGAAACCCTTTTCAAATGAGTTAATGTTTGGTCCTCCGAAATAATTCTAAAATTTACTTTATAACATGTTCTATCAAATACAGGGCTGTCATATTGAACGCGTGCACCAATAATAGATCCCAATAATTTTGCACGCTCTCCAAAATAATGTTTACACGCTGGGAGGTCGCTTTCAGAGGAACATTCGTATGATTCTAATACTGCAAGTGAAACATATTTTACGGACTTAGGCGGTTCCTTTTTTCCCTGGTGAAATGGATCAGAAATTTCTACCACTGTTCCAGGTCTACGAAGATCAACTTTATATTTTTTATCAAACTCTGCAATCTTTTTAGACAAAATTTCAGGTGGAGGTGGATTACCATAAACATCAGACATTATCATATTCATCAAATCAACATATTCAACATAATCACTCAAATATTGTGTTTCAATTCCCATCAATACACAAACATTATTTGCTTTTTTATGCCAAACTATACATGCAGAACCGGAGTCAACTTCCATAATAAATTTTATATATAAGTACTAATATTTTTATTTATTTTTTGTTTATTTTTTGTTTTTTCTTTTTTTGGATATACAATTTTTGTTTCTTTTATTTTTTTTGCTTCTTCCACCTTTAACAATGTATGCAGTATCCATTTGATCTTCTGTCAATCCAAATTTTTTTATATCATGTTTGAATTGTTCTTCTAACTTCGCCACTTGTTCATCTAACTTATCTATCTCATCATCCGAAGCATTTCTTTGTTTTGCATATAAAGCAATTTTTTGATTAACAAACTTTTCTTGAAGATCCATAAATTTGCGTTGGTTCTCTCTTATTTCAGATGAAAACATAACGCGTTCCATGTCTGGTTCATCAGTACGAGAATGCAGATGCATAGAATAATGATGTTCATCCGGTAGTAAATTGGAATTATAAAAACCGGCTATAGTATGATGAGGTGGTAATGCACGTGTGGGACGTCGTTCTTCCCGAATACTATGAATATCTATTTTAGAATTAGCAGGAGAAGGACTGCGTTTTCGTTTAGGCGGCATTTGTTTATATTAAATTGTTTATATTAAAAAAATATTTAATTTGAGTGCGCGCAAAAAATCGGTGTATTTTTTTTGTTTAACACACACAATTCATAAATTGTTGTATCATGAATTGTGTCGCTTAATACAGTCCAAGATAAATAGGTCCCGGTTCTGGTTCTTCAATATAATAATAATGTCGTTTAGGATTGCTTCCTTTGTGATGATACACATTTAAAGTAAATGTTCCACCACCACTAGTTCCGCTTCCACCGCTATTGGTATTGGTATTGGTATTGGTATTGGTATTGGTATTGGTATTGGTATTGGTATTGGTATTGGTATTGCTGTTACTATTGCTATTTTCACTATTGTCAGTGTTGGTGCGATCACTTTCAGGTTCTTGTTCTTCCGGCAATTTATTTTCATTTACATTACTAGGAACAAAATTCGTGTATGATTTTTGTTTTCCACAAATTTTGGTCACTGGAAGATATTTATCGATATCATCAACCCACTTACTGTTGACAATTTTTCTGTAACAAAGGTCATTTTGGGTAATAGTTGTTGACACTGCAGGACATTTTAGTACACCACCTATGATTTTGCATGGATTTTGTAATCCAGATGCAACTCCACTATCAAAGGTACGTCCCCGATAATAATCATTTGGGTATGGAATATTATTTTCTGTTAAACATCCGGGGAGCTGACAAGTTTTCTCAGAAATAGTATGGCTAGTTGGCTTACATGCATCGGATGAACATTCATCTTGATTTGCACTTACAGAACTTCCTCCTCCTCCTCCCCCCATTGTTTTGAACTTTTTGCATACAACTGCATTAGTATCTGTTGTATCGCACGGGAATACATTCTCGTTTGATGTGGTTACAATATCCCAATTATTACTATTATTAATATTAAATTTATAATAACCACATTCCATGCATTCTTGTTGTCGTATTCCGACACTGTCTGATTTGGGTTTATATGCCATGCAATATTTTGAATTGTAGTTGGGTATTGGTGTGAGCGTTTGTTTTAAATAACAAATATTTCTGTCATTTCCATTGCCTTTTCCAAGCTCCTGTGAATTGCTTGCAGAACGGCACACTCCCTTCTGACTGCCGCTTGTACAGTCATTGTCATTCGTACATGTTTTGGGTAAAAAAACACACATTCCACTACGATCCAATGCCATTTCTTTAGTGATTTTTTCACAATTATCAGTATTACAACCAACGCGGATTTCATAATTTTCTATGATGTTATCATATTTTTCAATAACATTTTCTAATAAATAATCGTGATCAGAGTTTCCATCTGCGCAACCAGCATTGGTTGCAGAATTTATTTGATTAGCAAACCCCAACTCATTGATAGGAATTGATTCTGTTTTTGTTTTTGTTTGATGCATAAATTTGTTTTTTTGAGCAATTTCATTATGTTGGGTGCTGGTTATGAAGAAAATGCAGACACTTGCGATAATTACGAGAGAGAATATAAAAAAAAAATTCATAAGTAAAAAAAGTTCACTTATATATTGAAAATATAATTATTTGTATTGAACTTAATAACTGTTCAAACTGTGAGTGTACGGATTATTGCGGAAGGCATTAAGAAGATCTGGACTAATTCTATCACAATTGTAATCATGTTGAGGTTGTTTTTGAAATAGTTTTCCATGGGTTTGTGCGGAAGGAGGTAAATGATTTGTGCCAGCAGAAGGAATTCCAATATAATTGTTCATGGCAACATGGTGATTTCGTACACAAATGTTTTCATCATGATTTAACAAAGACATGTTACCCTGATTTATTCTGGATGAATGTATTTTATTATTATTGTTGCGTTGATTGTAAGCGGAGTCATACAATTTAGTGCCGACATGTGAAGCCCCTCCAGAGCCAACATATTGCACATTTGTGGTATCACGTTCATTGCATACTGGCTGTTGTTGTGATACTTGATAACCTGCATTTGTTTGACGTTCAAAATTCATGTGGTTGAAACCCAACAATCCGACTGTAGTTTCCTTAATTGTGGTTGATAATCGGTCTGCTGGGTTGAAAACGGTGCCAGATGGAACTGTTGTTCCAGCATTAGCATATGTCCTTAAATTTCCAATAACATTTTCTTTGCGTGAGGGGCGAACTGCTTCCATTAATGGTGCAACAACTGCGCGCATGGCTCCATAAATGACACCTGGTACATACGAATTGGTTGTGCTGCGATTATTGTTCAAAAGTTTATATCCAGAGCGAGCGGGGTCTGTGGATGAATCTGGATTCTGATTTATACCATTCAAATTCATTGTGCTGTGTTTGCTTGTGTCAAATTGTGTGCGTTTTGAAGCTTCAACTGACGGGGTTGTGTATGTGGAAGCTCCACTTTGTTCGGATCCTGGACCGAAATAATCACTAGTGGTGGAAGGGCGATTCACAAACCGGTCTGATTCAACTGGGCGACTTGTTTGTGCCTTTTCTAAACCGGTTGTTGTGAGCCAACGATCCGGGGTGTTTAAATAAAAAGTATCTGGCAAATGCTTTTCAACCTTGCCTTGTGTGACAGCCGTTGGTGCATTTTTTATATAATAGGTTGCAGGGCCTTCATGTGTTTCCAGGCCGTATGTGAGCTTTGGATTTGTTTTTACACGAAGTTCATCAACATTACGATCAACCCATTTTTCACGAGCATGCATGCCTGAATTGAATCCACCACTTCCAACATCGGTGTAGCCGTTGTCTAAACCAGGTGCAACCCGGGTTTCTTCCCATGGTTTTACATTTGACATTTTGCTTGATGGCAACAGTCTTGTTTGCATAAAATCGTTGGTGTTTGGTGCACCAAACACATAATTAAGTTGTTCTTGAGGTTTAAACAGAGGTGCAGATTCTGTTTTACTGGTCCATTGGGAACCAGAACCAGTCATTGTATCAAGCATGGACTCTTGAACATTTGCATCTGCGGTGCGACCTCTTGGTTTTCCTCCCAAGTAAGGTGCCATATTATTGTGTTTAAAATTGGATGTGTCAATGACATTTCCAGTTAGTGACAAGAGTTGATCTTGATCTTGGTAATCAACTCCAAACTGTGTTTTTCCTCCAAAATCATCTCCTCCATTAACAATTTTTTTATAAACCGATTGTTTATAATATTTATCAGTTGCTGCATTTGGTGTGGAATAATTTGAATAATCTGGGGTGTATCCCGATTTTGATTCAAATGATGGAAAATTATTTGGTACATCAACCGTGTTGATAATTGGGATTTTGGGGTTTTCATATCCTTCTGTTACAGTGTCGGTTTTTTTATTAATATCTTTTTTATTTGATAAAAAGTATGCGGTGGCTAGTCCTACCAAAGGAATTGCAATTTCAGCCATTTTATGAAATGATATGCTAATATATAATTATAATTTTTATTTATATAATAACTAGTTTAATCTTTGATTGATTGACACGATCACAGTTTATTACCATTTCTGTTGGAACATGCGACCCAATAATCTTTTTCTAATCTTCGTGTGCTTAAGTTATTTTGAAATGGAAGGCAAGTGTTTTCTTGTGGATTCAAATGAAGGTATGCGAAACGGGATTGTTCTAAATCTCTCACCGTCCATGCTGGATTTGTAGCACGAGGTTGTTCAACAAAGGGAGCACATGATGGATACTGCTTTTTTTCTGAATTTAATTTATTTTCATTTGATTTGTAGTCAACACAGTCACGAGAAATGTTCATGTTGAGTCCGCGTAAATCATTTTCAATTTCAACCACATTTGTTCTTAAGTTTCCCCCCCATTTTTGTAAACGTATATAGGGATCCATCATATAAAATGGAGTTTCACCATTTCCAGGAACATTCAATACGTATCGTCCAACATCAGTTGACTCTTGAACTTCTTTAGATATGCGACAAATGTCATCGTGTATGCGGGTAAAAGCCATTTATACAAGATTATATACTTCATCATATTTTATTTAAAACCTAACCACTAATTTGGGTGGCTCAAAAAAAGGAACCAGAATGATTTTTATTCATCAAAAAACGGATTATCGTTAATTTCAATTCCACAATATGATTTGGGTTTATTTTTGTAGTTGATTGGTTTGTATAAATTTGCATCAACCGCATTTTCTATGAGAAATTTAAAATTTTTCCAGAATTCTTCTTGATGTCCTATACTTTCAGTCATAATGTGAGCCAATTCATGCATTGCTATGAAGAATAAAGTATTTGAATCAATCAATTTGGTGCCATTTTTTGTTGTGTTCAAACAAAATGCCAATTTTTCTCCTTTATTTTCACTATACGCAGTGAATTCACTTGTTGGAAGGGTTTCGCTGATTTGATTGGGATTAAACCTCGTGACAAGACGGTTGACGTTATCTTGGTTAGGGTATGTTTTTTTCATGTATTCAACTAATTTTTTCATTTTTATGGTACAATTTGCTAACAAATCTGCAGCCATTGTTAATTTATTTCTTTCTCTCACACAATACTTGTTCCCGTCCACATCCGAAATAATACATTTCAACTGAAATGCATCGGATTCATTATAAATTTTTATTGAAAAAATGATTATTAAAATGATCAATATATATCCTATTATGTTGAAATTCATTGTTATAAATGACATTTATAATAAGTTTTTCAAATTTTTGTTAAACGAAAAGAAATTCCATATTGTGCATTTTTTTCCCAAACTCCATAAATGTGTATAATCATTGTAATGGGGATCTCACGCTCACGTATTTCAATAGTATCATCTTGATTTTTTGAATATACTTTGATGGATCCACTATCAAGTTGGTCTGCTAAATAATAAACAGGTTCATGTTTGCCATTATTTGAAAATTGGGAAATTATATTTTCTTCTATTTTTTTTAAATGAGTTATGGTTTCTATATTTGAGCTGTAGCCCGGATCATAATTGATGACCCATTTTTTCAAATATTGTGAGTAAAATGATTTTGTGGACAACAAGCACATTGTAATACCAATGTTGTTCAATGACACATTCGGGGTTGAGTATACAATCCTGGTAAAAATGATTCCATTTTCTGAATTTGATTGACCAAAATGTACAGAAGATGAGTTAAACTTCTTCAGACAAATCAAAAAGCTCATTTAAGCTTGAAACTATTAATTAGCAAAACAATATGTTTAAATAAATTTTATGTCAATTATGAAAAAATAACAAATGAAAAACATAAAACCACTGAACCATTTTGACAATTATGTTGAATCAACAAAAACCATGACGATTCATCCAAAGTTAAAAACAATTTATTCAAATTCATTTCCTGCTGATATTCATAATTTAAAAAACCTTATTTTTTATGGACCCTCTGGTACTGGAAAGTACAGTCAAGTATTAGCTTGTATTAGCAAATACAGTCCTTCTTGTTTAAAATATGAAAAACGATTGACAATAACTTCAAACAAGGAAAATATAGTCATAAAAATAAGTGACATTCATTTTGAAGTGGACATGTCTTTGCTTGGATGCACGTCAAAGGTGATTTGGAATGAAATATACACACAAATCATGGATGTAATAAGCGCTCGTTCTGAAAAAACTGGAATAGTGGTTTGTAAATACTTTCACAATGTGCATAGTGAACTATTAGAAACATTTTACAATTACATGCAAATGCAAATGAACAAAAATATTGGATTGAAATATATACTCATAACTGAACACATCAGCTTCATTCCAAACAACATATTGAACAGTTGTAAAATAATACCCGTTGCTCGTCCTTCATTATCTGCGTACAAAAAATTATGTTTCAAACCGACCCTTTTGAGTTCAAGAAATGACTTGACAAGAATAACCAATATAAAATCATTGCAGACCGGGAACATGCATTCTCCAATGCTGGCATTTTTTGAAACGTTGTTGTCTTATATATGCAATGAACAAATACGATTCTCTCAAATGAGAGAATTATTATACGACACGCTGATTTATGATTTTGACGTGAATGAATTAGCATGGTACCTTATTTCGGAACTTGTAAAAAAAAAAATAATTTCTAATGAAAACATGTCTGAAATTTTGATTGAAACTCATAAGTTTCTTCAACTTTACAACAACAACTATAGACCTATATATCATTTAGAAAATTTTGCATTTATGTTGGTAAACATTGTTATAAAAAAAAAAGAAAATTACACCTGAACTGGTATAAACACTATCCTAAATTAATGTTAAATTGATTGACAGCGGCATGGACATTGAAACCGCCAAAAGAGTGTTTGGACTATCGTCACGATGTTATTCACAAGATGATTTAAAAAAAAAATATAAAATTCTGGCTTTGAAATTGCATCCAGATAAAAATGGCAACACCCTTGAAGCAACACAGGCATTTCAATCAATGAATCAGGCATATAGTGTATTGATGCTGCAAATTGACAAGACGAGTGTGGGTGAAATGTATTCAGATAGTGAGAATTATTCAAATATATTTTTTAATTACATCAAAACCTTTTTCAAAATGAAAGACAACGACACTGACTTTTTAATTAACATATTAAATGACATCATTCACAACTATGCTTCAATATCGTTGAATGCAATGTTGGAATCTATGGAACCTTCAACCCTTTTAAAATTGCATGAAACGTTAGAAAAATATCATGCGGTTATAAAAATGGATAATGAGATATTTGAAGAGATTATACATGCCATAAACATAAAAATAAAAACTCATAACATTATAATTTTGAATCCTTCTCTCAAAGATGTAATTCAAAATAACATTTCAGTTGTTCGGGTAGAAGACGCAGTGTTTTATGTTCCACTTTGGCATAGCGAATTGCATTACCGAACTGAATCAACAAATCAACATAAGTATTTAATAATTAAGTGCATACCGGTGTTGCCTGATCATGTTTCTATTGATACAAATAATGAACTGCATGTGGACGTAACCGCAGATGTAAAAGAATTAATAAAATCAAAAGATGGATTAATGTCCATAAAATTGTTTGAAAATGAAAATATTGTCTTAAACATCAAAGATTTGAATATCCTTTCTCATCAAACTATTGTTTTAAAAAACAATTCATTAGCATTACCAGTTATATCATTGACTGATATATATGACGTGAGTACCAAATCTCTCATTTATGTTCATGTTCGTTTGATATAAATTTGTAAATAAATATATTCTATCAACAAAATATATTTTTAATCAATTCGCTTGAAAACACTTTGATATTTTCAACACAAAATAATGAATTATGTGGTCCACCTTACATTCGTTTGAATGCATTATGTGTTCAACCTTGTCAAGAAGTGTGGGGGTTACCAATTCCGGTACGTTTCTTACAATATGATTCATGTATAATTTCATAATGTGTTTAATATCCAAGTTTGATTTGTGACTTTTGTTCATGAACCATACACAAATGTCATTCACATTATCACTTGTTTTACAGGTTTTCAGTTTGTTAGTCAGCTCATCCCAGTCTGTTTTAGTTGCCATTTTTATTTTTTCATCTCCACAATCTTGATTAGTTTGCATGTAGTTTACCATACTGCGAACATCGGAATTGAATTGAACTTGTATGGATTCTATTGTTTCATACGACAAGTTCAAATTTTCTTTCAAATTGATGTTTTGCATAAATTTGCAAATATCAGGAATCGGCAATTGATTGAAACGAAGTCTTACAAACTCGGTTTGTAATGCTTCATCAATCCGACTGATGTAGTTACATATCAAACAAAACCGCACTTGATGTTTGGAATAGTTGTAACTGTTCAAAATGTAACGAAGTGCTGTTTGAGCATTTTTTGTCATGTGGTCAACTTCATCTAATATGACAAATTTAATTCCGGATCCAAACAATGATCGGGTTGTAACAAACATATTGATTTGATTGCGAATAATGTCAATTCCGCGTTCATCAGATGCATTCAAATGAATCATGAACCCTCCATTCAATTGCTTCATTGTGGCCATTTGGTATTCATTGACAAGGTTCATTATGGTGGTGGTTTTTCCAGTTCCTGGAGGACCATAAAACAACAAATTTGGGAAATGGGTTGACTTTATTATATTTTTCAAAATTAATTTGTTAATTGGATCAAGAACAATTTCATCAAACTGTGACGGACGATACTTTTCAACCCATGGTGTTGAATCCATGACAACTTGTTATTGTAATAGTTACCAAATTTGTTTAAGTAATTATATGTTTTATTCAAAAATTATTTGATATTTAAGTTAAAATTGAATTTAACAAATATTGATTATGTTTAAGAAACAAAAATGGTTGGCTATTTAGAATTAGCGCTGGGGCCAATGTTTTCAGGCAAATCAACGTGGCTTAGTAACCTCTACAATCAGTGTGTGTACTGCAATATGAACGTGATAGTTGTAAACTATGTTGGAGATACCCGGTATGCTTCAATTGAAGAATCTGTTATGTCAACTCATGACAAACGGATGATTCCATGCATTATGACTTCAACAATTGCTGAATTGGAAGAAAAACATGGAAGCCAATTGAAAGAAAGTGATGTCATTTTGATAAATGAAGCTCAGTTTTTTGTAGACATCACATCTATAATAAAGTATGTTGATCAAGGAAAACGGGTATATGCTTGTGGATTGGATGGTGATTTTGAAAAAAAACGCATTGGGTCTTTGCTTGATTTAATACCTCATTGTGATAAAGTTTTTAAACTTAATTCACTTTGCGGAATTTGTCGCAACGGGAAAGAAGCCATTTTCAGTTTCAGAAAAACCAATGAAACTAATCAAATTGTAATAGGAAGTGACAATTATATTCCATTATGCCGGATGTGTTACAACTCCGAAACTGAAAAAAAATTATTTCAAAACAATTTAAAATAGACTTTACCTATGGATTATATAATAATTCAATGTCTCCAAAAAAATCAAATCTCATTGACCCCTCTAATGATGTCAATCTTGTTGTAAAAAAATACCGAAAATCAAAATTGAACACAACAATTGAAGAAAACGTTAAATTGAAGTCAACAAAAAAAACAACGGAATCAACTTCAAATGAAATAGTTACTATAGATGAACCAGTTGTTGAAGTTCCTTCAAAAAAACGTGGAAGAAAACCAAAAGGCGGAAAGGTCCTGCAATTGGTTTCAAATGAAACCTTATCAACTAATGTTGTCCCAAATATTATTTTGCATTTAAAGTGCAATATGCAAGACATCAAAGACAATGTTTTTTCTTCAGATGGCATTGCATCATTCAATTCAACTGAAAATAATTATGATACATATCATAACACAGTTTCCAATGAACCTTCTGTTGTGAAGAATGTTGAAAATGAAAATAATAATTCCGATCATGACGATGATGATGAATCGTCGTCAATCAAAGATGTAATGAAAAAGTTGAATACTCTAAAAATTTCCTTTCACAAAAGCGATGCGTTTCAAGCAATTGGTGCTCCAAGAAGGTCTTGCTGTTTTTGGGATACTTGCAAATTTGATACACCTCCAGTCCATCTGCCTAAAAGCTTCTCCCATACTAATGGGTATGTAGTTTACGGTTCATTTTGTAGTTATGAATGTGCGATTGCATATTTGATGAATGAGAAAATTGATACGTCTGTTAAGTTTGAACGATGTCAAATGTTGCACGGAATGCGCGGTAATTCAAACACAAGCATAAAGCCAGCACCAAATCCTCATTACACATTAGATAAATTTTATGGAAATTTGTCAATCAATGATTACCGCAAGTTATTGAAAGGAGAGCAAATTGTGTATGTTGTCACCAAGCCTCTTACCCATGTTTTGCCAGAAATTTATGAAGAGAATAATGATTTCATGCTGAATAATAAAATAATACCAACAAACAATTTCAAGCCCAAAAAAAAATTACCCATTTTTTGATAAAAACTGCAGCATTTATATTTATTTAAAAATAAATACAAAAAATAAATATAGTTAAAAATACAAAATATGAATATTTCAAAAACTTCAAGTCCAGTCTTGAATCCGTTAAACCGACAACCCCCCACAATATCATTATCATTGTCATTATCCGATTCATCATTTTCCGATTCATCTATTTCCACAACCAACGACGACAATACTTTCAAATGCTCATCTGACTCACTTACTTCATTTGAAGATTATCGCATCAATAATGCACATACGACTGATTCGCAAAGCACATACATATATGTTAAATGTTCTATTCCGACAACGCGTGATACATGCACTAGTGATTTTATAAAAACAATGTGTTGCAATTGCGGTAGAGGCTAAACAATTATTAATCATCATGATTGAGTGTTATATTTTCATCGTCGCTCATGTTATCGTCATCTTCTGCAAGGTTTCTTAATAGAAACTCGTTTTCATCATCACCTCCACTGTCAGATTCATCCATGTATATTTGAAGTTGTAAATCAGAAACAAAGTCTTTTTTCCCAGCTTGTCGCTCTTTACGTAATCGTTTATTAATTTCATCGCGTTCACGATCATAATTGTCTCCTACATACTCTCTTAATCCTTTTTGCATCCCAATGTTCCATTCACCCATACGATGATCTTTCAAAAATTTTTCAATATTTCTTTGATCTTTTGTCATATTATCAAATTTATCAACAATTGATTCTTTTTCTTTGTCTTTTGTTCGTCGCACTCGCTCTTTTATCATATCCACGTTCATGTCAATCACTAACTTATCATCCTCAATCACCTCTGCATATGTCAAAAGCAAATCTACAACTATTCTTGAAACCGCTGTTTTATCAAATGAAGTTATTTCTACTTCTTCTACTGCAAATTTTTCAGAGGATTCAAACACATCGTCAAAATCATTTGAAACTTGCATTGCTTGCAAATCTATTTTTTCGTAATTCACCATTCTGACATGTTCTGCCAATAATTCAAAAAAACAATACTTGTGTATCAAATAAACGGTGCGATTATCAAATACTGAAAATGTTTTTTCATTGTTATTTATTTTTTCAACAAATAGTGGAAAAACATGAATAAAATGAATCAAAACCTGTGAATTCCGTTTCATTTCAAACAAAAGATGGCCCAATGGTTGTGTGCCAATGAATTTGTTAATTGCTTCATATTTTTTTGAAATTATTTTACGAATATCTTTCCGATGGTCGTCTGTCAATCCCCAATGCATTGGAATTGAAATGCTGTTTTGATCACGTTGAACATTGTGATTAATCATTCCCGGGAAAACATCTCTAATCAGGTGCATGCAATTTTTTGTAAAATTAATAGCCCGAATCAACGTGGCATCATCACTTTCAACCACAACTCCCACTTTTTGTTTTGAAAAATCCATTATGGTGCTGAAAATTGCTTCAAATTTAGTGCGTCGTTTTGAAAAATTTGAAATGAACGCTCGGTTTGAATTTATAAACGACATAATGAATGAAAACAGTTCATCACATGTGTTGCTCAAATAGGATTTGAATGAACGCATCTCTGAGGTTTCACTTGACAAGGTCAAATTATAAGTGTCCATCAAAGCTGAAATGTGGTTTTGCAGTTGAACCGGAATTATGCACTCGCTTTTATTTTTTAAATTTTCAATTATATACCGAATATGTTGTTCGTTAGACCATTCTGCAACAGACATTTCAAGTGGAATGACATTCGTTTTATTAACAACCTGAATTATTTGAGAGAAAGTTTCTTTCGTTAAATTTGTTCCGGTTTTTTTTAAAAATGCAACTTTTTGAGAAAGTGTTTCAAGTTTCTTGAATTCATTCGGATCCGGTTTATTCATAACAAACATTTGCAATTCAATCGGCGTTGGTTCCAAATTTTCATAATTACAGTAAGCAATAACTGCTCTGTAAATAGTGGACTCATCAAATGCTGGAGAAACAATTGTTTTTTTGGGTATTTCATTAGTAAAAACAAAGTGATACGTTGATGCCATATTCAAGCTTTTTATTTTGTTAATTCTTTCACAGATTCTTTCAGACATTTCATTGCATTCTTTTATTTCTGCACGATGGCTCATGAAAAAATCAATAGTGTTGCTATTTTTTTCTTCCAAGCAACATGCATTTTGTAAAAAAGGAACACCTCCTTCCCCTTTCGGCTTCAACAACAGTTGAGTTTGATTCTTGTTTACCACTTCTTGAATAGCTTGCTGAATACCTAGGGAAAAATACATTGATTTGGTTTTTAATACGTTCAACTGGTCATGTTGTTCTTTTTTGCCCTTGATCAAATTATCATTCAATTCTTTAAGAAAAGTGGGGGAAACATCGTTTGTTGTTGGATTTACAACTCCTGATAATGGAGGTAAAAAAGTTTCCAAACGACGAATGTTTAACTCTTCTGGAACATCTTCAACATGTTCTTTCATGTATTCACGTTTCAATTCCAATAGATGGTTAATCTCTCCATTGGTAACTACATATCTATTGATCATTTTTTTAATGTTTTCGGCTATGGCCAATTCTTTCATGTCTTTCAATGCGCTCCAAGGTTCCACACTCTTGTTTTTCAGTTGATGCACAATGCACGCAATATATTTTATTCCACTCACATTTTCTTCTCCTAGTAATGGATATCCGGTGAAGGACCGTATGCATCCAGGTTGAGTTTTGTTTGTTTTAAGTGATGGAATTGCCACTTGAATTGCCACGGTTAAATAAGTCAGTGTGTAAAGCAGTAGAGATTGGTTGAGAGATTCTTTGTAAGGTGGTACTTTTTTCTTTTCTTTTTCAAATAATCTTTTAGCAAGTTGATTGTATTCTTCTTCGCTTTTCATTGTTCCATTCAAAGTTGCAATTGTTTTGTCAATTATGAATTCTCTCATTGGATTCAATTCTACATTCAAATAGTTGCTCATCGTCGTAATAATTTTTGAAATCATAAGTGCACGTGGATTATCGTATTTTTTTGAAATCATTGTTGTTTTTGTGGATGTTGCAACTCCAATGTCTATTTCTTCTTCAAATAACATTTCACGCGCGTCATCTCCTTCTTCGCTGTTTGATTCTATTTGCATGATGATGTATCCACTGTGTTTATCAACAACCATGTTTTTTTCATCACTTAATTCACCTTGTTCTTTGCAAATTGTTCGCAATACTGAGTAATAAGATGGACCATTTGTAGAAGAACATTTGAATGCAACTGCCAATCGCTTCAAAAAAATTGGAAGTAATTTTACATCCGTCTTTACACAATACAACCAATATGGATTCTCTCCGAAGCGTTCATTTGCGCATCGTGTATATTGTTCAACAAAATTCAACAAATCCACATTTCGTTTTACCAAATCCGTTTGACCTAATATCGCATTCTTCAATTGTTCATATGGCGATTGTATTATGTCCTGAAAATCATCTGTGTCAATTTGATGTTTCAATTGTGCATCATTGTATTTGATCATGCGGTTGTATTTCATCATTCTGATATTCGGCAAAATTGTTTGATAGTATTTTAATTTTTCGTTTATGTGGTTGATTGTTTTTTCACGATTTTCATTCATCCTCGTATTAAATTCATCATTCATTTCTTTAAACAACCCTTCTTTCAAGACATCGCTTGCTAAATCTTGGTTCATGCAACTGTCTTTAAATCCGAAACAACTCTCTTGAACATTACAAAAAAACTGTGTGTCATACATTGAAATTCCAACTGGAATGCTCACATCACGTATCCAATTGTTATTTTTGCGAATGTAATACAAATATTTATTTTCATCTGTCAGTTGAATAACTGCATAATCTCCATTTTTGACAACACGTTTACCCAAGAGCATAGCTGTTGCTTCTAATTCTACTTTTTCATCATTTGTGATTTTTAGTTTATTTTTTATTTCATCTTTTAAAAACAATATGAAATTTTCTTCTTCCATGGTTTCGCGTTGAGTTTCATACGTTTTCAAAAAATCATAATTTGTTTTATCAAATTTTTTATCAAAATAGATGTCAACTCCGTTATCGTTTTCTAAATCATCCGAATCTGACAAATATTGTTTTGCTATAACAAGATTTCCACATTTATTTTTTGATTCTTCCTCTGATTTGCGTTCTTTGAATTTGTGAATTTGTTGATTCAACAACAAACCAAAATCAAATGGTGTTAAAAGGTCTGTGTTCATTTTTGCAAGAGCACACATGTAAAGACGTGCATTATCTGTAACCAACATGCGGTGCATTAGTTCTGATGTTGTGAGTGGAACTTTGAATTCTTCAGAATCCTCCAATTTTGTATACTTGTATAGTTCTTGTGCAAACCCATAACTTTCAAATATTGTTTCACCATTCAATTCCCCTTCTGAATGTGTTTTTCCACTCACTAATAAATTGTACATCAATGAAATGCCTGCATATGTAACTCCATAGTTGTGAGTTCGCAATTTGTTTACCTGTGATTTGAACATTGCGTACATTCGTTTCTGTTCATTAATTCGTTCTTTCAAAAATTCCAACATATGAGTGTATTGGGAATTGGTCAAATCATTGTGATAAACCATAAATGGTTCAAGATGATTCACAATCTCTGAAAATGTCAATGTTCCCACGAGGTGTTTCTTTACTAACTCAAATAATAGACGAGTGCGAGGAACTATTATTTTCAAATACTCTTCATAACGGTTTGAGTCTTGTATTTCTGGATTTAAAACATATTCTTTGATGTCATTCAAAAAATCCCGAGAATTGAATGCAATGCGCTCATTCAAATCATCTATTGTGTGCTTATCAATTTTTGTAGTTTTGCGTAATGCTTGCCAATAATTTAAATTGGTTTGACTAAGGGTTGACTTGTCTAAAATGTTCATGGTCTTTAAATGAACTCGGGAATACGATATTGCGGGTTCAGGCAACATAATCATTGACTTTATAGTTATATTGTCATCTGGTGTCAAAGAATTCACGGTTGCAATCATTCGTGACCCAGTCATTGAAACCACATTCAATTTCGATAATCCCAAGTTATATTTTTGTATAACAAACCGGCGGGTTTTCAAATTATTATTTGCAATAACGGAAGACTGTAATTCACCCAAGTTATCAATTATTGCTGTTATGTTGTCTTGTACCATCTTTGTTATCATATATTCCTCTTCATAATTTGGACTAGTAAATGGGGTAAGCTGTGTTGCTATCTTTTTCATGTGTCCTTGGTAAGATTCCCCCCCATTCTTGTAAACATCCATAAAACCAGAGTACTCACCAATTGTGTCCGCCATGCGAATTTGTACCACATCTTCATTTGCGTTTGACAACAACACCGATGCTTCATTTGAACCTTCTGCAGAACTAGCTTCTTTATTCACATACATTTTTTTACAACAAGCTGCAACTGGAATAATCCAATTCAAACGATGTTTCATTTTGGACATTACGTCTATCAACGGACGATGATCTTCTCCGTTTCGTGATGGAACATGTGCATTTCCGGAATGGTCAAATTTTGAAAACATGTCACGTAGTTGTTTGAATCGGCTTATCATTGTGTGTATGTTATTCAAAACAATTGATGTGCGGTGATTTTCAGGAACGTCTGATACAAGAGCTTCTAACAAATCGTTTGTTTGAGCTTCTATGCTGTACCGCTTTCGTTCTTCTGGAACATCCACCAAGAAAAAGAATTCTTCAACTGACTGAGACGCCATTATTTGATCCGCATCATTCAATATTTCAATGAACGCGTCTCTCACTTCTGGAATTGCTATGTTAACCGTTTTTGAATTTTCGTCATTTTCTTCATTAATCCCCTCATTCTCTATGAAACTATCTGAATAATTTGAAGGAGGTGGACGAATATTTATTTGTTTTATTGGCAAGTGTTCCGGCAATCCTTTAAATTCAAAGTTTATGTATATGACCTCATTATCTGGAAATAGTGTTATTTCAATCATATCTTCATCTTTTTCTAAATTAGATATACGTCCAGTTATCACTGTCGGTTGTTCACCACCAAAATATATGTCCACCCACGTGTTCACTATCAAGCCATTTTGTCGTGCATAACCTTCTTCATTTGCCCTAGATAATATATTTATTTCCGTAATTGATTCATCAGTAAATGCTCCATTTTCAATTTTCAATACATGTGGAATCATTGTTTCAGCATCAATCAGGCAAATTTTCAGTTCATCCAAATAATCAATTAAAAAAATACGACCACTTATTTCATTGTTTTTAGCTTCAATTTGAATAAAATCTCCTAATTTCAATTGCACTGACATTTTAATTGTACCTTATAATTAATGTTTTATTATTATTTTGCAAATAATAATTGGGTTATATATGCATTTAATATTTATTATATGCATATTACACATGTATACTAGGTAGAGTATGACAATCTATACTATAATATCAATTAACACGCTTCCGCATGCGTATGACATCTCTTGCTAAATTGATTGAAACTGTTGTTTTTTCAAGAATACTTATTAAATCGTGAATCAAGCAATGGGTTTCATTTCTTGCATTTTCAAGTGATTCTTCCAGAACACTCCCGTCGTCTGAAGAAACCATATTACATACATTGGTATTTGTCAAAATACAGTTTGAAAAAAGATGTTTCATATTTGCAACAAAAGCTTCAACCTGACCGTTTATTGAATTGTTTGCACAAATAATATCTTTAATAATCAGTTCTTCATGTGTTGGTGCAGGTGCTTCTTCAACAGGCGCAGGTGCAGGTGCTTCTTCAACAGGCGCAGGTGCAGGTGCTTCTTCAACAGGCGCAGGTGCAGGTGCAGGTGCTTCAACAGGCGCAGGTGCAGGTGCTT
>Ga0194118_10002717_pt1 | contig 21853 bp, 23 predicted proteins | sample TA2MahsurfametaG_2_FD_148662 | JGI IMG/M metagenome (GOLD analysis project Ga0194118, IMG submission 148662) | Freshwater microbial communities from Lake Tanganyika, Tanzania - TA2015013 Mahale N5 surface | ecosystem: Environmental > Aquatic > Freshwater > Lake | place: Tanzania: Lake...
TAAGATACAGTCCTCCCCCTAGGGAAACTTAGGGGAATAAGAGTGCTTACAGCAATTAAATTTTCTGTATGCGTTACAAAATATTATAATGTTTAATTTTATGTTTATTGAAATAATAAATATAAAAAGCACTATTTAACTTTACACTCTAAAAATTGAAGTTAAATTACACCTCCCGAAAATTTGACAATCACCATCACCCAACAACAACTATTTTTTACTCATATATACTAATAAATAATAATGCGAACCATCTTCATTGTCATCACCCTCGTGACATTCATTATCTTTTTCATGGAAGCGTTTATCCATTTCAATATTGGAAAGAATGGCGAACACAAAGAACACAAATATATACACGTTGGCGACCAAGTAAAAATTTACATCCCTGATAAAAATGAATTTTTTGATATCGTAAAAACCGTTCTGTTTTTTTCGTGTGTCAGCGGGTTATTAAGCGCGTATGTTATTAAGCATCATTTGTGATTCCGAGTCACGCCCGCTCACGCCCCCTTCACCAATCCAAATCCATAGACCTTCCAAAGAATCACCGACGCGGCACTTCCGACGATGAAACCGTTGCCCGCCGCCTCCAAGGTCTTTCCAAAGAAGAAATACGCAATCGCGGGGAAGAGGAGATATGTCAAGACGGCGTAAAATGCCATAACACCGGTGTATTTGGTGATGTTGAAAGAGATATTCATGATTGATGGATTGATGGATTGTGTTATGTAGTATCGAGAGAATATTCTTTTTGTGGCGAATCTCTCGACAATGACTCGTTTGTATATGCCCCCCACAGTAACACCCCGCCCGCCACTACGAATACAACCGAAAACTCCCGGTCGCTTGGATATTCCCGTATAAATAAAAACAACGCCGCGAGGAAAAGCACAATAAATGCGACCACTGATACGATGCGTTTCACCTCCATTCTGTAATACAACGATGTATATTTTTATTGGATCCACTACGCTGATTCCATTCCATTCCATTCCATTCCATTCCATTCCATTCCATTCCATTACATGACATACGGCTGAAATAACAACGAGTGCCTTCGTCCGTGTCTTCGTCTGCGACTCTTCTAAATGCGCCGAATTCGCCATCACCACTGTCTCCTCCTTCGTTGGAACCACGCAGCACCCGCAATGGTCTTCATTTGCCTGAAACACCTTACAATCAATAACCCGTGGGTCGTATTGAATCCCCCATCGCCCCAATACGACCGCTGTATTTCCGCCGGCACCGACGCCACCAAGACGTTCAACGAGACCACGAAACAACGACTTCAACATTTCTATTATAATAATACACAACACTACATTTATACCTATTTTCCACAAAAGCGCTTCAATTTAATCTCTCGCGGATTGTCGTCGCGTCGTTGTGTGCTTCCACCCCCGTCGGCCATACTTACAATGCTGGCGTTGAGAGAATCCGCGCGGGCGGCGGCAGTTGATACTGCGTTTGTATTTCATCGACCAGCGATGAGGGTGACGTTTCGTAAGAAGCATGATGATACTCGTGCGTATATAATAGTGAGAATAATACTTAAAGCCCCATTAACAACCCCTCAATACTATCCAAATCCGTCAAAAAGCGCGGGTATTTCGCGTGAAATTCGCGCATCCTCGCGAAACATTCCGGATAACACCTGTCCAAGAGTTCCTCGGTTACATCCGTCCATCTCTCGACAACCAAGCATGGAAATCCTGTGACGGGATGATACAACCGGTCAAACGCTGTATGTGTCCGAACCACAATCGGCACGCATCCGAGATAAATACATTCATAGAACCGGTGTGTATCCACACCACACCCCCGTGGGCAAAGCGCGTATTTGCTTTCAAGAGTTTTATCATACATCACCACCGGAGGTATCTTTTCGTAAGCAAATATAGGATTGTTTCGTTTCTCTCGTTCTAATCGTCGTTCAGGTGCGGGGTCATCGTTGAGATTATAGACGAAGGAAGACGATGCTGTACCCGCACCCGCGAACAGGTCATAGCACTCTTGACGCGACGGATGTGTCCATACACTGAAACACAGTAAGCATTTTATGGGTCGTCGCGTGACCGAATCCGCCGCCTCCGCCTCCCACACAGTGTCGCGCAACATCGAGATCCCCTTCTCATACAACCAAGAATGATGAAACCGTCGATGCGCCAAAACCACCGACCCGCAATCACGTATTCCAATCGGCATGATGCCAACTTTCGGATGGTCGTAAGCATTATTCTGAATAAACACCCGAATACTTACTGGGAGCAATATCTCGACAAACTTCCACGCAACCAGCGGTTCTTCCATAATATAAAACACGACGCGGACATTACGTGCTCGTAAAATCGCGACAACAGTATGAATTGGCACGCGGGTTTCCGTCGTGGATATAAAAACTGAATCTCCCTCACGCAACTGTGCAGCATATTCCGCGTAATCATGAATCCCTACATTCACGCGGTTGGTATAACACAATGTGCTCCGAAGTGCGAACCCAATTTGTGAGCATTTGAAGATGAGTCTGTTGTTTAGGGCCCGTTTCGCTTCCTGAATTGCGTTCATCGTGCGTGTCTTTGATATTTAAGAGCGTTTTATTTTTATATGTTTTATGCGGTGGATATACAAAATGGAACCTGCTGCTGCTTCCGCCACCACCGCCGCCGCCCTTCCGTCGAAAACCGAAAAACGTGAGAGAAAACATACGGCACAATCGCTGCCGCAGGGCATTACGCAACAAATGATGAAGAAGTATGTGGTGTATTATCGTGAGTTTGTAAATCTAGCAAACGGAAAACGTGTTCCGAGAGAATATTTCAAGGTCGAGTCGCATCCCAAGCTCTCGCGTTCGTGGGTCGGGACGAAATCAATGAAAATCTCATTACATGAAAAATTGGAAGCGGCGAATCAGGTTGTCGCGGGTTTAGAACAAAATAGTGCGTCCGATGCCACCGCCGACCCCACAGCCGACCCCGCGGCGATACCCCTAACTGATACGATAAATAAAACATTACCGAAATATACGAAATTACGCGTCATACAAGACAACCTCGTGTATGCTTTCGTATATGATCAAAAGGATAACCGTAATGGGTTTCGATGGACGTGTAGCCATACTTTTCAGGTTCCGTCGGTGTCGGCGTCGGCGTCGTCAAGCCCAGGCATCACCGACGCTATCATTTCTCTCGAACTACAACATTTAAAAGAGAAATTACAGAACAAATACGGCACGCATGATTTCGGCTATCACACGATTATGGCGCCGCCCGCGGAATGAATGAACATAGAAACAAAAAAATAACAGTATAGTATATAATGCCCCCCTCAAAACAACTACATTCGTCTTCTAACTCCGCGATGATAGAAGACGATGAATCTGAAATCGACCTTATAACCCCTAAGGTGCCTCGCGGAAGACGAAGCGACCTAACCGAAAAAGACTTAGAATTATTTGAACATTCATTTTCGACGATGATGGCGGCGGCGGCTGCCGACTTGGAATAAAGAAATAACATGATGTCGGTCGATTTAAAGTATTTGAAAAAAAATTGAAATGTTTTTCTTCAAATCAGTCATCAACAGCGCTTCTATCAGAAACACCGTCGAATCGAAACAATGTCGTCCAGAACTACTACCCGCAATACCACCGCCGTTGCTGTTGTTCCCACTCCTTACTGTAAGGTGTGCCGTGACGCCGGAAAACCCGAATCGGAATATACCAGCCACTTCGTCAAGAACCAGCCAGGACCCGATGGAAAGGTCGTGTGTCCAACACTCCTGAATCAAGCCTGTCGAATCTGCCACAAGACCGGACATACGTCGTCCTACTGCTCTCAATACAAGTCACGCCGCGACTACCGTGAAGAGCCAAGACGCGATGACTACCGCCGCGAAGAACGCTACATCCCCCGTGAAGATCCAAGACGCTATTCCTACGACCGTCTTTGTGAAGACACCGAACGTCGTGAGCGAGACATTCGTGAGCGTGACGACGCCTACTACCGTGAGCAAGACCGTCAGTCCAAACCATGGCTTCAAGCTGCGTTGAAAACGCAAGAACAAGAAAAACCTCGTCGTCGTGAGCCATACGCTCATCCTCACGGACCTCGCATTCGTCTGAATCTTGAAGTACACGCGCTTTGTGCGTCAAAACACGCTGTTGGCGGCGAGACGGCAGCAGTCGAAGAACAACAACAAGCCGACCTACTTCCATCGTTCGATGTGCGCAAGGTTCAGCTCAACCACGCGTCAAACTGGGGCGATGAAGACATCGAAGAGCCATTTGTCTGCGACCCAGAGCAGATGTTCAACGAATTCGCACAATCGTTCTCAAAAAAAGAAACCATCACTTTGCGACCCGAATCAGATCTTCGACGAATTCGCGAAAAGACACTTCTCTATCAGCAGTTGTTGCTCGCACAAAGGGTGTCAGAAGAAGAATTCAAGTTCATCGAAATGTGCGACAACCAGAGTGAGATGCCGTTCGAATGCGGACAGTAAATGCTTCAAGGCTCACATGCCGCGCTCTATTATACATGAGGTAAGATAAGATAAGATAATTTGTGTGTATGAACTAACACTTTTTTATTCCGCTACGCGCTACGCTGCCACTCGCGATGTCATTTCATTCCATTCCGCTACGCGCTGCCACTCGCGATGTCATTCCATTTCATTTAAAATTGAAATGTTTTTATCCGAATATCGCATATCTCAGCGTGAATGGAACATCCGGCGTGTCAAACACAGTATCTTAACCAGTCTATCATCGAATTTCTAGAAAGAGAAAAAATGGCAAGAGAACAAGAACGAATCGATGCCGCTGCCCGTCTTGACCTCCAAGAACACGTATATAGTTATCCCGATGGAACCGTCTATATGGGACATATGCGCGTGAATGACCCAGAGAATGTGAAGGACGGTGGACTCAGTCATCTGCGTCATGGTCGCGGGACTCTTCGCACGTCCGCATTTGTCTATGGTTCTATGTATATGAAGAACTACACGAGCGAAGAAGCCGTAGAAAACGCACATCTTGCCAAGTGGCATGAATACGCTGGAACATGGGAAAACGATAAACTTCACGGCTACGGAGTTCATGTTCAAAAATCAGGGAGTGGCAGCGAGATTGTGATCTTTGAAGGAATATGGGAGCATGGAAAACCAAAGAAATGTGCCGCCAGTAGCGATGAGGAATAATCACCGGGAGGACAAAATTTAAATGTTTTTTTTTTGAATTGTCTAGATTCACAGCCTTAGATACAGAAACAACCATCGCAAGAATGACGACCACGATGACGATTCCTCCTCCCAAATACCGCCGATTGGATTTTGCTCAACTCCCGCCGTATCGTTTGGAAAAAATGACCGAAAGCGAATTGAAAACGGCAATCCCGTGTTGGAATAGCGCAATACGGTTCAAGAATGTCTGGGACCACGAAAAAGAAGCAAAACGTGCCGAAGACGAACACCAAGCCGACCTTGCGCGAACAGTCACGCGCAGAACCCAGACCAAAACAACGAAAATGCGACGCCCTTTTTGTTAGTTCTGTCAACATCGCGGCCTCCCTCTCAAAGACTGTAAGACGCACTACACAAAAAGCGGTCCAGAGTTTGGCGCGACCATCACTTGCCCCGTCCTGCACCAGCAACAATGCGCCCGATGTGGTGAAATTGGACACACACCGAAGTACTGCCAAAGCGAGCACTGGTTGAAGACCGACCCGCGTGAAATTTCATCTTACAGAAGCCCCCTCAGTATCAACTGGTTTTCTCCTTCGTTCATCACCGATTACTATATACCACGATGGCAGAAACCGATTCCACCCGCTTTTCAGAAAATGCACAAAGAATACGAAGAACGATACGTGAAGACATCGCGCATCTGGATTGAAATGGCAGGTGACCACAAGCATTACACCAACGATTTCAGACTCGTGATGCTTATCGAGAATGAAGACGACTGGTTTGAGAAAAAACCAAGAACCGAATACGAACAGATGGTTCAGGAACATTGGGAGATGATGCGAAAGGTCATATGGGACGATACACCAATCCGTGACGCATCATTCTACATCATTCGTTCAAGGCCGCCAACTTACGAAGAGGCATTTGGAGCGGTGAAATTCTTAGAGTCGGTGGAAGCGATGATGAACAAGGAAAAATGGGCGGAGGAAGAGACCGAGTTTGACAACGCCGCGTTCGAATGTGAAACGGCGATGCGGAAAATCATAAGCAAATATATAGAGCATCAATCCTTGTAAATGTAAATGTAAGTAGTAAAATTAAGGTAGGTAATGCGTATATATTTTTTTATATGATGTCATACTTTGTCTCTTTCAACAAAAAATTGAAATGCTTTTTCACGACATACTAGAATACAGTGACAGACAGAAATGAACAGAGAAGAACGACAACAACAAATACGCAAAGAACAAGCTCAAAGGGAGCACAGATTCTTCCTCAATCTTGCCGCTACATTGGCGGTCGGAAACGTCACTCCGGAACAGGCGTGTTCGATGATTGAGAAACTGCGGGATCAAACATCTTTGCCCAGGATATATTGAAGCCAGAAACCAAAGCAGAAGAACAGCAAAAAGGTTTCAACGAAATTGCGGGGATGTTGGCAGATTGGATAATCACGACGGAAGAAGCATGCGAGCTTTTTGTGGAGTGGATCGAGGAGTTGAAGAAAGACGCCGCCACACCTATTCCACCTACAACAACAACAACAACAACACATGCTCCCGGAGTGTAACAGATACACTACCGAGAGACAGGAACAGAGTTTGACTTTGACAACTTCTAAGATAGACAGGTGCGTATGTATTGTGTATTTGTATGAACTAACACTTTTTATTTTATTATTGAGAGAACCAATGAAAAAGTGTTAGAACACACACACACACACACACACACACACACACACACACGCATGATTCAAGCCAGCACACGTCGCGGTTCTTCCTGAACATACTGCCTTGCCCAAATGTTTCTGGGATAAACGAACCACTGTGTCATCGTCGTGTCTTTCACGTTGCCGGCCTCGTCCAATTGAAACACGGGTGCCGGGCTCCGATGAAACTCCGCAAACATTTCGGGGTTCGTCCATTCATTTTTGTCCTGCCAGACAGAATAGGTTCGGATCCCGCCGGGATATAGTCTTGCTGGATTTGACACATAACCCGCAAATGAAACAAAGTAGCCCACCTCATCGTCGCGAATCATCGCTTTCATTTTTTCGATTTTTCGCCTACTTACCGTGCGATGCTTGGCCCAGTCTTGATGACGCTCGCTTTGCTCGTGTTTTTTCCAGTTCTTCACTTTGCCTGTGTAGCCACATACACATTCCCAGTGCGTGTTGCCGTCATCTTCCATAGTCCAGAGTCCGACTGCGTGTCGAGTGAGGAAAGGGCAGACCTTCGGATCGGGTGTGCAATATTTCGTTTCTCTTTTGCTGACAATATGCTCAACCGCTTCACGCACGAGACGAAATCGCTCGACATAAGGGGTAAGCATCCATTGCTCCGCAGTAATTCGGTTGTCTTGAGGGTCGGGGTGGTTGTTTCTCACACGCTCCCACGCACGCAGTTCAACCATATTGCCGTTCATTGCTTGTGGCATCTGAGCTGCAAACAGTCCAGCAGCGGCGGATGCGGCGTAAGATGGAGGTGGGCCGAATGCCGGAGCCGGAGCCGCGGGTTGTGGAACTTCGCGATGGAGTGCGGCCAGAGCATTCATTGCTTCGAGATATTCGCCTTCGGTCATTTTGTCTTGGTTGTCATCAATCACGCGCATAAGGGTTGCCAATTTGGGATTTACGGCCATTGTTTCTGTGTCGTTCGTTCGTTCGTTCGTTCGTTGCTTGAATCGCTGTATTTGATGGATTCTAAAAAAAACATTTCAATTTTTTTTAGAATCATATATCTTGACAATACATCAATATTTTTATAATATTTACAGTATATAAACACCATGAATACTACGGCAATTTCAGTTATAATTATTGGTTTAATCCTAGGTTATATTTCCACATCCGGCGTAAAATCACAGAAGATTCGTATATTAGATATACTTGTGATAGGCCCCCTAATGGTCTATTTCGGATTTTCACACGAACCGACGAATATTTTTTCGTTATTATTTTCACATGAAAAATTGAAGAGGGACTCGGCGGTGCGATAATATACCGAATTTTGGTTTTGATGACAGTATATATAAGGTGGTTTCTGATGGTTCAGCGACACTCCTAGAACCGCTGTCGGAACCTGAATTAGAACCGGAACTCAGTTGTAATCCGCCAATTTCAACACCCCTAGCTCCGGACGCCGCCGCTGCCGCCGCAATCGCGAACACCGGCCTCGCCGGAGAAATTAATTGTCCGGTCATGACCTGCGGCACCTGTGAATAACGATTGACACGCATAAAATGGCGGACATCACGGAGAAGTGCGCTCCATGAATACGTGCGGATGACGGCCTGATTGGCACGAAGAATTGCGAACACGGCGTAGGTGAGTGCTCCGGCGAATGCGTTGTTGATATATGCGTCGACAGAGGTTTGCTCGTCGCGGCTACCGCTAATCATGAAGACATCACCCGCAGTGTCGGTATATTTTCCGTTGGTAAATGCCTTCTGCTGGGTGCGCCAAACAGGGGTTCTAGCGGATGGCGGCGAAAGAAGAATACTAAAATCTTCGTATTTATATCGGACATCGCAACCCGTGCCGTTATGGCAGCAGTCGAGGATAACGTAAAGACGCGCACCCCGAGGCACACGATTCACGAGAAGTGCGCGAATTTCATCGTCGGTAATGATGCCACCTCCGGCGGATGCTGGCGTATTGTAATCAAGGGGGCAAAGGCATGAGTCGAGTCCGGTGGCTTCATCGCCGTTGGTATCACGCACGAGCGACCCATGGCCGGAAAAATGAAATACGGCTTCATCGCCGGCGACCATTCCAGCAACGAGCGCGGCCATCCCCGCGAGGATGTTTTGGCGGGTGGGCGGCAAAGCAGAGGCGGTTCCGGCACCAGCAGCACCGCGATTGCCGTCGGTGAGGATGCTCACGGCCGACGCAGGATAAGCTAAAACTGTGCGTAGATACTGTGAAACATTCACGACGTCGTTATAACAACCGTTTAAGGTGGCGTCGGGGTTGTTGTTGTAGTTGATGCCGACGAGAAGGGCGGTTCGACGAGGGGGACGGGACATGTTGTATTATATAATTATAGGCTATAATATAATTATACACCATTATATTTCATATAAAGAATAACGAATAATAATATCAAACACTCATGACGACCAAACTCGCGTTTATCACCGGAATCACCGGACAAGATGGGTCTTACCTAAGCGAACTATTACTCACAAAAGGATACAAAGTATTTGGTATTGTCCGCAGGACATCGTTGTTATTTTCGCATACCAGAATTGAACATATTCGCGATAAACTGAACCTCCGTTATGGCGACATGACCGATCCTACCGGATTATCGAATTTTATACACAATATTATACAAACGCACCCCGAATTTGAAGTATTTGAGATTTATAATTTGGCCGCACAATCGCATGTCGCGATTTCGTTTGAAATTCCTGAATATACGAATGACGTCGATGGCGCGGGTGTGCTACGCATCCTCGAGGTGATACGAACTATGCCTTTATCTATCAAAAACAAAATCCGGTTTTATCAAGCGGGAACAAGCGAGATGTTTGGCGCGGTGAAGGAAACCCCACAGACCGAGACTACACCTTTTAATCCGGTGTCGCCATATGCTGCCGCGAAAGTATATGCTCATTATATTACAAAAGTGTATCGCGAAGGATATGGATTATACGCAGTAAATGGTATATTATTCAATCACGAAAGTAGTCGTCGGGTGGAGAATTTTGTAACGATGAAAATTATAAGCGGAATCAAGAATATTCTAAATGGAACGCAAAAATGTATTGAATTGGGGAATATTGATAGTCAGAGAGATTGGGGTCATGCGAAAGATTATGTGGTTGGAATGTGGCTGATGCTTCAGCAGCCGCAAGAAGAGCAGCGGCCGCCAGAAGATTTCGTACTCGCATCCGGAAAAACGCAGACCATCCGCACATTCGTCGAGAAAGCATTCGCGTTAAAAGGTATTACGATCGAGTGGAGCGGTAAGGGTATCGATGAAATCGGTAAAGATGCTGCAACGGGTGTGACCCGAGTAAAAATAAACGCGAAATATTTCCGTCCATGTGAGGTAGAATTTTTATTAGGCGACGCGACAAAAGCGCGGGAAAAGTTAGGTTGGACGTTTCAATATGATACGCTGGATAAACTGATAGAGGAGATGTTTGGTGAGTGAAAAAAATGTCACTACTTGCGTTTGCGATAACGAACGTGCTTACTTATTTTTTTAGATTTACGCGAGTATCTTTTTTGTTTCGTTGTGCGTCGTCTAGTTTTACCGCCGCCAATAATTTTTCTAAGATTTGGGCATATTGTTTTAGGTCTTCTGTCTGGATATACATTTCCATCTTCATCAGTTTGTAGTTCTGATAGAATAATTCCTTTTATTCCATTAATTATTTTTATTTCATTTTCATTATATTGATGTGTAACATAACCACGCTCCATATCACTTTTTATTTTTAGAATTACTGATACTAATGTGGCATCATACAATTGTTTGTGTTGTTGATAATCAGAAAATTTTGTTACATACAATCCAAAATTATCGATAGAAACACAATTTTTTTCAGAAAATGTTCCTACCGATGGAAGTGATGTTAAGCGTTGGTATTGGCCGTCGACAACCGTATCGTTCAAAAATCCTCTTCTCACCATATAAAAATATATATATACGTGATAAATAATAATAATAATAATAATAATAATAATAATAATAATAATAATAATAATAATAATAATAATAATAATAATAATAATAATAATAATAATAATAATAATAATCAAATATAACACAACGATATTTCACGCATCCGTAACAAACAACCGGTTCATCGCGCAGACTTCGGGCTTCTCCGTACTCCTCACCGCCGTGAATATATGGCGTAATATCGCGTCGTGACGCACCCGAATCGTATAATCCTGCTGAATCGCCCCACGGCCGATACGTCCCATCGACTGAATCGCCTTTTCTTGCGACATCCCCTCCAAGTCTTTTCCGATATATCCATGACAGAACTGATAATTCGTGCCATAGATATAGTCTGTTGCCGTAATAATCAAGTATAACTTCTGATGCTTCGCAAGTGTCTTCATAATATCGGTGTATTTCTGGTCGGTCGCGTTTGTGATGGCACCGATGCCCATGAGAAGCAGGAGTTTCCAGTGATTGGCGACATTGAGAAGCATTATCTGTTCGACAACATCATCCTCTACGAACGACGTGAATTCATTCGTGATTGCGGTGCGTTTTGTCCAACGTTTCAGATGCTCTAACCGGTTCGGCACAAAGAGTTCATGAAGCGCCGTATATTTGACAGACTTCTTCAATTCTTCTACTTTCATATGAAGTCGTTCCGTCTCTGGATTTACACGGGTATCCGATGTGAATTTCCGCGTCTTCTTTTCATCGCCGCCGCCGCCGTTGCTTCCGCCTCCACCACCGCCGTTGGCATCACTCGGCGCCGATTCCCCCTCTAAATCTTTGATGAGTTTCTCCGTCTTCGCGATTTCTTCAAGCACACGTGTATTAAAGTCGATTGTGTCCATGATGTCGCTCATGACAACGCTCGGTATTTTCGCGGTTTGAAGCATAAACGCGGCGACCTTATCGACATTTTCGGTAAGATAAATGGTCGGTCCATCCGTTAGGGTATGCGCGTCAGTTGTTGAGAGATTAACAACTGACTCGAATTTCGGCCGACGAACACCGACCAACGTTTCATAAACGCGTGGCCAGTATTTCGGGCGAATATTTTCAAGAAGAAGCAGGTAATACTCCTTAATACTCGTCATCGTGATTTCGCCGATATCGGAAAACATGTTTTCGGGGAGGTATCGCTGAGAGGTTATAATGAGGCCGCGATTGTCATCTGTGTCGGGGTCGGGGGCGGCAGCGGTGTGTTTTTCCTTTGTTTCGGTTGCGTCTCTTTCACCGTCTTCGCTGTCGCTGTCCTCGCTCTCGTCGTCGTCATTTACCGGCTTCGTAACCAACGCAACAAAGCGCAAAATCTCTCGTAAATCGAAATACCGCATCAGCGTCTTGTATGTCTTGCAGTGTTCTACGCATTCCAACACTCGGGCATAATCTTCACCGAACATATAATGCGGCAGTTCGATAAATCCGTTCTGATTCACAATCGGTATTGACTTCTTGAAATCATGGCTAATGACACTATACACTTCCGCGTCTTTCTCTTGAAACTTCGCCTTGAAATCCTGAATCACATCAAGGATTTCATCTTCGCGCGGCATCGTAGCAGATGAGAGAACCACATTCGGGATCATATTCCCGCTCCAATTGCGATGAATAATCGGATGAAGGTCGTGGTCGGGGTAGTCAAGAGATATGGTCGGTTCATCCCAATACATGAGGAGTTGGTCAAGTGGATGAAACGCCATCATATACCGCATCGCAAGCAGGTAAGACCGGATATCACAAATCATGATTTCAACATTATCACCGATGCTGTTATCGACTTTGCGAATACGGCCGCTGCGTTTGTCGCGAATGGCCTCCTTTGCTGCGAAATAATGAAGACGGATGTCGTCGATATTCGCGCAGCCGAATGCGAATGCGATACGTTTCTTCATCGAAATCGCTGCCTTTGCGAGTGCCAAGCCTACGTGTCGCGCCGCACAAACGAAGATAATCTTGTATTTTTCCGACAAACCGAGAGGTGAAAGCGTCTTTCCGGTGCCGGTTGGCGCGATATAAAGAATCAGCTTGGATTGAGGCCGTTTCGCAACGGTGAATAATTGTTTTTGATGGTCGTATAACTGGAAATCGGCGTATTTGAATACGGCATCGTTCTGCTCGATGAACCGGTAGGCATTACGAAGAAATCCGATGATTTGAACTTGGTCTTTGAATAATTCTATGATGTAATTGGCAAAATCGATGACGTGTGAATTTACACCGACCACCGACTTGTCGAGCATGAGTTTTAAGGTATAATAATGCTTCATCCATTCGTTGGGGCTGATACCCACCGCGGTAGCGGCTGCCTCTTTCGCATCAACGATGGCTTCAATCGTGTTCATGATGTGATGGTCGTATGTATCACCTGAACCACCAAATGTAGTATTCATATTCTGGATTCTCATCAAATCCACCTTTTTCATCGTATTCTTCGATTTGGCGCGAATCTCGTATTTTCTCTTGGCATCATCGGCACTTCCGTCGCAGAACCAAGCATTCAATCGAGGTATCACACGTTCAACTCGCTTTCTGAAATATTCATGAAACAAGTAGTCCTCAATCTCCGCTGTGAGCGTGATTTTAAGTCGTGAAAGAAGAGACATGTGAAGATTGAATACATGATTCACGTCATTAAATCCGTCGATAATAAGCTTTAAGATACGCATTTCTGCTTCTGGTTCCATAATTTCGATTCCATTCCATTCTTCGCCGGTTAGCTTGACTTGGGAAAGTGTGGTGTCGGTTGTCGTCGCCATAAAGTTGTTTGTCACGTAAAATGAACGTTAATACATTAACATTATGTATGTATCTTTATATCAATTTTTGTGATAAAAGTATTACAGGACACCGTTACGTATATGAGAATTCATTAGAATATAATAATCTTCATACAGTTTTGAATATCTATTATCGATATTATTACACCTTTTCTCATTTACACCTTTTAACATTTTACACGCCTATTATTTACACCATATCATTCCCCAATCTTGTTTTGGTATAGTATTTGATAATTTTGTTTTTATAGAATAAATATCATAAAAATCATTATCATGTGGTCTAAATACATAATTATCCTGCATTTGAATATAGTATTGAGTATAACCTAATTTAAATAAGTAATCTATACAATCGAAAGTTATCTTATTGGTTTCACTTGCCCATTCAAAACAAATCAACTTAACTTTTTGAGTTAAAGAACAAATACATTCATACTCTCCGCCTTCAACGTCTATTTTTATCAAATCTGGCAATCCATATTGTTCTATTAATTTGTCAATAGTTATTGTTTTACAAGTGATTTCTCTATAGTTATGATTATAAAATCTTGAAGTTTCTGCTGTTAGCCATTCTTTATTTATAGTTGAAAAAAGATCACAATCCGCTTGATAAAATGTTATATCATTTCCGTTGTTATTACAAACCGCATAATTAAGTAAAATTATATTATTATTTTTACAATTATTTACTAATCGATTGAATGTTATTGGTGATGCTTCTATTGAAATTATTTTATCAGTTTGACTAATATTTGCTAAACTCCAATTACCTATATTTGAACCAATATCAAAATACATAATATGTTATATTATATTATTTTTATAATTGTAATAAAACGCAAAATAATAGGCGTTTGAAATGAGAAAAGGTGTAATAAAATTGATTTAAAAATAACCCTGAGGTTAAAGTTACAATCAATATAAACGGACTATCGTATAATCCTAATATATTACCATATGCCTGCTCCTCTTATAATAAGCTTTGATGGGAATATCGGGTCTGGAAAATCAACGACATGCGAAGAATACGAAGAATATCTGAGAAATGGAATGAATCAGAGAGACGAAACGGCGGCGTTATTCCCAAATATAACATCGTTTGAAGAAGAGGTCTGTTTCTTAGACGAACCTGTCGCGTTATGGAACCAAGTATGTGACGAAAACGGCGTGAATATACTGACGAATTTATACAAGAATATTCGCGCCAACGCGTTTAAATTTCAGATGATGGCATATATATCGCGCCTTTCATTGTTGCGTAAGGCGGTAAAAGACCCCAAAATCAAGCTTATTATAACGGAGAGAAGTGTTGAAACAGACCGAAATGTATTCGCCAAAATGTTGTATGACACCGGAGATATTTCACATGATGAGTTTCAGATTTACACACTATGGTTTGACGAATTCTTGACGGATGTGCCTTTGTCGGGGATTGTTTATATACACGCATCTCCGGAAGTATGCGTAGAACGTATTCACAAACGTGCGCGGGCAGGCGAAACAATCCAGCCGGCGTATATCGAGAGATGCCATACATATCACGAGGATTGGATTCGCGGAAGGAACTGTCCGCTCCTTGAATTACCGGCGAATGAAGATATGGACCAAATCCCGACGGTGATGTCAGAGAGAATGGAGCGTATTACCGAATTTATACGCGGGTTTTTGGTTCAGGACGCCGCCGCCGCTGCCGATGCCGCCACCGAGTAAGTTAAACCGAATTAAACATTACGATTAGTATTATCATTATTATTGAATCATAAATCAACGTGCCTTTTTATTTAGATGTCGGCATCGTCCAGTAATGAAGCCGCATGTCGCTTCGTATCTAGTCGCGGTTTATTGAAATCGTGTTCGATTCATTCATTATACCCACGTTCAAGTAGTCCGAATGATTTGGAACATGTTCGCCAGTTTATTGTGAATCAAGATACGTATCGCCACCGCCAAATCCCAGTCAGCATCTATGTCTGCTGCGACGCATTTCAAGAATTCATACAAACCTATGCGACTCAAATCACAGTTCCGTATATTGTCGTTAGCGGCGACGGCGATCTAACGATGTTTCATGAAGCGGTCTCACGAGAGAAATACCATAAGTTCTTGATGTTTATGATAAGTTCAAACCTTCGCGGATTATTCTCTCAAAACATGGATATTCAATCTTGTCGTGTGTTTCTTACCGAGAAAATAACCAAACTATGGACCGCAAATGCGGCGATATATAAAACGAGTGATGCGCCGAAAACACTCGAAGATGCGATACATGATGCGACACGAAAACTGCGGCAAATCCCGATTGGGATGGATTATCATACGATTAGCGCGAATCCGTGGCATCAATGGGCAAGCGGAAGCACCGACACCACCCGCGCTGCCACCGCCACCGCCACAACCGCTGTCGCACCTCACACACCACTCGGCCAAGAATCCACACTTATTTGCGAAATCCGCGATACCATGAAGCCATTTCACCAGCGTAAAATACGCATCTATTCGAATGTGATGCTGTGCCCAGACCGTTTCAACGACCGTGTAAGCGCGATTCGAGAGATACCGGCCGCGCTCATCTCTCAACAAACTACATTCCTACCTCGCACGCCGACATGGAAAGCGATGACTGAGTTCGCATTCGTATTGTCACCCTTCGGAAATGGAATGGACTGTCATCGGACATGGGAAGCATTATTGTGCGGATGTATTCCGATTGTGCGTTCATCTGTATTTAACGAACTATTTGAAGGGTTGCCAGTACTTATTGTAGAGAAATGGTCAGACATTTCATTACAATTATTGGTGAAAACGTTGGCTAATTTCAAAGACAAACATGATAAGAACGAACTCAAATATGAAAAACTGGAACTCGCGTATTATACAAAGATGTTCTCATGATAATAAAAATAATCAGGATTACACAGGTTGAAGTATAATAAAGCCAACGTGTGTAATTATATATACTATACAAACCAGTAAATGAACGAACTCCAACGACTTGAAGTGATCGACCCAAAAATGGTGCCGAAAGTTCCTTTTCAGAATGAGTTCAAACACGCAAGAATCGAAGAAATATACGACGGAGATACCGTAAAGATTATCGTCTTGTTTGGCGATGTTCCTGTTCGATTCTCATTACGTATTCTTGGTATTGATACGCCAGAGATAAAACAAGGCGAAGGTAGATTACCAGAAGAACGTCAAGCTGCGATAAAGGTGCGAGATTATATGCGAACGCTTTTCCCAAAAAATATCGCCAAAATATGTATTCGTGATTGGGATAAATATGGTGGAAGAGTGTTAGGTGATTTGTATTTACAAAGTGGTGAGAGTGTGTCCGACATATTGATTCACGGAGGCTGGGCGCGACCATATCACGGTGAAAAGAAGAAGGAATGGTCGTTTGATGAACTTACCAAACGGCCATTCGTATGATTTTTCATGTAGGTAGAGGTTTCTACACCGACCGATAATATGTACCATTTTGCGACCCCTGTGTTACTATCGTAGGCTCTGCCCAATACACCTTTAATGTGAGTTCTCTTGCGACCTGATTCAACCACCAATCTGCGGCGATATTAATTTTCTTTGTATCCACCGCTGTAATGAGTGTGTCGATGTAGTCGCATATCTTTTTCGCACACGAATGATGAACCAAATAACTATCAAGACATCGTGTGCCTCCATTTCCACCCCACGCCGTCTCATGAAGGCATTTCTCATAAATATATTGATTCGGTGTCTGCATGCTTTGAGGAATATGTAATTTACAACCATCACCAATGAATAACATGTCATAATCCTTCGGCAATTGTGTCATGTATAAATTCAACAATGACATGAACTCGTTGGAGAGAACCACGTCGTCTTCAAAAATGAGAACTTGGTCATATTTCTCTCGAACCATCAAACGATAAACGTAGATATGTTTAAGATGAATCGATAATTCCGTGCGTCGATTGTTGATATAGTCCCGACTAAATTCAGGGCATTCATCATCGGTAATGAGGTCTTTGTCGAACTTTTCGATGAACTCGTAGTCGGTAATACCATGTCTCTCGAACTGCTCTATAATGTTGCGCTTACGTTCTGTGAGTTTGGCGTAATGAAGAACGAAGATTTTCATATGTAGTAATGGATATGCGATGACTGTATATATAATAACATCGTAGAGTGTCGTTTATATTGTTTGCTACGTTCCAAACAACCATTTTATTCCGCTTGCGATGATTCCACCACCTCCGCCGCCGCCACCACCCATTAGACCATCATGGCCGTTCGTTTCATCTGAAATGTGAATACGAACTTCATCATCATTGTCTTCTCTCGGATATCGTGTTTCGTCGACGCTTCCACCGTCTTCGATAAAGACACCACCACCACCGCCACCGCCACCCCCCACCATCGCCGCCAACAATACCGACTTCGGACGATAACGCAGAATATCGATTTCGTATTTCGTTATTTTGAATAGGTCTTTTCCGTAGATTTCATGAAGAAGCATCCATTCGAATATACCCCCGGTATAAATATGAACATTCGTAAATCCGAGTTTGACCAATTGGTCGTATTTGTTGATTATCGTAATATCATTCGAATTCTTTCCATAGACGATAATCATAATATCGGGATTTTTATGTATGAGCGCATTCACGACACGTTCTTCGAAACGAATATCGAGCGTTGTTTTTATCAGACAGTGTTGTAGTCCAGGAGGCAGCGTATTGATGAGTAGAGTTGAATGTTGAACATGTGAATTTCGATATACGACCATTTGGATGTCTTCATAGCTCACTTTTGGTATAAGGCTGACTTGGTTACCCATATCGCGGAATAATGTTCTTAGTTATACTAACAATATTATTTGTTTTTATCTAATTTACGGAGGGTCAATCGAATGTAATGACGATATCCACGAATTCTTTCTTAATGCTTTTTGTAGCAGAAGACGACAATTCTTCGCGTTTCTTACGGTTTTTCGGTTTAACCGTTGGCGATTCTGTGCTAGGTGAGGCGGCATCCGCATGTTCCTCGACCTTTATTTCACATCCATCCACCGTTGCTGCTGATGTATGATGCGACTTGGCCATCTTACGCGACGTGTTGTTCCGAATATTCATGTCTGACTCAATCACGGAATAATTCTCGTGGATGTATCGAAGCACCTGATTCTCGATCGCCCATTTAAAGAAATTCAGCTGGCCAAGTGTGGTTTGAATATAGGTAGTTCCGTTTTTATGCGGGACGTTGATACGGTCCCAACGACAGAAGGGGTCGAACCGTTTCTTTGAATACGCGCGAAGCTTCAATTTGTAATCAACATAGACCTTGAAGCGTTTGGGGGGTGTTCCGCTGCCTTCGAGGTCATACACTGTATAATGTTTCTTTGAATAATTTGTAACAAACCAGTCCATGATACGGAGAGATATGTTCGTGGTTCCGTTGATGACGGCGAGCATTTTCTCCATGTTTTCGCCGCCATTTTCGTGGTAGAATCGGAGGACTTTATGAAGGAGGAGGTCGTTTTGTGTGTTATAGATACTGGTTCCGTGGGCGAGAGGCATCGCTTGTATAGGCGTCGGCGTCGGCGTCATCGGCAGCGTATGTTTTGGAGGGTGCTGACAAGCCAACATTCTCGTGTGTGTGTGTGTGTGTGAAGAACTCGTGTAATAAACATAATGGGTTAGTATTTAAACCGATTTACATCGGTTTTCGCCCGATTTACATCGGTTTCATTTCGCGTATGTGATATAAATACATTTCGTGTCATATACATAACGAATCCATCCGCGATGTCTCTCGAACGTGCCAATTCCGAATCTCCTAAAAGCGGCGATGAACAAAAATATGTAAAACCCAGCGAATCCAGCGATACCGACAGCGAGGCTGGAACCGACCGACCGACCACAAAACTCGTTATCGACTTGAAGAAAATGCCCGTAGGACAGTATCAATATTATACCGATAATCAGGGTATCATCAATCAAATGTTGCTCTACATCTATCACACGATACAACAATTGGTGTATTTGCACGACGCCACGGCGTCCGCCGCCGCAGAGCAACCACCACCGACCCCCATCAAGCTCCGCCGCCGTCCCTACAAATACGACAAGGACGATTTATGCTACGCACAGATGGGCTACGGTGAATACAAATATACATATACGGTCCCCGCGACGAAAACTGAACCAGCGAGAACAACCGAGTTCCGAATCTCATACCGCCAAGAAGACCTAACCGTCGGTTGTCATGACGGAGCAGAGAAGTTCGAATCGATGACGATTCTCTCAGATTCACCAGAACTCTTCCACCACTTCTACCGCGAAAGCGACAACTTCCTTGAAAATAACGAACAAGATGATTCGAAGCTTCACGTCTTCGTGATGTCGAAATATGGCGAGTGGATGCGCTACAACAAAATCCCGTCGCGCACCCTCGACACGGTTTATTTCGACGAGAAATTAAAACAGAAATTCCGTTCCGATATTAAAGATTTTCTAACGAAGGAGAAGGAGTATGATGAGTTCGGGATTCCGTATAAGAAGAATTATCTGCTCACAGGTATTCCAGGGAGCGGCAAGACGAGTATTATTAAAGCGATGTGTCGAGAGATTGGATATAGCCTGTGTATCTTCTCGATTAATCATGACGTGGATAATAATACTGCTCTTGCCGCGTTCCGCGATATTCCGCCGAAGTCGGTGTTGCTCTTTGAAGACATCGACTGTCTTTTCGAGAAACGCACGAGTTCCGACGCAAATAAGAGCCAATTCACATTCAGTCATCTTTTGAACTTGTTAGACGGCGTGTTTTCGAGGAAAGGCCTCATCTCGTTCATTACAACGAACCATCCGGAGAATCTGGATCATGCGTTGCTGCGTCAGGGACGGACAGATATGATTATTCATATGAACTACCCGAAGAAGGTGGATGTCCGGCATCTGTTTCGCGATATGATGCGGAAGGAGGAAATGACACCGGAAGAAATCGACTGTGACTTTGACCGGTTTTATGAACATATTCAGAAGAAAACGATAACGATGGCGGGTTTGGTGGGCTTCCTCTTTCGATATCGTCGCGGTTGGTCGGATAATATCAACGAATTGCTTGATGCTGATAAATTTATTAAAGAAGTGACGCGAAATGTAGAGGACAGCAAGTTGTATGCGTGATAATCATTCTTTATTTCTTTTCGTTTTTTTTGTTTATAGTAAATAATCTTGAAGCGAAATTTTTCATTCTTTGGGTTTTTGTTAAATTAGAACTCGATGATGAAGGCTGTTTTGATTTCTTCGGTTTTGGAACACACTCACAAACTACGGTTCGTGGTTTTACGGTTTGTTGTTCAGGAGGTTCTATCGGAATATCTATAATATCAGTGGTGGTTTCTTTCGGCGGATCGACTTGATGTCTAAAAGAACCTAATAAATCTGGTGGTTGTAATTCTGGTGGTTGTGATTCTAGTTGTTGTAATTGCGATTTTAATGGTATAGCCGGAGGTAGTCGATCCGGCGGAGAACCCCGCAATCCAATATGGTGTGTTGAAGGCTCTTCTGGTAGTGCCGACACGGGGATGGGAACTGAGTCAGAACTAAAACGCGGTGAATCTAATAAAACAGAAGCAATATCTAGCTGTGGTTGCCTTTGTAAATTTCTTGGGCTTAATTGAAGATCGACTCTTCCTCTTCCTGCTCCCGGTCCCGATTCATGTAATTTGCTTTTTATAAAGTCTAACACCGGAGAAGTCTTATCACGTCCTATATCAATTTCCTCAAAGTTATGAAGCATTCCTAAACGTCTTTTAAAATCAGCATTGTTGTCAGTAGGTAATTCATTAATAAAACGTATTTTTTCATTTTGATCATAATTTTTCCAATTACTGCTAGCATGTGACAACTTTCGTGTAATTGAATATTGGTCCCAATCCTCTGGCAGCACCCCTCCCACCATCACCTTCCGCTTTTTGGTATTCTTACGTTTTTTTTGTTTTTTACGCCGGATTGTTTTTTTTTTACCTCCATCGAAATCAAAACCTCCTTTATTTCTCAAATCATTTCTCAAATCCAGATGCCGAATACCCGCCGCCGCTGATGTTGGAGGTGGTGGAATTTTTAGTTCAATAGTAACCACGCGTTTAGAAGGAGTTACATTCGCATTCGACACATTAAATTCTATTTTGTCACCAGGATTTCCGGCAGTTAA
>Ga0194118_10002718_pt1 | contig 21852 bp, 20 predicted proteins | sample TA2MahsurfametaG_2_FD_148662 | JGI IMG/M metagenome (GOLD analysis project Ga0194118, IMG submission 148662) | Freshwater microbial communities from Lake Tanganyika, Tanzania - TA2015013 Mahale N5 surface | ecosystem: Environmental > Aquatic > Freshwater > Lake | place: Tanzania: Lake...
TAATACCTTGAGGATCAAAGGTATGGAACACACTATCTAAAATAGTTGCGCCACATATGATTGCTGCTTTACGAAGAGTGTCGTTAATAAACTGTAGATCGTTCAGCAACTCACTTTTAGTGCCGTAGATCTCAAAAGTACAATGTTGTCCTAGATTTTCCAAATCATATCCTCGACCACGATGTATTTATTAGGTAGGGAGAGGGGGACTTGAACCCCCACGGGCAATGCCCAACAGATTTTAAGTCTGGTGTGTCTACCGATTTCACCACCTCCCCAGGCGACCCTAACGGGATTTGAACCCGTGATACTACCGTGACAGGGTAGCGTGATAACCGCTTCACTATAGGGTCATAAGACTATGATAGCAGGATTAGAATGGCATGTCAAGAGGAGGACCTGCAAGTCCAATATCAGGAGATTCTATGGCTTTTTGCATCTCCTGTAATTCTTGCAGAATATCTTCAGGAATAGGACCTTTTTCAATTACAGGAACTAATAAGAAATCACCATACTCTTCAGTGGTCACTCTCAATGACATCCTATTTCTTCCAACAAGGACTTCACAGATAAACTCTGCGTTGTCTCTTAGTTCTGATAGACTAATTACAGGTACTTGTGTGTTCATAGTTTATAGATACGTTGTTCAGGTGTAAGAACTTTCTGGCAGTATTCTACCATATTTTCAAATTGAATCCGTCCTACATCAGTAAAGGGACATGATTCAGATATAAATTCACCATCAGTACCATGAAGTTCAATAGTACGTTTAGTAAAATCTAGAACAACATGATCTAATTCAGAAAAGGCAGTGATTTTCATACAGATTTAACCTTCGATAAACTCATCATAACATGACCAGCTGCCTTTGTCAAGGGAGTTAATTTAATTTGATGGTTGCCCCCTGAAGAGCCATGATTGCAGTTGCTGTAAGATTCATGCTTGATCCAGAAAATATTGCCATAGGACCAGTTGTTGCACTAATTGATGTAGCACCTGCAGCACAAGTCATAACCATTGCCCCAGTCGTAACTGTAAGTGTATAATTAAGCAGTGCTGTCATCATGATTGATCCACCAAGGTTCTTAACACAGAATCTGGGAACAGCATCTGGTCCTAATGATGCTGGAAATTGGAACATATCATAAGAACCAAACATGAAAGTTTTGATGCCAGAAACCCTAGCCAGTGGATTTGCGGGGAAGTTAATTTTTCTAGTAAGACATGGGGTTTCAACAAAAATTGCATTACCAGCACACAGTTTTAAGTCATTCGAGCAATTGATATTTAAAGAAGGAGCATTCAGATTTAAGGTATCAGTAATTAATTTAACATCTGTGCCTGGTTTTGCAATAGTACTATTAGCTACACCTTGTGTCTCAAATTTACCTCGACAATTTACTTCTGTATCAGAGTCAAAGATGATACTATTTTTGGTTGCCTTCATCCCTTGACCAGATGCTGTTCCATCATTTTTCTTTGATTTGGGAGCATTTTTAACATGAAGTGCAAGTCTTCCTTCAACTTCAATATTCAAACTTCCTACAATTTTTAGTGAGTAATCACCGTCTACGGTATGAACGAAAGAACCTTTATTATAGACACCGAAGTCTTTATCACTATTGATTGAAGTAGGATGTGGGAATACAAATTCGTCGCCAGCAACAGTATTTCTAGCATTGCCTGGAGTGATAGCTCTTGGATCACTGTTTGGATTATTTTTCTGGCGATTCATTTCTCTGACATAATTATTATATGTCGTATCATTAGTTTTAAGTGAACGGTGCTCTGCGCCAGATGGGAAGTGCGTAATTGTTCCTTGTCTACCAGGTGTTCCCAGTTGAGCCTGACCATAACCACTGGGTGAGGTATATACTGCAGTTCTAAATGCATCTGCATGTTTTACAACCTGCTGTAAAATATTAGCTGCTGCAGACGCTGCTGCCGCTGCACCTGCTGATCCGCTCCCGCAAGGTCCAGGACTTGCTGGATTGCTGCCTGGCGGATCACAAGAAGTAGTTCCTCTAAATGGAGTAAATCTATTCAATCCCTCATTTGGTGCTTGTCGATCACATTGAGTCAAGAATAAACCTAATATCATTGAAATTACACTAGCGATACTAGTGATATTGTTAATATCTAGTTTTTCTAAGTTTTCGAAGAATGTTTTTCCTGTCTTGATAATGTCAGCAATTGCTTTAGCGACTTGAATTGCAGTTTTAATCGCACTGATAATACTTCGTATAGTGTTGAATGCACCATTAATTGCACAAATAATGCTATTAACTAGAGTATTATATGCTTTATTGAGCATAGCAATAAGTGAATCTAATGCTTGTCCAATAATACCTATGACAAATCCTGACAAATTACCTAGGGCAGATAATGCTTGACTTAGAAAACTACTATCAATACCACAAATATATTGTAATACTAGTTGAATAATTGCTTGAATTGCAGTAGTAATAATTAGAGGAATACCAGTCTGTCCAAATATTCTAATTGCTTTAAGTGCCTTTGAAATCTGTTGCAAGAACAGTTCTTTTAATCCAGCAAGTGCTTCAGAAAATATACCCATGACTAGATTTTCTATCTTACCTATTAGGGCATCAACATTAGTCAATGTTCCATCTAGTGTATTTAAAAATCCACCACCATTGTTGGGTACTAAATGACTAACACGATGAGCAAGATCAGCAAACATTGACTTCATGTGTTGCTCAAAATTACTCTCCATTCCATTTGCTGCAGGTATGTCTTGAGTCGCTGCAGTAGCTAATCCAGTATTCGTGAGTGGGTTCGTAGGATTTGGTTTAGTCTCAGTGCCTGGGGGCGCAGCGTTGCTGGTTTGAGGACCTGGAGTCTCCACTACTGGAGAATTAGTTCCTGCTACGCTTTGATTTGCTTCTGATGCATTAGTGTATTTTTGACCTGTTAGACCTTCGATTAAACCATTCTCTGTTGATGGTTTTTTTGTTCCTCGAACAACACCCATAACAATTGGAGATTGTGCCTCTTCACCATCTAGGAAAAATCCCATAACCATAGCGCCTTGCTGCAGTTGACCTGCAGACTCACCCGATGCAGCAACTCCAGACTGATTAGTAGGTTGTAAAACAACTGCCCATGGTAGATCAGTATCTGGCATAGTCGTTCTGAAATCCGACGAAGTACCAGTATACCAACCAAAAATACGTACTCTAACCCTACCGACTTTTAATGGATCTCTATTGTCTACAACTTCTCCAAACCACCAATAATATCCGTCCTTTCCAATAAAATCAACTTTAGGTTCATTAATAACCCCATCAAAAGAGCGTGACATGTAAAAACTAAGACACTTCAAAAATATTTATACAAGAAAAGGGAGGGTCTGCAGCACCTCCCTTTAACTTTTAAACTTCTACCGTGATCAGTTTGGAAGCATAATCATGTGCATAATGTGTGCGAGCACCATGAATGCCCCAACCAATCCAATCATACGCATAGTCCATGTAACGACTGATAGACTTACCAGGAGTTTTCATCTTCTCCTCAATGTCTAACCATTGGACCTCATTTGTTAGATAACGAAGTTGCGTGTCAAGTGTTGATGGTGAACCACCATACTTCTTAGCAAAATCACCCAATCCATAATATCTATTGGCAGATGTCCATTGGATCAGTCCGTAGCCGCCGTAGCAACCACCGTAACTGGTCCTGCTGCCACCTTCGCAAATATTAGGAACAAAAGTAGACTCTTGTTTAATATTGCCCATGATGGTAGCAAGGGCGTTTCTGTCTTTAATTCCACGATCCTGGAAATATGCCAGGGTAGCATTCTCATTGTCTGAACACCCTTTACAAATTAGCCTTTTCTCTTTTGGCTTTTCGGGAGCAACCTCTTTGGTCGCTGTCGTTTCAAACTCCTTAATAATAGAAAACGGCACTGGAGGTGTCGTCAAAGGAGGAAATATCGGCATCGTTGCCATATTGGTTGTAACCGTTGCCACGAGAGGCAGGGCTACAGTAAGGAATTGTTGCATTTAAATCGATTGAACTCTACATCCGAATAGAAGGGGGGTATACCACCCCTCTCGGGGGGCACCTTCCTCGGCTCTAATGGTAATACTCATTCTCTCATAATGTTTTTTGGTATTACCAATGGGCGATGACGGATTCGAACCGCCGACCAATTGCGTGTAAAGCAACTGCGCTACCGCTGCGCTAATCGCCCGAAATGGTAATAATCAAGACTACCCCATACTAATTTGTCATCTACAAATCCAGCATCACGAGTTAAAAATTGACCTGGTTGTAATTGGAACTCAGAACGGAGTGTGGCACCATTAATGATACACCCCGTTCCAAGATTATTTCCAATCCACACTCCATCAGAATTTGTAATGACCATATCACACAAGGCATTCCGAGTACCATCAATATCCCAAGTTTGTGCTAAAATCCCAGATTCTATTTCAATAAAAGTTTTAATCTTTTCTCGGTAGGGTTTATCTTCTCCCATGTAGTGATACCACTGCTTTGAAAGAATTTTTCCTTCACCGACATCATTCCAAGAACTAAGAATCCAGGAGTAGCGTGTTGGGTTGCTGAATGCTTGATCTTTGTTTGACCATCGACCAAGCAGGCAACTCAGGAACTCTGTTATCATAACACGAGAAGAGTGGGTTGTCAAATGTCGTACTTTTTGCATTCTACTGCATCTGGATGACCATCACAGAATAACTCTAGTGAAGTGGGATCATGGTCATCATTGGGATGATGCTGTTTATATGTTTCTAGAGCAGCAAGTTCTTCCTCTGTGTGCCTACGAGCTTGTGGAGACGTTTGAGGGTCATCTAGAATTTTTCTATCATGCTCTATATGTTGATCAATATTTTCCATTGAACGTATCTTAATGAACGTTATGAGTATTTATCATGCTGGTGTATTAACACCTAGAGAATCCTTAACTACGGTTATTTCAGTACTTAGTGTATTTCCCCCAGCAAACTTATGTCTGACTCCAGCAATGACGTATTTACCACTGTATATCCTGTCCAGTTCTATATTTGTTGATGATGAATTTTGGTTTATCATCTTTGGTATTTCAATCTCAACACCTTTCCCTGGAGTTAATTTGATATTACCAGGAACTTTCATATCTAATTTGATATGTGAAAAATTATTTTTTCTGCAATAATTATAAATTGCAGTTTCCTCCCAACGCACAGGAACTTCTCCAGTATTAGGATTTGCTGTTCCTGCAGTAGTTCCAGTATTCTTATCCCATAAATGCAACTGATTTGTACGATAACGATTTCTTCTTACGGAATTTAATAATGTATCGTATGCTGCCCCATCGCCCGTTTGAGTATATGGATTTTGGTTTCCAAGGTGTTCCATTCGATTATAAATTTCTGTCAATTTAAATACTACACCTGAATAAGGAATCTGTTTATTTCCTGTTGGAGTAGGAACTTTTGATAACGGTAGATAGTCTAATGAAATACCAGTAAATATTCCTGCCCAGGTTCCATTTCTCAAATTACCTAAAGCATCAAAAAGAGATGGATATGCAATTGACTCTATAGTATACAGATCTTGCCCATCAGCATTAGGTTGAGTATTTTTCATTGCATATCGATATCTGGGAAGTTGACTCGCAGATTTAATATCTGCAATGATTTTATCAAAAGAAGTATAATTATACCCAAATTGATTTTCAAAAAAGATAAATCCACCTTGTTTATTGTTTGCTGATCTTACTGCCTTTCCACCTAACCAGTTAATAACTTCAAAAGGTCTCCAATTTGGTATGACACATTGAACCTTATCTGCAGTAGATTCTATTTTTGTTCTACTACTAGATATGCTTAAATTTGTTTCTAGAAGCTCTTTAACTATTTCATGAGATTTTTTATTCTTATATGATTTAAATATAGATGTAATTTCATTCATCATAAATTCTGGGGACACACATTCTATTGTATATGCTTCCTTTTTCTCCATTCTAATCCTATTTGTCAATCGATATGCACGTACTTCATAGGTGTAAGTTTGATCGTCTGTAGTCTTGGGTTTTATCCTTATACGAATCAATTCATTACCACGCAATCGATCTATGAAATTTACAGAATCATTCACAGCAATAGATATTCTCCTGCATGGGAAATCTAAGGACTCAATAATGTTGAATTCAGTGACAAGTGGCATGATATCAAAATTACCATTGGCGGTGTTTCCAACAACTGTAATTTCTTCTACTTTTACTTCAGCTGACATATTTTAATCTCCCTTATCTCTGCATTAAATTATATTGGAACATTGATGCTGATGGATTGTATGCTTCTATGGCAAGATTTCTATCTCGCCCAGGCAGGATAATTGGTGGTTGTTGCGTAGCTACTGGTTTTCCAGATCCAGGTGGAACTGCTTTACTAGAACCAAAAGCTGCTGTAGCTGCACTAGTTATTTTCGTTTGTTGTGCCTTATCTGCTAATACTTTATTTGCCTTCACACTTGCAGTTGCAGCAGTTAAAGCTTGACCCGTACCACTACTTGCGGGAGCAAAGGCTTTGGCAGTTATGCCTTTAGTATCCATCTTGTTTAGATTTTTTCCTGCAGCATCACCTGCTGCAGCAACCTCTGCTGGAGTTCCTGGAGTAGCACCAGCAGCACCATCAGATGGTGTATTTAGTTTTACAATATCATCAGCAAGTTTCCCAAGAAGATCACTAAGTTGTTCTTCTTTTGTCTTTTCTGGTGCAGCAGCATCATCTGATCCTTCTTTTGTTTCATCTGGGGTATCACCACCCCCAGTTCCTGGGGCATCAGGAGCTTTTCCTGATTTAAATGCTGCCGCCAGGGCGTCAGTATATTTAGTTCCTTTAGTACCAAATCCATCTTTGCCTACAACACCAGTTTTCATCCACTTTTCTGCACCACCCATTCCTTGGTTATGTGCATAACCTAAGATTTGCATTTTTTGATGTAAAGATTTCTTTTTATAGTCCGCATTGCCCAACAAATAACGATGATTTGCAGCAGTATAACCAGCAAATAATGTTTCTTGTAAATCTGGATCCTTTCTAAATGCCTCTCTTGCAGCTGCCCCATGCCCAGGATCTTTCACTCCTGCCTGTCTAGATCCATCTTTCTTTGCAGCTGCACCTAATTGATATCTGCCATCATAATGTCCACCAGAACCTCCTTTAATATTATATTTACCACCAGACTCAATACTTGCAATCGTATCTCTAAAGATATCCCAACTTTTATTATCTGCACCTAATTTAGATGAAGCTAAATCATAGCGAACTTTTCCTCCTGCTGCTTTTTTACTATAAATGGATTTTATGGGTTTTGATGCTTTTGTAATTCCGCCGAAATTAAAGGTTGGAAGTTGATATCCACCAGCCTTTGCTTCCGTCATCCTTCTATTAGTTAGATTTGGACTTCCTTTGGTAGCAGGTGTATTGAAAGGAACTACAAATGCTCCGCCAGATGCTTTTTTAAATCCAACCCATTCTTTACCATGACCTTCAAAAGCAATAGATCTGCCACCATCTAATGAAACTGGATAACCACTCATGGGACCATTAATCCATCCCCCACCTGCTTTTTCATTCAATACATTTAATGGTCCGCCACCAGAAAACTTAGGAACAAATCCACCACTCATTTTTTTAGGTGGTAGGGGTTTCTTGCCACCTTCAGACTTAGCCCAATCAGTGATGAGGAAAGTATTTTTCCCATCTGTGGTATCTACTGCAGCTTTGTTTTCACCCTTTTCTTTATCAGTTTGCCCGAGGACGTTAGCAACTATTGCACCTAGATTATCAGCTGCTCCAGCAACACCTGTCCTGAAAAATTTAAAACCTTCTTTAGTTTTATGAGCAATATATTCATTGCCATCACTAGCCTTGAATTTTCGTTCATCACCGACCTTCATTCCATAATTTTTGTCAATCGATTGATCTACTGACGTAGTAGCATCCTTCACTTCAGTATCAAACTTTGCTTTTAGTGTTGTGTAATCTTTTGGATGTATTTTATCAGACCCTGCTTCATATCCACCTAACCATGTAGCACCATATTGCTTTGCTAAAGCTTTTAATTTCTCATTTAATGGTGCATACGTTGGATTATTAGTTGGAACACCCACCAACTGAACTTTTGCCCCAGCTTCTTTAAGAAACTTGAGTTGTTCTTCAACACTCTTTAAATCCTTAGGAGAGTTTAATATACCAGAAGATAGTCTAAGTGTTTTATCTTTATAAGCTTCTTTACCTTGGGATTTAAGATAATCTAAAACTCCTTTAGAAGATCTACCTACCTTTGTTGCATCTGCATCAGTTCCTTCGCCCTGACCACCTGAAAGACCTCTGGCAACACTATCACCAACGTGCATATCATTTTCCACCTTGCCGCCACCAGTTCCATCTTTTTTAGTTGGTCCTGGTCCACTACTAGTTCCACTACCTTCTTTTTTACCTCCAATTTTATTAGCAATAACAAGGGCAGCACCAAGCATATCAGATAGTAATCCTAAAACCGTTGTTTGACCTTTTTTAGCATAATTCTTTTGATCTTTACTTACATTTGGAGTTGTTCCTTTACCAAATAATCCTGGAAGGATTGACTTCTTCTTCTTATCTGGTTTAGTTGCATCAGATTTAGATGCCCCTTTGCCAGCAGCAGATTTAACAATTGTTGGAGGAACACCAAATGCATTAGCAATTGGTGTAATTAATCCACCAAGCATAGGTGTAATTGTCGCTCCTGCTGCACCAGATACTTGTCCAACTGTTTCCGTTATATTTGAAATAATACCAGTACCAATACCCTTAAATGGTGCTAGGAATAATTTTGAAAGACTATCTGCTTTTTTAGAATCAAATCCAGATCCAGGTCCCATTCCACCAAGAGATGATAATGGTTGAATACCTGCTCTTGATCTTCTTTGATTATTATCTGCAGGAATTGCGGGGCGGGGACCAAGAGGGACTCGCATTTCTGGTCCTCTTTCTCCAACAACAGAAGCAGTTGGTTTTGTAAAGACACCACCTTCTAGAGAAAAAGGAATATCCATTCCTGCTGCTGATGGTTCTTGTGCTTCCATCCCACCTGATGCTGGTTTCAGAGAACCACTTTGTTGAGGTTGAGCTGGTGGTTTATCTTTATTTTTATCACCACCTCCCATCATAGCACCAAGACCAAATGCGGTTCCTGCTAATGCCAGTCCGCCCAAGAGTAATTTTGCCTTACCTCCTGGTCCTTTGACTTTTGGTGCATCGGGTGGTTTAGGACCCCTTTGATTCATGTCGGCAGACCAAGAACCAAATCCACCTTTAGCTGCGTTTGCACCTGCTTTATCTAATGCTGCGGATTGTTTAGCAATGTTCTGTTTGGACTTTGTTAAACTACCAAATAATTTTTCTAGAACAAATTTAAATGCTTTGAGAACGCCAACTGGATTTCTTAGAAAAGCAAATCCAAGAAGTAAGGCACCAAATCCAGTTATAAAACTACCAAATCCTTTTAGTCTATCCCAAAAACCTAGATTACTATCAAACATGTCAACAAGACCTTCGATAGTTTTCGCCAGATTTTCAGTGATGAATTTAAACAACCACGTAAATACCTTAATTAATCCACCAACTATTTTTGCTAATTTTTCTCCATTTTTAGGATCTGCTATCCATCGCAAAATAGCTTGACCTAGAAATGCCCTAAGAAAAAACTGTCCTAGTTGAGCAAGACCCTCAAAAAAATCACTAACTCCTGCAACTGCTGCTCCCGCAAACTTTTCTGCCCAATTGATTTTACCATCGCCCACTGAGCTCATCTTATTCTTATTTGCCTTTTCACTTTCAAATTTCTTTCTTTCGTTCTCTAACTCTGAATTCTTTAATTTAAGTCCTTCCTGTAAAGATTTAAGGATTTGTAAATTAATTATGATCATACTATTAACAGTAGCACCAAGTTTGTTGATGCCAGTTAAAAATGCAGAATATGAAGAAACAGCAGTAGAATCTGAAGACGTTTTTTTAGTACCTGTTCCCATCTTGGCAGATGGAATACTTACCATTTTATAAAGCGCGGGTTTTGGTGGTGATTTTGTTGCTGCTGCTGCCATTTATCAAAAACCGTAAGTGATTGGTATTCTTGCCCTAACTACTTGGGGTGGAGCTGTTCGAATTTGAGATTGTCCTCCTCTATTTATTGGAACTGGTATAGGGACCGTAGATCCTTTTGTTGTTTCTGCTTCTTCTGCAGCAGCATTATTTGCAGATGCTGTACTAAGTGATGCTCCAGATGATGAAGCAGCAGGTGCTGGTTGAGCAGGTGAAAGTTTACTAGCATGTTGCTGAGGAATGCCCATAACTGCATTAGCAACATATACATCATAGGCTTTTCCAGTCAATCCAGCAGCTTTTGCTTCCGATCTTGCTTTTTGTGCTACTGCAAACTGCTCTCTAGTTAATGACTTATCTGGTCTTTGTCCTGGTACTAGTGCTCCTGGTGGGTTTCCTGTTGGAGGTGCTGGTGTGCTGCCAGCTGGCGGGGCAGGTTTGCCAGATCCTGGGGCAGGTTTTGCTGGAGTTCCCGTTGTTTCAGCAGCAGGTGCTGCATCTGGTTTTTCGCCAGTATTTAGTTGAACGATATCTGAAGCCAACTTGTCGAACAAGTCCTTGAGTTGCTCTTCTTTTGACTTTTCTGGTGCTTCAGCATCACCATCACTTTTTGGTGTTGCAGACCCATCTGGTCCACCAGAAGCATCAGCAGGATCAAAATTATCACCATCTTTTGATCCCATTAAAGATTTTCTACTGATCTCTTGTCCGTTAACACCAGCGCCATATTCTCTCTTCATTGCAGAAAAATGCATAGCATCATCAAATGCATTACCCCAACCCAATCCATGTTTTTTTGCAATTTCTTTTATGTTAGATGGAAAATCGTTAGGTGCTTTTTTGAATGCGGGATTCCTATTCCAGTTAATATCAATTGCAGCACCATAGGGGTGAGAGTACTGTGGACCTTTTCCATCTACATTACCATATGGAGGTCCATCTTTTCTAAATCCACCAAGTTGATCAATCTTATAACCAGTTCCTTTTAAATCATTTAGAAATCCTTGAAATCTTTTAGCTAAAGGTACAGCAACTTCAGCTGAATGACCATTAGCTCTTACATACGTTAGTGGGATTCCTGCTGACCAAGATGACTCAGGAGTATTTGGAATAACTCTATGACTTCCACCAGCGGCAAACTTTTTCTTATTTTTTGTTTTTTTTGCGTCAGTTAATCCTGATTCAACTGCACGAGGTGTTTCTCTGCTTCGGTATGCAGCAGATGGTAATTTGGGACCGCCCATGGCAAACTTCAGAAGTCCACCAAGCATTTTACCTGGTTCTGCTGCTGGTGCTGGTGCTGGTGCTGGTGCTGCTGCTGGTGCCTCTGGTGCTGCTGCTGGTGTATTTAATTGAGTAATTGCTCCAGCAATCTGATTCATAAAATCAGATATTTGCTCTTCTTTTGACTTTTCTGGTGCTTCTTGTGAATCTTCATCAGTTTTATCACCACCCTTACCATCTCCACCTGTCCCAGTATTATCAGTAGGAGTTCCACCATCTATAGAACCTTTTCCAGAAACATTCTCCCAGTGCCATGCTTCATGTCCATCTGGATTATTGGTTCTAAAATGTGGTATTTGGTCAAATCCAAATTTTGGTCCATTTTTCTTTAACCACTTAAACGCTCCATTAGTAAACCACAAGTCAACCGCAAGTCCAAAACCATGATTTGAAGTTCCTGCTCTTGCCGCAGTTCCAGGACCCAACTCTTTATATAATTGAGCTTGTCTTTCATATGATCGATAAGATGAATTAATTCTAAATCCAGATCCTAAAGCATGACCATCACCTTTAGCAGCCTCCATCATTGCTCTAAACTGTTTAGCAACACTTTTGTGCAACTTATGACCATTACCAATACTTTCTAATTCACTGTCTGGCAACTTACCGTTTTTGAACTTACCTCCTGCGGCAAACTTTTTCCATCCTCCCTCTGGGGGATCCTTTGCTTCAATGATATCAAATGATTCACCAGGAGGCGCGTTTTTTCTATTCCATGCCATGACTGAACCGCCGCCAGCCATCTTTGCTAATACTGCGTTTGAATCTGCTGCTCTCTCTCTTTGTTCTTCTGGACCCTGATCGGCTGGTTTTTCATAGTTTTTAAGAACCCAGTTTGATGCTGCTGCAGCATTTTTTGTATTATCAAACACATGAGACTGATAAGTTTTGAATTCCTCTACTAAGAATCCAAATGCCATTTGGTGCGTAGCATTTTTTGTTTTCCAATCAAACCCCTTCTTCTCCATATACTTGGCAAAATTTTTCTGCCTGCTTGGCTCTGTCCACTGTGGGTAAGAATATCCAGTTTTTCCATCAAGTTTTAGAGTGCCACCCTTTGATGGTGGATGATTTTGTACTCTATCTGGTACAAGAGCACTTTCTTGTATCAGGTTGCCAACAATACCAGCAGCTTGATAGTCTTTGATGCCTAACTTCGACATCAGTTGCTTTGCAAATTGAGCACCCTTAGAGTGCATGGGTCCAGGTTTAATCACTGGCAGATCACTCATATCTGTATCATCATTCTCGCCACCACTATTATTACTACCACTGCTACCAGAAGATCCCTTATTGCCACCTCCTCCTTTTACCTTTTTATTAGCAGCATCTGATAGTGCAACAACAATATTTGCTAATGCAGCTCTCATGTTATCCATTCTGGCAGTGCCAGTTGTATTAGGCTTATCAGTACCAATTAATTGTGCTACTACTGCATCAACATCATTATCAGATTTTTTATCTTTAACTTTGACAACACTTTTACCTAATGTCTCTCCTGGTGTTGCAGCACTGACTGACTTAATATTAAAAGCCGTTTTAACGTTTTGGAGATCACCAGACAATACTTGTCTAGCAAGTTCTCCTGAAGCGCCCATTGATCTTAACGAACCTTCAATAGCAGATACTAAAGTCTGAGCAATACCATCAGCAGAATTGTTTACTTGCTGAAGAGGAATAAGTGCTTCTGGTTGTCTCTCACCCAACACTGCAATAGTGGGTTTTGTGATTATACCACCATCATTAAGAAAAGGAACCTTTGGCAGTGAATCCTGGATAGACTTGAGTGGAGACATGACTCCACCAATAATCTTGTCAAGAAATTCGTTTTCTTTCTTAACTACATCTGGGAAGAAGTCTCTACCAAATAGATATGCATCCAATCCCAGAGAGATCATTGGACCAGGAGCAAATCCAAATAGTCCAGATAGATCTAGAATAGCAGATAACGCTTCGAGAGCAGCACCAGACTTATCGCCATTCCTTAATCTATCATAAGCAAAATAAAGGTTTACTAGTCCACCGATAATTGGAATTGCTTTTCCACCAATCTTACCAAGCATTTTCTCGCCACCTTCTTGGGCGACTTTTTTCATTACTTTATCATAACCAGGTATTTTTGTAATAGCATTTTTAGCTTTTTGACCTACCTTTTTTGCAGTAGATATTATTCCCTTCTTCTCAAGAAGATCATACGCACTCTTAGCAATCTTTGATAATTTTTCGCTGACTCCTTTTTCAAACCATTTTTTGGATGCTGCCAGTTTCTGTCTAATGCCTTTGGTAAGACTACCGCCGAGCATCTTGACATTATCCCATCCCTTCATGACACCAGACTTCAGGTTATCCAGTCCACCTGCCGCTTTCTTCTTCCAAGTCTCCATTAAATCACCAAATTGACCAAGAGGACCCTTTGGTTTTACTGGAAGTTTTTTAAACCTACTCCTTACAGCAGTAAGTGCTTGTACTGGATTTTTTCCTCGTGAAATTAAATCATCATAATACTTTGCAGCATCATCACCATATTCAGCTGCAATTTTTTGTACTGCTGCCCTTGGTTTAGCAGCTGGAGTTGGTGCTCCGCCTGGACCTGGAGTTGGTGGTGCACCTGGAGTTGCTGCTGGAGGTTTCTTATTGAATAAATTACCAACAAGTCCAAGAACATCACCAACCAAAGCAAATGGATTCAACAGGTACATTGCTGCTTTTAATCCAGCGATACCTAAAATTATTTGACCTAATCCACCCAATACTTCAGCAAATCTAGCTAATCCTGTCTTAGATCCATCTCCAAATACACTAGAAACTCCAGTCAGAAATTGATCTACAGACCACTGAACAACACCAAATACAAATCCAAAATACTTGGTGAGACCATCAACAATTTTTCCTAACCTCTCTCCATTTTTAGGATCTGCTATCCATCGTAAAAGAGCTTGAGATATAAATGCACGTAAAGCAAATTCTATGATACCTTTAAATGGTTCAAATAATTTTTCTAACCAACTAAGTTCTTTTTTGCCCTTTTCTTTTACTTCCTCTTCTTCAACAATCTTTGGTTGTTGACTCTCAGTTGCTTTTTCTGATGCTTGATCTCTTAAATATTGCTCTTTTCTTTTAAAAAATTTCTTTTTAGATTCTCCAATAGCAAACTCAGATACTATTGTATCTCGTATCTGCTGTTGAACAAGACCAAGAGAATAGATAGATCCACCTAATCTATTCAATCCTAGTAATGATCTTTTAGCAACGACGACCGTTGTCTGAGAGGGAGGAGGAGAAGAAACATCCGTTTTATTATCTTTTCCTACAGATTTTTTAATAGCAGTCGCCATTGCAAATCTTGGTGTCTTAATCAACCCAGGATTTACGAAACTAAATGGTTTGACTTTGCTGCTATATGTTGCCATTAGAGACTACTTCTACCTTGTGCTTGATTCTGCTGTTGCTTATATCTTTGCTCTTCCTTCTTCAAATGACCAATCAACATATCAACATATACATCTTTTTCCCACGGAACAAGATTTTCTAAATCAGATAACGACCATTTGTGGTGATGCATCAAGGCAAAATTAGTCTCTAGATGATTCCCTAGAGTTGTATGAAGAAGGGCTACTCGAAAAAAGCTCCGAGACCTTCTAACTTAACTGTACTCTTAACTCCAGTATTGGGGTTTTCAACTTCAATGTCATATTCTAGTTTTGGCATATTAGAGAAGAAGTCTTGAATTTTCAAGAACTGATCACTTTTCATACTCTCTAGAAAGTCAGATAGTTCTTTTTTAGTATAATTTTTTGCTTCATACACATCTTCACCTTCATAAATTTGATTAATACAAGTTGTGGCAAGTTCAAAGACATTATCAACAGTAATATTATTGCCAGTAAAGTTTAATTTTACAAATGTATCAATAGTTGGATATTTCATAACAACACCAACGCTATCAGACAAATCGATTTTAGTTGATGTATTCTCTGGCCAAATGATTTCAACTTCTTCTAGAGGAATTTCAACTGGAACTTGTGTTTCTCCATCATCAGGACATGTAATAAGAACTTTTGACACTTCTCCAACAGATTTTGCGCGAATCTTCAGGAATAGATATTCAATATCAAATGTAGATAGATCGTCAATTCTTCCTTTAATATTAGTACAATTTTTGATAATTGTTTTCACAGTACTAATCATCTCTTTCTCTCCACCCATTTCCATGGCAACGAGAAGAAGTTTTTCTTCTTTGACCAAAAATGGTCTATATTTTACAGTTTCTTTTGTTGAAGGCAATTCCAGTTCATATTCAGGAACCACTAATTTAGGTAAAGGCATAATATCTCCAATAATGAAGTTCAGTTAGAATTATTTAGCAAGGTATTAGATGAATCCGACGGAACCACCTGAGGCAAGAACGGTTGGAGTTGAACCACCTACTCCAACTCCTGCTGCAGTTGCAGCTGCAATTCCCGAAGCAGCAGAACTAGACGCTGCACCACCAGCAGTAACAGGAATGTTTATATCGCCTGATGTTGGGTTTGGCGGAGTATAGAATCTATATCGTTCATAGTAAAAAGATACTTCCATTTGTAATAATGCTCTTGGACCAGCATTTAAGTTAATACTACTAATATTGAATGGGAACACATTTTTTAGACACCAAACTCCAGAGCATCTGTTAAATTTAACAGCTGTCGAACTATATTGATTTGCACCTGCTGCTTTAACAGTTGGAGATAATACAGAAGAAAATGATGTCCAATCAGTTGGCACTGGTGTCATTCCTCCTCTTTCATACTTAAATATATCTAAGTGTGAACAGATATAATTATCATAATACTGAACTATTTGTGTAGAGTCATTTGATGTATAATTCATCCATCTTTCAAAAAACATCCTGGTGAACATAGTTCTAGGTACAATGAAAGAAATACTAATTTCACTAAATGTTGTTCCTGTGGCATATCTATACATGGCACCGACTGTTTTTGCATCACCTGTTGTTAATTGTCTACTAGGAACAGTAACATCTGTAGCATAATAAGTTAATAGTCTAGCATTATCTACTCCAGGACCAGTAGTAATACCATTATTGAATGCATCAACGCCGTCTGGATATACACCAGCAAAAATTGCTGGAGGTGTTCGAAATCGAACCCAATAAAGGTTTGATGCTGCTGGCTCTGCGCGAGATAGCAAAGACAACATTCCTTGATAACTATTAGGACCCGATAAAGGAGTAAAGGCTAATGGCATTACTATAAATATTAGTGGGTTGGTAATCTAAATATATTTATGAACTATAGAGGACGATTTAATCCGAAAAAATCTCAAAAATACAAAGGAGATCCAAAAAATATTATATATCGTTCTTCTTGGGAATTAAAATTCATGATATACTGTGATAATAATGATAGTATTTTAGAATGGGGAAGCGAAGAAATTTTTATACCATACATATCTCCTGTTGATGGCAAAAAACACAGATACTTTCCAGATTTTTACATCAAAGTAAAAAATAAAACTGGAGAAACAAAAAAATACTTGGTAGAGGTTAAACCACAATATCAAGTTAATGGTCCAAAAGTTCAATCTAGAAAAACCAAAAAATATATTAATGAAGTAGTGACATATGCTGTAAATCAGGCAAAATGGAAGGCAGCACAAGAATTTTGTAATGATCATCTATGGGAATTTATTATACTTACAGAAAACGAACTAAAGGTTTAAACATACATGCCAGCGACCACTACACTTGTATATCCAAAAGTTGCCCCTAACCCTACTAGTAAAGCAGATGGGTTAGGTGGTGGATTAATGTCGGAAGGTGGTGAATTCCCAACAGGAAGTATGGATTATATAAAATTTCAAGAATTTAGCGTTGATTACAAGGGAGGCGGAGGCATCTCTTCCACAGGAGCAAAAACATCTACAACTAATTTAAATGAATGCTATCTTTACGTACCACCAAGTGTAAGTGCTGCTTACGGGGCAAATTATAATCCAGTTGCATTTGGGGCACTCGGCATCGAAGCAGTAAAAAATTTACAATCGACGAGTAAAGAAGAGATAGTCAAAAGTTTACAAGATGCTGCTAATGCGGCAACACCAGAAGCACTATTTGGAACAATTGCAAGTGGTATATCAGGTGTTAATAATTTACTAGGTATTGGTGGAAGCGTCAGTGCAGGTGCTGCAAGTGCTGTTGGAACTGGTTTAGTATTCAATCCATATACTGAACAGGTTTTTGAGGGAGTAAGTTTCAGAGAACATAACTTCTCATTTAAATTAGTAGCAAGAAATGCAACAGAAGCATTGGAAATTAAAAATATAATCAAATTCTTCAAGAAAGGTATGTTGCCATCTTTTGATGGGGGACCTGCAACAGGTGCTGCTGCCCTGCCAGCTCCAGCTGGAGGTGCAGGATCAACTACAGGAGCACGTTATTTAAAAGTTCCAAATCGTTTTAATTTATCGTTCGTCAGAACAAATTCAGTTGGATTGCCAACTGGTGTTAGTGTATCATCAAAATCTCTTGGAGATATACCAGGACTTTACAGGTTTAAACCTTGCGTTTTAACAAACGTTGGAGTTGGTTATACTCCAGATGGTCAATACGTATCTACCCCAGATGGAATGATTCCTGCAATAACCTTAGACTTACGTTTTGCCGAAACCGCAATGGTGACCAAAGAAGATATCGATTCAGATTTCTAGGATTCTAAAATGTCAAAATACTTTTCCCATCTCCCAAACATCATGGTTGGTGATTCATCTGATGACTCAACCGTGTCTAACTTTGTCAAAACAAAAAATCTTTTCAGAAGATCAAGAGTACTGCCTGATGCTCTGAAAAATTTCACATTTTTCCAGAGATATACTATTCCTGGTAATTTTAAACCATATCAAGTTTCACATGCAGTATATGGAACTCCTAATTATGAATGGGTTATTTTAATTACTAATGATATTACAAATATATACACCCAATGGCCACTATCAAGCGAAGAATTTGATAAAAAAATAAGAACTGTCTATGGAGTTGGAGATAAAACATTAGATACAAAATGCTGGAGGACAAAGGAGTTTAAAACGCCTGAGGGAGTAATACTCGTTCCTGGAGGTTTGATTGTTCCTGAGTCATATACGTATAGACTTCCAAATGGTGAATTCATTCCAAAAAACAGATTAATAGAAAGAGTGACCTATTACGAATATGAAGTAGAGTTAAATGAATCAAAGAGAAATATACAACTAGTGTTTCCAAGTGTTATAGAGAGATTTATTACCGAATATGATCAAGCGTTGCAATATCCAAATCATTCCGATTTGATCCAGGGAGAGGAAAACACCAAAAATCCAGGAAATGAGTCGTTTAATAGATTAACATAATTTCTTTAACATTTCTTAACATTTCCTTTTTGGAAAAAATATGGGGCGCTTTTGAAGTGCCCCTTTTGTTTTCAATAGGTGATTTTGGTTTTAGTCCCTTTTGCTTAACATTTCTTAACATTTCTTTTTTCATAAAAAAATGGGGCGGTTTTGAAACGCCCCAATGGTTTTTAACATGCGATTTTGGTTTCAGTCCTCTTCAGCGAGACGAGCAAAATAACTCAGGTCATCATCCTCTTCCTCACTATTGAAAGTTGGAAGAGAAGGAGCAGCTGCACTTACGTTAGAACGAAAGGTGCTAACCTCTTCACTCCAACTAGAGGGAGAAGAAGGACGTGCAAACATCTCATCCTCTTCAGTCTCTTGATCAACCCGACGAGCAGGAGCTTTAGAGTTGAGCACTGCATTAAGACGCACTTCAAGTTCCTCAAAAGTCTTGAAGTTAGATGGAGAGGTGAACTCAACCAGGGGATATTGCTGTTTCCAAACTGCCTCTAGTTCGTCATCAGTCATACGACCAAGAGTACCAGGACGAGAAAACTCAGACTTGTCATAGTTCCAGTATCCATCCACCTTGCGGATCTTCACTTTGAAGTCTGCTCCTTTCCAGAAGTCGAAGGGGTTGATGGGGGTTTCATCTTTGAATTCTGGTGACATTGCTGCCATGATTTTATCAAAGATTTTCTTGCCAAACTTATAGAGGAAGACTCGTCCTTCATTCTCTGGATGTGCAGGATCTTCCACAACATAGATGTTAGCATAATAACTTAGCTTCCGTTTTTGCCTACGTGCGATCTCCTTATCTAAGTCGCTACCACTGTTCCAGAGTTGACGATTCATTTCGCCAACAGGATCACTTTTGCCGAGGGTAGTGAGACTGTTCTCAATGTACCAACCACCAGGACCTTGGAACGCATGACTCCACACCTTTGCCCAGGGAATGTCTTCTCCATCAGGGGCAGGCAGGAATCGAATAACTGCATAACCATTACCTGACTTATCCATTTCTGGTTTCCAGATGCGTTCGTCAGCACCAGAACTACTTTCAGGATTGGAAATCTTCTCGACCTCCTTAGTCAGTTTCTCAAAAACTGAATTGGATTGTTTTTTGAGGGTTGCAAATGACATTTGTATTCTCCGTATTAATTGTATTTGTTGGATGATCATACCAACAAAGGTATGATACTCTATTTAGTCCACCTTGTCAAGCGATGCCCGCACGTTGTCCAAATATTTCGTCATAGAATCAAGAGATTCTGACAAAGTATTGTATCCAAACATGTTGGTAATTAAGTCGATACGATGTCTCATATCAGCTGCATCTTCGTCTTCACAAGAAGATAATTGAAGTCTAATATAGAAAAGTTTTTGCTTCTCAATGAGTGCCTTAGTTTTTTCTATGTGTTTAATTGCTTTATCTTTTGGCATTTCGCCAATTGCTTCTGCATTCTTTTGCAGTTCTAGATAGTTGTCGTAAATTGATTGAAGTTGTTCCTGAACGATTTCAGAATTAAAAAAGCTCATACCTTTTCTCTAACAGTCTTTAATATGATTGACTTATATTCTTTACAATCAATACTTAGAAAGGGAGCATACTTTATTACTTGAGTTTTAACTTGTTTCCAAATTGGATCTGTTAAGATTTTATCCATTGTTTTAACATATCCCAAACATGTATCAAAAATAATTAAGGTTTCTACACTTATCTCTTTCCTCAAATAGGATGTAAGAATAATTGGATGACGACCCTTTGAACAAGTAAACAAACTGTCAAAGTTGTCTTCGTAAGGAGATTCAATATTGTCTAGTAAGACAGACAATTCCTCTCTAAAAATATATAGGAATTTCTCCTGTCTAGTTTTCCATTCTTGATAGGTTGTTTCTCCTAATGGTCGAATGATTTCTTTAATGTATCCTTTGTTATCACTTACAAAGTTTGATATGAAATAGTCTTGTATCTTATCTCGTTCATATTTGGATGCAAGTTTTTTAAAAAAATAAGCATCCTTTCGTTTATCAAATGATGCTTGATTTGCTCTAGTCTTACCACGAAATCGGAAGTAATCGTAGTCGTCTTTAGTAAAGTGAAGTTTGAGGGACAGATACATCTGATAAACTTCAAATCCAGTCATAATGGTAGGATTCCTCTAGAAGTTTTCTTCATGTAATTCAGGTTTTGAGCCTGATATTTAATTTTTTCTTTGAGTGGTTTGGAAATTAATTTAGAAACTGTCTCTAATTCTATATTGTGTTCTTCACAATACACAACTATTGCTTCAATGTAATTAACTAATCCATTAGATTCTTTAACAATTCTTTCTATCGTTTCAGAAAATTTTGCAGATGTTAAGAACTTTTCCTCAGCAACCTCAGGAGAAACAGAAGGAGTATATTTGTAAAATGAATCATTACGAACTGGTCCTTTACCATCTTTCCTTTGTTGCTTATTATCCATCAACTCTACCTCTAGTAAAAGCATCGATATACTCCTTTAATAATGTAAAATAATAATCTAGGTTGTCTTTCACAATTAACTGGCAATGACCTTCTTCAGTTGCAATAATAGTAACAATTTTTTTAGGTTGTAGTCCAGTGCGTTCAAAAAACATAGCAGCATATCCAGTTTCTTGGACAAAATAATTTTCAATCCATTCTTCTTTTTTATCCTTGTCTGAAGTTTTGAAATCAATTACAGCAAGCTCGCCATCGAACTCAGCAATACAATCAACACGACCAGCAATACCAAGATAATCGGAATAAAGAGACCCTTCCAAAACATGAATATTATTAATGCGATTAATAGTAGATTTCGCAACTTGAAATAACGTGAGAGGAAGAGGATCAACAGTAGCAGGATCAATAGACTCATTTTTTAAATATGCCTCAACGATACTGTGAAATGCTGTGCCTCTAGTTGTTGCTCTTGTTGTCTTCCTGTCTGCTACTTCAGAACCCACACGTTCTCTCCACTCCTTAAAGAATGCTGCTTTCTTAAAGGAAGTGACAGTGGTGATAGACGGATAAAATTTACCACATGGAACAGGATAATATCTGCTTCCATCTCTAT
>Ga0194118_10002720_pt1 | contig 21835 bp, 17 predicted proteins | sample TA2MahsurfametaG_2_FD_148662 | JGI IMG/M metagenome (GOLD analysis project Ga0194118, IMG submission 148662) | Freshwater microbial communities from Lake Tanganyika, Tanzania - TA2015013 Mahale N5 surface | ecosystem: Environmental > Aquatic > Freshwater > Lake | place: Tanzania: Lake...
GTGGGCAACGCCTGCGCCGCATGCGCTGACGGCTCGAGCGCGCTGGCGCGCTGCAGAAACGGGTAGGCGCAGATCGCGCCGGCAAGCAGTGCACGTCCGGTACCGGTGGTAAGGCACATGGCGTTCTCCTTTGGGTTTCGGAAGGTGCCAACACGAGGCAATCCGCCATTCTGCGGTGTGTCTCGCGGAGCACAAGCTGATAACGATGGGCGCGCGCGGGCGCCAGCCATGCGGCGCACCATGCAAACTCGTCACCGCAAGACGAATCTGCATGGTGCGCGATCAGTCGTATAAAGCAGCCATGGCCGCCCGCCGCTCCCCGCCCCAGACCCTCGCCGACCTCGCAAACGTCGGCCCCGCCACGCTCGGCGACTTCCGGGTCCTCGGCATTCGCACGCTCGCGCAGCTGGCGCGCCAGGATGCGTTCGGGCTCTACGAGCGCCTCTGCCGCAAGACCGGGATACGCCACGACCCGTGCTGCATCGATGTCTTCCTGTCGGCCATCGACCAGGCCCGCGGCGGCGCGCCGAGGCCGTGGTGGAAGTTCACCGACGAACGCAAGCGTGCGATGCAGGCGACCGCGGCTCGGCGGAAGCCGCGGTCCGCGCGGGCCTAGCCTTCGGCACGCGCGTGCGACTCAAGCCACCAACCCCCGCCCGCTCGCGCATCATGGCCGCCATCCGCGGCCACGACACGACGCCCGAGCGCCTGGTGCGCTCCGCGCTGCATCGGCACGGCCTGCGCTTTCGGCTGCATGTGCGCGGAATGCCGGGCCGGCCGGACATCGTGCTTCCGAAGCACCGCACGGTGGTGCTGGTGCACGGGTGCTTCTGGCACCGGCACATGGGATGCGCGAAGAGCTCGCTGCCGTCCACCAACCGCGCGTGGTGGGTGGCCAAGCTGCGCCGCAACCGAGCGCGCGACCGCCGCAACCTCCGCGACCTGCGCGCCGCCGGGTGGCGAGTGATCGTGGTGTGGGAGTGCGAGCTGGGCGCCGCCCGAGGAACCGCCGCGGAGCGCGCCACGCGGCTGGAGCGGTTCGCGCGGGTGCTGGTGAAGCGGGTGGCGGGGGAGGAGCGACGGTGAGGGGTGTTTGGGGTGAAATCAGCGCACGCGCTGGCTGCACTCACTCCCCCAGTCTCTTGAGTGCCTTTCCGTGCTTGTCGTTGGTCCGCTTGAGGGAACGCGCCACGCGTGCGCCCTTCGTGCCCTCCGTCATCGGCCGGATGGTGAGTGCATTCCCGTCGGTCGAGAGCTCAACCGGGCGATCGGGATCGATCTGAAGCAACTCCAGGATCGCCCGATCGATGACCAGTGCGTAGCTGTTGCCGTGCTTGGTGAGAGTCTTGACCATTGCGGCATGATGATACATTGTATTGACAAAGTGGCAACACACGGTGCGCTCGATTTCGCCCGACTTCCAGCCCTCGTTCCTGGCCCGCATCTCCGCCTCACCGTCCTCGGCCGGGAACGGCGTCAGCTGCTCGATGCCCCCGCAACCCCCGGCCCGGCGGCCACTAACACCTTTCGTTGGCCGATCCGATCACCCCGGCCCTCCTTGCCGCGCTGCTGGCTGCGGCCGATGTGACCGCGCCCGCGGGCCCTGCGCCCGGGGGCGCGCTGGCGGTCGACTACACGCGGGACGTGGCGCCAATCCTGGCGGCCCGGTGCTACCAGTGCCACGGACCGGACGGATCGTCTCGGAAGGCGGGGCTGCGGCTCGACAAGCGCGAGGCGGCTATCGCGGTGCCCGCCGGCACCGACGCGCGCGCGGCCATCGTGCCGGGCGATGCCGCTGCGAGCGAGCTCATCGCGCGCATCACGAACACCGACCCCGAGCTGCGCATGCCGCCCGCCGATGGGCACGCGGCGCTCACGCCTGCCGAGGTCGAGACGCTGCGCGCATGGATCACCGCGGGCGCGCCGTACGCCAAGCACTGGTCGTGGCAGCCGCTGCCCGCGGCCGGGGTCGCCGCCGCCGATGCCATCCTGAGCGCGCCGATCGCCGGCGAGCGCATGGACCATCGCCGCTGGCTGCGCCGCGTGCACCTTGACGTCACGGGCCTGCCGCCCACGCCGGATGAGTGTCGTGCCTTCGACGCCGATCACTCGGATGCCGCGCGCGCCCGGGTGGTGGATGCGCTGCTCGCATCGCCGCGCTACGGCGAGCGCTGGGGCCGTCACTGGATGGACGTGATGCGCTTCGCCGAGACGCACGGCCACGAGTTCGACTACCAGATCGACGAGGCATGGCGCTGGCGTGACTGGGTGATCCGCGCGTTCAACGCGGACGTGCCGTACGCGGATTTCGTTCGCGAACAGGTGGCGGGTGACCTGCTCGCGTCGCCGCGGCGGAACCCCGACGACGGCACGAACGAATCGGTCACCGCCACCGGCTGGTGGTGGATGACGCAGGGCACGCACGCGCCCGTGGACGTGCGGCTCGACCAGGCCGAGCGCATCGACAACCAGATCGACGTGGCAAGCAAGGCCTTCCTCGGCACCACGGCCAGCTGCGCGCGCTGCCATGACCACAAGTTCGACGATGTCTCGCAGCGCGACTACTACGCCATGTTCGGCGTGGTGAAGAGCTCGCGCCGCGCCTACGGGTACCAGGACGCGGGCGGCGCGATCGCCGCGGCGTCGGCGCGCCTGGCCGCGTTGCGCGACGCGAACCTGGCCGTGAGTTCGCAGAGCCCCGAGTGGGAGCGCACCGAGGCTCGCAAGCGTGCGGTGCCGCCGCCACCGGGCGCCACGTGGACATTCGACGGCGGCACGTTCGATGGGTGGACGCCGAGCGGATGGGCGTTCGGGAGCGCGCCGGTCTCGTGCGGAGAGCGCATCGCGCCCGACGGCAATGCGCCCACCACCGCGGCCGGCAACTGGGCGCACAGCGGCGCATTGAGCGGCCGGCTCCGTGGCACGCTTCGCTCGCCCACGTTCACGGTGCCCGAGATCGGGATCGGCGTGCGCTGCGCGGGCACGGGCTGCAAGGTGCGCCTGCACATCGACGGCTTCTTCCTCGACGACCGCAACGAGCTTCTCTTCGAGGGCTTCATCCAGGGCGTGGACCACCCCGGCGAGTGGCGCACGCACGCATGGGATGCCAAGCGCTACGCGGGCGAGCAGGCATATCTCGAGGTGATCGACGACGGCGACGGGTTCATCGCGATCGACTGGGTGTCGCTCGGCATGGTGACCGGCGCGGACCTGCAGCCGGCGCCGTTCACCTGCGCACCGGGCGAGCCAACCGAGGCCGCGAAGGCGATCGAGGTGCCCGCGCCGGTGCGAGTGCTCGCGATGGAAGACGGCACGGGGATGGACAGCCCGCTCTACGTGCGCGGCGTGTCCTCCAACACGGGCGACATGGTGCCGCGCGGGATGATCGCGGGGCTGCGCAGCGAGGGCGGCGTTGTGGCGAGCGATACGCCGGGGGTGAGCGGCGTTGCGGGTGCTTCGGATGTCGCGGGTGCACGGAGCTCCGCGGGCGCACCCGAGATGGCCACGGGCAGTGGACGCCTGCAGCTTGCCGAGGAGATCGTGTCGCCGAGCAACCCGCTCGCGTGGCGCGTGATGGCCAACCGCGTGTGGCATCACCTGATGGGCCGAGGCATGGTGGCAAGCACCGATGACTTCGGCGTGCTCGGCCAGGCACCCGTGGACCGCGAACTGCTTGACGAACTTGCCATGCAGCTGCGCGCGCACGGGTCCATCAAGCGGCTGGTGCGCGACATCGTGCTCAGCCCGCGCTACGCGGATAGCGCGCGCGGCGTGCGCCGGCTCGATGGCGAAGCGCTCCGCGACGCGATCATCGCCATGGCCGGCGGACTGGACCTCACGATGGGCGGCCCGAGCGTGCCCATGCACCTGACCGACGCCATGCAGGGCCGCGGCCGTCCCGCTGCGAGCGGACCGCTCGACGGCGCGCGGCGCCGCAGCGTCTACCAGGAGATCCGCCGCAACTTCCTCTCGCCGTTCCTGCAGGTGTTCGACCAGCCGGTGCCCACGACCACCGTCGGCGCGCGGAGCGTTTCCAACGTCCCGGCGCAGGGGCTTGCGATGATGAACGATCCGTTCGTGCGTGCGCAGGCGGAGCGGTGGGGTGCCGAGCTTGAGCGCCAGGCGCGCGGAGCGGTTGCCGCGGCCGATCGGCCAGGGAGCGGCAACGGTGCGGCGGGAGCCGCCGCGGCGCCGCGCGCAAGCATCGAAGCAGCCGTGCGCGACGCGTTCCTCTCGGCCTACGCTCGGCCCGCAGCCGAAGGCGAAGTGGCGCGGGCCGTCGCGTTCCTGGGCCCCGCGCCCGATGCTGCGGCGTGGAGCGACTTCGCGCACGCGATCTTCCTGAGCACGGAGTTCCGGTACCTGCCATGAGCCACTGCGGACGATTCCAGCCCCACGCCATCTCGCGCCGCGACATGCTCCGCCGCAGCGCGTGCGGCTTCGGTGCGGCGGCGTTCGCCGGGATGTTCGCGGACATCGTTCGCGCGACTGAGGCGGTGGGGGCCGCGCGCGGTGTGGGTGGTGCTGCGCACGGGGCGGTAGGTGCCGCGGGTACGGCAGGTGCGGGCGCGACGGCCGCGCCCATCGCCGGCCCGCACTTTCGGCCCACCGCGCGCAGCGTGATCTTCCTCTACATGGACGGCGGTCCATCGCAGATGGACACCTTTGACCCAAAGCCGGAGCTTGCGAAGTGGCACGGCAAGGCGTTCCCCATGAAGATGGAGCGCACGCAGTTCAACGACAACGGCGCCACGCTGGCAAGCCCATGGCAGTTCGCGCGCCACGGCGGATGCGGCCTGCCGGTGTCGACGCTGTTCCCGAACATCGCGCGGTGCGTCGACGACCTGTGCGTCGTGCGTTCGATGACCAGCAAGTTCAACGAGCACACCAACGCCAACTACTTCCTGCACACCGGCGTGGGCATCGTGGGGCGGCCGAGCATGGGCGCGTGGGTGTCGTACGGGCTTGGCGATGCGCGCAACGACCTGCCGAACTTCGTGGTCATCAACGGCGGACTCATCCCGCCGGGCGGGCGCGGGCTGCTCGGCAGCGGGTTCCTGCCGTCGGCGCACCAGTGCAGCGTGTTCCGGCCGCAGGGTGACGGCATGCCGAACGTCCGTGGCGCGGTGCAGGGCGACCGCCAGCGGAAGGTGCTTGATTTCTCGGGCGAACTGGATGCGGCGTTCGCCGAGCGCACGGGCCGGCCCGATGCGCTGGAAGCCGCAATCCACAACGCGGAGCTTGCGTTTGCGATGCAGGCGAGCGTGCCCGACCTGATGGCCGTCGACGGCGAGAGCGCGGAGGTGCGCGAGCTCTACGGCCTGGACGCGCCGTACGAGCACACGCGGACGTTCGCGCGCGAGTGCCTGCTGGCGCGGCGCATGGTGGAGCGAGGCGTGCAGTTCATCGAGCTCACCTGCCCGGGCACCGGCCACGACCGCTGGGACCAGCACTCGAACCTCAGGAAGGGCCACGAGGACAACGCGCGCGCAGTGGACCAGCCGATTGCCGCGCTGCTCACGGACCTCAAGCGCCGCGGGCTGCTCGAGCAGACGCTGGTGGTGTGGGGCGGCGAGTTCGGGCGCACGCCGTTTGCGCAAGGTACCGACGGCCGCGACCACAACCCGCATGGCTTCACGGTGTGGCTTGCCGGCGGCGGCATCAAGGGCGGCATGACCTACGGCGCCACCGACGAGTTCGGCTACAAGGCCGTTGACCGCGCAGTCGAGATCCATGACCTGCACGCCACCATGCTGCACTGCCTCGGCTTCGACCACCGCCTGCTGACCTCGCGCTTCGGCGGCCGCGACATGCGGCTCACCGACGTGCACGGGCGGGTGATGCGGGAGTGGCTGGCGTAGCGAGGCGGGGGCGGTCGGGCGGGCTAACGCTTCGGCCGTTGGCCGGGCTTGAGCAGGTGGCCGCGCTGCCGCAGCAGCATGCGAAGCGCGCTCGGGATGCCGGCCATGCGGATGAGGTTGTCCTCCTTGATCGCAATTGGCGCACCCATCTCGAAGCGGTTGATGGTTGCCGGGCTCATGCCGAGCAGTGTTGCGAATGCCACCTGGCTGAGCCCCGATCGCTCGCGGATCGCCTTCACGCTGGCAGCATCGAGCGTTCCTGACGCGGCGCGGTAGGCGTCGTACATCGGGCGCATCAGCTCTGGATCCGCCGGATCGGCGAGTTCCTCACCGCAGTTCACGCACTCGAACGCATCGACGTGGAACGAGAACTCCACGCCATGGATCTCGCAATCCTCGTCATAGGCAAGCGGCCTCGCCGGGCTCATGGCCGAGCAGCGCGGACAGAAGAGGATCTGCGGTCCATTCATCACCGGTTGCATCGTCAGCCTGCTTCCAGCGGAAAGCGCGGCGGGTGAAACGACCACACCATCAGCGCAGACTCGGGGCCTTCGGGCACCCGTCGGAAAGCCACTTTCACCTACATCCGCTGGCCGCCGACGATTGGTCGGAACACCCACACTTCTCGATCGGTGCAGTAGTGGTCCGTCATGGGTCCGACATGGGTCCGTCATGGATCCGTCATGAGTCGGTCCTGATAGTCCGTTGCCTCGAGGTTTGCGATGACATTCCGAAGCGCGTCGCTGGTGAGGTCAACGCGCCGCATGGCACGACGGGTGATCCGGCGAGAGACCACGAAGCCGTGTCGCCGGAAGGCAGGCTCCCGGATGTGAGGGAGCGCCGTGCTGAGCTCGATCGGAAACCGCAGTGATGGGCCGCCTTCCATGCCTCCACTCCTAAAGAGAGGTGCGGTCAACCCCTCGCCGCCGCGATTCGCGCGATTGCCGCAGGATTCATGGGTGATTCGAGGTTTCCGGCCCCGTCGGCGGCGCGGGCCTCGAGGCGCGCCCGCAGCTCCGGCGTTCCTGGCATGCCGAGGGCCTGCGCCGCGCGGAAGGCGGCCGCGGCGCGGGCGTCGGGGCCTGCGGGCGGCAGCTCCACGTGCAGCGAGCACATGCGCCGAAGCACGAAGGCGCGCCGCGGCAGGGCGACAGCGGTCGCGATCACGGTGCAGTCGGCCATCGGCTGGCCGCGGTCCGCATCGCGCGGGAGCGTGCGCATGCCCATGAGGGACGCCAGCATGCGCAGCGTGGCCGGGCGCAGCTCGTCCGCGCGGCGCAGGAGGAGCGCGTCGCGGTCCTCGAGCGCGCGCAGGATGCGGGCCATGTGGCGGGCGTTCCGGATCCACGCGGCGTCCACTTCCACGGCGCGCTGCGCGGCATCGCGCGCGAGCGCCCGTGCCACCACCTGCTTGCCCGAGTCCTCGGGGCCGGTGATGAGCGTGTCTTCCAGGATGCGGCCGGCGCTGACGGCGCGGTCGGCGGCGTCCTCGAGCACGGCCGTGACCGTGGGCGCGCCCATGAACTGGCGGAGCGCTGCCACCTCGAGCAGGCGCGAGGGATCGCCCGGCACGCGTGCGGATGTGCGTGTGATGGCGGGCTCGGGCTGGGCGGACATCGGGGCCTCCGTGCGGCGCGTGGCCGCGGTGTTCCTTGCGCGTGCGAAGGTAGGGATGCCCGCGGAACCGCCGCCGGATTTCGGCCAAAGTTCAACCCGAATGTTTGTGTTGGTGAGGCAACTCCGCAGTCACGCGCGTCTGCGGCGGCGTGCATTCGCGTCGATGTTCGCCTGCGCGTCAGCCGTGCATCGAGCGGTCGATCACCCGCATCAGCACCACCACGCTGGCCGCGAAGAGCACCGCGCCGAGCGCTGCCAGGATGCCCCAGGTCATCCGCCGGCCGTGCGATGCGCGCCGTGTCACCTGCGGATCGCTGAAACCACCTTGCTGGAAGCGCGAGGTGGTCGCGAACGGATACGACTGCGTTCGGAAGTCCGTGATGGGTGCGCCGGCCGGTGCGCCGGCCGCCGACACGGCCACGCCACCCGCGGGCCGGTGCGGAATGGGGGGCAACGGGGGCACGGGCGGGACTGGCGGTGCGAGTTCGGCAGCCGTGTTCGTCGGAGTGCTCACCGGCGCGCCCGGCGATGGACCCGTCGGAGTGCCCGGCGATGCGCCCGGTGATGCCACCGGCGGCGCACCCGGCGGCTCGCCTGCGTCCACCGGCGCTTCAGCGCCGTCCGCGCTCGCCGGCGGCTCGTGCCGCGGCGGCTGGTTCGAGAAGTCGAAGTCGATCGGGTCGCCCGGGCTCACGGCGCGATCATCCGTCCTGCTCCACCATGCGGTGCATGCGGCGGATCTCGTCGTGGACGCGGTCGCGCAGCTCCTTCGGTTCCACCACGCGCGCATTGCTGCCGATCGAGAGGATCCACCACACGATCTCCTCGAAGCCGGCCACGCGCGCCGTGAAGCGCGCCGATCCGTCGGGGCGCATCGTGACCTGTTGCGTGGGGTGCCACTCCGTCTCGAGCATGTTGCCCGCGACGTCCTTGCTCAGGTCCACCACCACCTTCACCGTGGGTGCGTTCGCGTCCTTCGTGATGATCTCCCACGCGTTCTCGAGGTGGCGATCGATGGTCCAGCCGCGCGGCATCTCGAAGTGCTGGCTTGTGGCCTCGAGCCGCTTGATGCGCGCGAGCTTGTAGAGGCGCATGGCACCGGCTGGCCGCTTGCGGCCCACCAGGTACCAGCTGCGCTTGGCGAAGAACACGCCGTAGGGCTCCACCAGCACGGTCTCGATCTTGCGCGCCTTGGGCCCCGCGCCCGCGGCCGCCGCGGCGGCGGTGGCGGCACCCATCGCCGCATCGGCGGCGGCCGGCCCCTTCTTCGCGGCGTACGGCGACTCGTACTCCATGGTCATCACGCGGTTCTCGAGCAGGCAGTCGAGGACCACGCGGAACGTGTTCGGGTGCGGCGGCTTGGCGGCGCGCAGCAGGCGTACGGCGAAGCGTCCCTCGAGCTGCTCCAGCTTCTGCCGGACGCCCTTGCCCAGGCTGGATGCGATGCGGTGGACGCCGCTTGCCGCGCTGTCGCGGTCGGCGGCCAGCGGCGTGCCGAGCGCCGACTGCGTGAGGAGCACCGATGCGACCGCCTCGGCCACGGACATGTCCTGGCGCAGGAAGTTGGCCGCGTTCACCACGTAGCCCTTCTTGCCGTCGCGCGGGCGCGGCTGCGAGGAGATCTCCACGCCGATCGCCTTCATGTACGAGATCACGTTGGCGAGCGCACGCGTGGTGATCTTGAATTCCGCGGCGAGTTCCTCGCGCGTCGGCTGCTGGTGCCCGGACGCCAGATCGATGATCTGGCGCACGCGCTCCATCATCTCGACGTTGTCCGCGCGACCGCGCTCGCCTTTCGGTGTCTTTCGCTTGGTGGCCACGCGCGTGATTCTAGTTCGCGGGCTCGGGCGGCTGCCCGGTGTCCTCGGGGCCCGCGGCCGGGGGCGTGCCGGTGTCCGGGCGATCGCCGTCCGGCTTCGGCGACGCGTCGGAACCGCCCTCGAACTGCTCGAGGAACTTCTGGAGGCTCTCGCGGGCCTTGCGGCGCTTCTCGTCGGGCTTGCGCGGCTTGCGCGGCCGCTCCTTGGTGCCCTCGGCGCGCTGCTGCTCCTCGTGGAGCCGCGCGATGCGCTCGGCATTGGCCTTGATCGCCTCGCGGCTGTCCTTGTCGTGCAGCAGCACGCCCTCGAGCACCGGCCAGTCGCGCACCACCGGCTGCAGCGTCATGGAGAGGAGCTTCACCAGCAGTCCCGGGAACAGCACGCTCCCGAGCGCATGCGCGTCGATGCGGAACACGATGTCGCCCGTGTCGATGTCCAGGTCGTAGTGGCCGCGCTCGGTCACTCGGTTGAGGCGTGCCACCAGCTCGGCCGCGGCCAGGCGCCGGTGCACCGGCACCACGAGCGGCAGCTTCGTCTCCACGCGGATGCCTACGCCGTCCGGGCGAACCGTCACCACCTGCACGAAGGTCATGGACTCCGTCCGCATCATGAGAAGCAGCTGCCGCTCCTGCGGGCGCTCGAAGAACTGCAGGCTGGCTGCCTTGAGGTGCTCGCGGAGGTTCATGAACAGGCTCGTGCGCGGGTTTGGGCTCAATCGGTCTCCTTGAAGCGTGCCGTTGGACGGCGTGCGTGGCGCCCCGGCGCGCCGATGGGCGGGCAGGGGGCTCCCGGACGGCACCGTGCCGTCGGGCTCCTGGCGGGATGGCGGAATGTGCTGACGGGCGGAATCATCGCCCATGGCGATGAAGCTCATGCTTCCTCGCGATGGGTGATTCTAGGCCCCATGTTCCGAAACTACGCCTCCGGCCCGCTTCCCATCGCACCTGCCCCGGTTTGCCCGGTCTCCCCGAATCCCCCGGTTTCGCCCATGCCCCGCAGCAATTGAGCGGGTCGGGCGGGAGGGGGTGGCTCCTATACTTTTCCCTTCAGCAAAGCGGTGCCGCACGGCGCCGAGCTGATCGGAAACCGAGCCATGACCACCACGCCGACCTCCTCGAAGGCCACCTCGCCCGCGTCCGCCCAGCCCGGGCCGCTCGACCCGCTCGATACCTTCGCGCGGCGCCACCTCGGGCCGTCGCCCGCCGACGAGCGCGCCATGCTGGCGGCGCTCGGTTGCGGCACGATGGACGAGCTGATCGCGTCCGCCATCCCGGCGGGCATTCGCATGGGCCGCGGGCTGGAGATCGCCGACCCGACCAACGCGCAGGCGTTCCCCGTGCGCGGCGAGGCCGAGACGCTGGGTGCGCTCAAGCGCCTCGCGGACATGAACCAGGTGTGGCGCAGCTACATCGGGATGGGCTACCACGACACGATCACGCCCCCCGTGATCCTGCGCAACGTGCTCGAGAACCCCGGTTGGTACACGGCGTACACGCCGTACCAGGCGGAGATCTCGCAGGGCCGCCTGGAGGCGATCCTCAACTGGCAGACCATGGTCTGCGAGCTGACGGGCATGGAGGTGGCCAACGCGTCGCTCCTCGACGAGGGCACCGCGGCGGCCGAGGCGATGAGCCTGTGCTTCTCCGCCAGCGGCCAGCAGAAGAAGCGCTTCTTCGTTGCCGAGGACTGCCACCCGCAGACCATCGCGGTGGTCGAGACGCGCGCGTCGGGCCTCGGCATCGACGTGGTGATCGGCAAGCCCGACCCGGCGGCCGTGAAGGACGGCTCGTTCTGCGGCGCGCTGTTGCAGTACCCATGCACCAGCGGGCGCGTGCATGACTTCCGCGCGTTCGCCGATGCGCTGCATGGCGCGGGATCGATGCTCGTGGCCGCGACCGACCTGCTCGCGCTCACGCTGCTTGAGCCGCCGGCCTCGTGGGGCGCGGACGTGGTGCTCGGCAGTGCGCAGCGCTTCGGCGTTCCGATGGGCTTCGGCGGCCCGCACGCGGCGTTCTTCGCGACCAAGACCGAGCATGTGCGCAAGATGCCGGGCCGGCTGATCGGCATGAGCCGCGACTCGGCGGGCAACCCCGCGCTGCGCATGGCCATCCAGACGCGCGAGCAGCACATCAAGCGCGAGCGCGCCACCAGCAACATCTGCACCGCGCAGGTGCTGCTTGCGGTGATCGCGGGCATGTACGGCGCGTGGCACGGGCCCGAGGGCCTGAAGGCGATCGCGTCGCGCGTGCATCGCGCCGCCAACACGCTTGCGGCGGGGCTGAAGGCACTCGGCCACGACTGCGGCACGCACGCGTGGTTCGACACGCTGCGCGTGAGGCTCGGCGGCGGCGCCACGCAGCAGGGCGTGATGGCCGCCGCGGCGGCCAAGCGGATCAACCTGCGTGCGTTCGGCGACGGCAGCGTGGGCGTGGCGCTCGACGAGACCGTGTCGCCCTCCGACCTGCAGGACCTGATCGAGGCGTTCGCCGCGGGCACCGGCAAGCCCGCGCCGAAGGTCGCCGAACTGGCGCGAACCGCGCCGGTCGCCAACCTCGGCTCCTTCGCGCGCACGGGCGCGTTCATGCAGCAGCCGACGTTCGCGAGCTACCACGGCGAGCACGAGATGCTCCGCTACCTGTGGCGCCTGCAGGGCAAGGACCTCAGCTTGGTGCACAGCATGATCCCGCTCGGGTCATGCACGATGAAGCTGAACGCCACCAGCGAGATGATCCCGGTCACGTGGCCGGGCTTCGGCAAGATCCACCCGTTCGCGCCCGCCGACCAGTGGAAGGGCTACGCCGAGCTGTTCCGCACGCTCGAGCAGTGGCTCTGCGAGGTGACGGGCTTCGCGGCCGTCAGCCTGCAGCCGAACGCCGGCTCGCAGGGCGAGTACGCGGGCCTGATGGTGATCCGCGCGTACCACCACCACCGCGGCGACCGCAACCGCACCGTCTGCCTGATCCCGGACAGCGCGCACGGCACCAATCCGGCGAGCGCGGTGATCGCCGGCATGCAGGTGGTGCCGGTCGACAGCGATGCCGAGGGCAACGTGGACCTCGCGGACCTCAGGAAGAAGGCGGAACTGCACGCGGCGAGCCTGGCGGCGTGCATGGTCACCTATCCCAGCACGCACGGCGTGTTCGAGGACCGCATCCGCGAGCTCTGCGACATCGTGCATGCCAACGGCGGGTTGGTGTACATGGACGGTGCCAACATGAACGCGCAGGTCGGGCTGACGCGGCCGGGCGACATCGGCGCGGACGTCTGCCACCTGAACCTGCACAAGACCTTCTGCATCCCGCACGGCGGCGGCGGCCCGGGCATGGGCCCGATCGGCGTGGTCGAGCGGCTGGCGGACTTCCTGCCCGGGCACCCGGTGGTGCGCCCCGGCAGCGCGGGCAAGCACGCGATCGGGCCGATCAGCGCGGCGCCGTACGGCAGCTCGAGCATCCTGCCGATCAGCTGGATGTACATCGCCATGATGGGCGCCGAGGGCCTGCGCCGCGCCACCGAGGTGGCGATCCTGAACGCCAACTACATGGCCAAGCGGCTCGAGGGGCACTACAGCGTGGTGTTCACGAACGCGAACGGCCGGTGCGCGCACGAGTTCATCATCGACTTGCGGCCGTTCGACGCGAGCGCGGGCATCAAGCCGGATGACGTGGCGAAGCGGCTGATGGACTTCGGCTTCCATGCGCCGACCATGAGCTGGCCGCTGCCCGGGTCGCTGATGCTCGAGCCGACGGAGAGCGAGAGCAAGGCCGAGTGCGACCGGCTGTGCGACGCGCTGATCGCCATCCGCGAGGAGATCCGCAAGGTCGAGTCCGGCGCCTGGCCGAAGGACAACAACCCGCTCAAGCACGCGCCGCACACCGCGGACGTGGTGACCGCGAGCTCGTGGGACCGCCCGTACACCCGCGAGGAGGCCGCGTACCCCGCGCCCTGGCTGCGCGTGTGGAAGTACTGGCCGTCCGTGGGCCGCGTGGATAACCCCTACGGCGACCGAAATCTCGTGTGCACGTGCGAGGGCGTGCGCGCGTACGCGTAGATTGTGTTCGGGGTAACCCCGCACTCCTTTGTCGCGGACCTTGCCTGCCGCGCTCGCCGTCGTCCGGTTCGCGCGGCACTGACCGGATAAAGAGGTGCGGGTTCACCCCGGACACATTTTCGCATGTCGATCTTTCCCCTCCCCATCTTCGAGCGCGACGCCGACCCTGCCCACCGCGATGCGCTCACGGATGCCGAGGCCTACGCGCGCCTGAAGCCGCCGAGCTCGATCGTGGTGAAGTTCGGGTCGCTGCGCCTGGTGGGCGAGTACCCCTACGACGGCGACGCCAAGCCAGGCTGCGGCAGCAAGATCGTGGTCCGCACCCACCGCGGCACCGAGCTTGCCGAGATGCTCACCACCACCTGCCCCAACAGCGGGTGCTCCAAGAGCGTGAGCCGGCGCGAGATGCTCGAGTACGTCGAGAACTCCGGGGGCAAGGACTACCCGTTCCACACCAGCGGCCGGGTGCTGCGCGTGGCCTCGGTCGAGGACATGAACGCCTGGAGCGCGCTGCGCGACCGCTTCGCGCGCGCCGAGCTCGACGGCGTGCGCCGCGAGGCCGCATCCATGGGCTTCACGATGAAGATCGTGGAGGTCGAGCCCGTCCTCGGCGGCGAGCACGTCACCGTGCACTACCTCAGCGAGGAACGCGTGGACTTCCGCGAGCTGGTGCCCGCGCTCGCCCGCCGCTTCGGCGCGCGCGTGGAGATGCACCAGATCGGCGCCCGCGACGAGGCGCGCCTCACCGCCGACTACGAGAAGTGCGGCCAGCACTGCTGCTGCAAGAACTTCCTGAAGGTGCTGAAGCCGGTCAGCATGAAGAGCGCCAAGGTGCAGAAGGCATCGCTCGACCCGCTCAAGATCAGCGGCCGCTGCGGGCGCCTGATGTGCTGCCTGCGCTACGAGGACCAGACCTACGCGGAGCTCTCCAAGAACCTGCCGAAGAACAAGAGCCGCGTCGGCACGGCCGAGGGTCCCGGCACGGTGATCGACTCCAAGATCCTGGTGCAGCTGGTGCTGGTGCGCCTCGACCACGACGGCCGCGACATCGCGGTGCCCGTGGAGGAACTGCTGCCCGTGGACGCCTGCCCCGCGCCCGGAAGCGCCCCTTCCGCGGGCCCGGGCGGCGACCCCTTCCGCGGCATGCGTCGCGAGGACGTTGCCCAGCGCGCCGGCGCACCCGGACGCGCGGCCGACCGACGGCCCGCCAAGGACGCGCAGCAGCAGGCCTTCCGCGAGAAGTCGCAGCGGCCGAAGACCGACGGTACGCCCACCGGTGGCGCGGCCGGCGCCGGTCCCGGCGTCCCCGAGGCTGGCGCGCAGCCGGATGCATCCGGTGGCCAGGCGAAGCGCAAGCGCCGGCGCAGGCGCCGCGGCAAGGGCGGCGGCGCGGAAGGCCAGTCCGGTTCACCCGGCTGATTTTCCGGCCTCGTACGATCCTTCCCAATGGCCACCGCCACCAAGCGAGAGAAGCAGGACACGGACGTCGTCGGCACGCTGATGTCGCTGACCATCGCCTTCACGCTGGCGATGGCGTTCCGCGGGTTCGTGCTGGAGGGGTTCGTCATCCCGACCGGCTCCATGGGACCCACGCTGATGGGCGAGCACGTGCGCGTGCAGAGCCCGGTGACGGGGTTCGAGTACCCGGCCGATTCGCAGATGGCGCGGCTGATGGTGACCATGCGCGACCCGCGCAACGTGTCCGCGCCGTCCACCGTGCCGCTCGTCGACCCGATGGTGTCCACGCGCATCCCCGTGGAGCAGCGCTCGGCCCTCGACGTGGTGCAGCAGTCGCGCGCCGGCGACCGCGTGCTGGTGCTGAAGCCGCTCTTCGCGTTCACGCGGCCGAAGCGCTGGGACGTGGTGGTCTTCAAGATGCCCGTCGACCCCGCGGGCGAGGCGCAGAACTACATCAAGCGCATGGTGGGGATGCCCGACGAGGCCTTCGTGCTGCTCGACGGCGACGCGTTCACCGGCCCGGCCGACGCACGCGCCGCGGAACTGCGCATCCAGCGCAAGCCCGAGTACATCCAGCGCGCGGTGTGGCAGCCCGTCTACGACAGCGACTTCCAGCCCGTGGTGCCGGTCGACGCGCTCGACAAGGCTCTGCGGCCGTACGCGGTGGCCTCGGGCATGGATTCCGGCTGGTCCGGTGCGCCATGGAAGCCGGCTGGCGGCAGCACCGGCTGGACGCTCGCGCCGAGCCGCGCGTGGAAGTTCGCGGGCACCGGCGCCACGGAGCTGGCGTGGGACACGCAGGGAATCCCGCTCGATGACTGGAGCGCCTACAACTCGATCCGCATGGTCTACGACGCCATGCGCCGCACGCCACGCGGCATCAGCGACCTCGGCTGGCGCCAGGACACCTGCTTCCCCGTCAGCGACCTGCGGCTCTCGGCGAGCGTGGAGTGCGCAGACCTCGCGGGCTTCGCCACCATATTCGAGCTGACCGCACGCAACTCGGTGATGGAGTTCACCGTGCGCGGCACCGGCGAGGTGACCGTGGCGCGCCGCGCGCTCGAGGGCGGCGAGCAGCTCGGAAGCGCAAGCGGCACGTTCGCCCCGCGCGGCGACGGCACGCTTGCGTTCGAGTGCTGGCACGTCGACCAGCAGCTCTGGGTGTTCGTGGACGGGGCGCTCGTGCTGCAGCTGCCCTACGAATACAAGTCGCTCGATGACCGCATCATGAGCAGCATGTTCGGCCGCACCGTCGAGCAGTACGCGCGCCGGCACACCGACACACGCATGCCCACGCCGCCGAAGCTCGCGTGGAGGTTCCAGTCCGCCGCGCCCTTCACGCTGCACCGCGTACGACTCGACCGCGACCTCTACTACCGCCCGCAGCTGCACGACGCCAACAACCAGCAGCCCGTCAACGGCGACTACCTGAGCGGCCCGGCGTTCACGACCGACTACGAGCACCCGGCGCGCCTGGGCAAGGCCGAGTACGTGATGCTCGGCGACAACTCGGCATCGAGCCGCGACTCGCGCCTCTGGGGCCGCGCGCACGCGCTGACGCTGCGCACCTACGGCGATTCGCAGCCGGGGGTGGTGCCGGAATCGATGATCGTGGGCAAGGCGTGGGCCGTGTACTTCCCGGCGCCGCTTGGGTTGAAGAACGGCGGCATCGACTTCGGTCGGCTGCGCTTCATTCGGTGACCGGCTTCCCCGCCGCCTTGATCGCATCGAACGCCGCGGCGTAGTCCGCCGCCGCGGTGCTCGCCATCTGGCCCGCATCGACGAACTGCACGCCGCGCACGGGGTCGATCTTGCGCACGCGCGCTCGCTGCTCCTCGAGCGGCAGGTCCCACGGAACGGCGAAATCGGCGACCTCGGCGGCCGTTATCTGCGCCTTGCGCGCGGTCCACGCCGCGATGGCGGCCTCCATGCGCTGCACGGCGTCCGGCGGCACGATGTCGCTCACGCGCACCAGCACCGCGGCGTCGGTGCCCGGCACCGCATCGCCGCGCCGCAGCGACTCGAACGCCACGGCCGCGAACACCGCAGATGCGCCGCGCTGCTTCTGCACCTGCGCGCGCATCTCGAGCGCCTCCGGGAAGCGCGACTTGGCCCAGCGTTCCTGCCCGGCAAGGCGCGTGGCATCGGCCTCGACCGCCTTGCGGAAACCGAACGGATCGCCGCCCGGCATGCTGGCCGCGGCAATCTCCAGCTGCGTCACCGCGTCCTTTCCGAGCGGGCCGATGCGCGCGGTGTCGGCAAGCGCCGCCGCGGCATCGCGCCAGATGGCGTGGCCCACGGCAGCGCGCATGGTGGATGGGTCCTGCGCAAGCAGCGCGCCGGCGCGGAGCGCCGTGGCCACGGCGGCCGCGGCATCGTCGGCGCGACGCGCATCGCGCGCCCTCCGCAGCGCATCCGCGAGCGTCGCCCGCACCGCGCCCCGGATGCCGCCGAGGAGCGTGGCGTCGAGGCCCGGCTCGGGAAGCCGCAGCACCGCGAAGTCGCAGCGCTTGCACGCAGCGGCCTCCGCGAGCGCCGCCATCAGCCGCGGGCGCGAGCGGTCGAGTGCCTCCAGCACGCGCGTGCGCTGCGATGCATCCAGCGCATCGGGCGCCACGCGCAGCAGCTCCACGCCGTCCTGGATGTCCGCGGGCAGCGACCGCACCGCGGCGCTCGCGCGCGCAAGCGGGAGCGCCGCGTTCTTCAGGTCCGCGGGCTTCTCCTTCTCCTCGGCAATCGCCTGCAGCTTGGCAAAGAGCACCGCGAGGTCCTGCTGCGCGCGCAGCTTGGATTCGTACATGGTGCCGAAGGCGGGCATCAGCAGCTTGGCCAGTTCGCCGAACCGGCCGCCCTCGGCGCTGCGCTCGATGCGGCGCAGCTCCTCGCGTGCCGCGTTCGGGTCAGGGTTTGCGAACGCGCGCGCGGCGCGCTCGTAGATCGGTGCCATCGCGGCGGCCTCGCGCTTGGCTTGGTCGAGGGTGATGGTGGGTGCCACGCCGGTGTTCGCGGCCTCGCCGAGGAACTTCTGCAGCGCAGCGTCGTCCTTCACGCCGCCGATCCACGACTTCAGCATCGCGCCCTCGCCGGCAACCGCCTGCCCGAACGCAAACGGGTCCGGCGACCGAAGCCCCGGCATGGCCTCGATCATGGATTTCGCGGTCTTCGCATCGACGGCACCCTGGTCGATCGCCATGTTCGCGGAGTCCACGAAGAGCCCGTTCACCGCGGCACCCACCAGCGAGCTGATGGCGATGTCGTCCTGGCCCGCCTGGACGCCCACGTTTCCCAGCGCCCCGAGCGTCGATATGGCGGCCTCGGTGCGGCCCTCGTCGAGCTCCCACATCGCCTGCATGCGCAGGAGGCGCCCCGCACTGCGCATGCCGGAGAGATGCGGAAGCAGCAGCTCGAACCCCTTCGAGCGGTCGAAGTCCCAGTCGCACTTGCGTACCCGCGCCGCGGCCTCGAACTGCTGGCGCACGGCGGCCGTGCGGTCCATCAGGTCGGCCATGCGCGCGCGGTCACCGTCGGTGAGCGGGAACGAGACGCCATCGGCCCAGGCCATGTCGTCGGTGCCGAAGATGGAGCCGTCCGGCGTGTTGATGCCCGCCGCGTCGAATGCCGCGCGCCAGAGCGGGGCGGCGTTGTCCTGGGCGAGGGCGGCAGAGGGTGCGAGGGCCAGAGCGCTCGCCAGCAGTACCCGTTGAACGCGAGTCATTGCCCCACCTTACCCCATAGGTACACGACCATTGAAGTAGACCAATGTGTTCGGTTCAGGCCCGAACTGGCGTCGGCGGGCGCTTCGACCAGTTCCAGAGAATCACGAGCAGGTGAGCCGCTCCCATGACTAGCAGAACTCGGATCGTCCAGACGAGCGTCCGCGCAAGGAAGATTTCAAACCGGAACCAGGGATCAAACCTGGCAACTTCTGTGGGCGTCATGTAGACGTTTGGGTACTTGCCAAAGACCATCGCGCCCAGGATGTAGAACAGCTTTTCGAACCGCGGGTAGCCCGTATCGACGTACCACGCGGCCATGGCGTCGGAGTAACGATTCACCTCATCGCTCGTCGAGATGCCGATGGCAGAGTCTTCGAGAAACTGGCCGTAGTACGGCGAGTCTTGATTCGCCCAGCTGGTAAGGGGCCGGATAAGGTCTCCCGGAAAGGGCTTGTGAGCGAGTAGGTCCTCGAGCTTGATCGGGCCCCGAGGCCCGAACGGAACACCCCCTTCAAGGAGATCAACAATCGCTGCCCCTTTGTAGTCGCTCAGTTGGATCGCGCACTCAACGACGGTGTGACCGTTGCCTGCCCGAGTCTCTGAGCCATGCATGATCCAGACCATGCGGTACGGGATGCTTCGACCTTGGAGTTCCCTCGCCAATGCGCGCGATCGCTGAGCGCAGTCCCCCTTACCTTCACCGAAGACATACTGGACTCGCAGATCTGGATCAACAAACGTCCGGTCTGGCACATCGGATGTTGGCGCCGGAATAGAACCTACAACTTCACGAACATCGATGTAGTAGCTCGCTTCGCCCCAATCAGCTTTCGGAAGCTCCTGAACAGACACGATTGACGCGCACTTCGTGAACCCGTTCGGGGAACTAAATCCCCAGAAGTTGGCTACGCCCAGCAGGAGCACGGCGATCAGAATTCGATAGCCGTACCACCATGTTCGGTCGAGCAGTGCGATTTGCCTTGGTAGGAGCAAAGGTGGTCAAGAGTTTAGGCATCAACCGTTATCGACTGACGAGGCCGAGCACTTCAGTACTGCGCCGCGGTAATTCCACGCCCTGACAACGCGATCAAGGGAAGTACATCGCGACACAAGGCCATCGCTGTTGTCTCCAGTACGAGGTGTTACGCCACGCGGCCTTCGTGCGACAGCGCATCTCAATGCCAGTTTCTTCCAAATGGCCAATATTTTATGTCTGAGTTGGCCGGAGTCAAGGGCCGACGTGTCGATTGCTGGGTCGGGTGGCCGCAAATCTGCTTGCTTAGCGGTGCTCGCACCGGTGCCGTGGCGCGCTGAAACTCCCGGTCCGAGAGCAAGTTTGCGTCTTTCCCTTGGGGCGGGCCCGAACGCGGGCTATGTTCCACCCAACCCCATGCCCCTCCCCCAGACCTCCGCGCTCCGCGGCCTGGCCGTCGTGGCCCTCGCCGTCATTCCCTGCCTGCCCGCGGCCGCGCAGCAGTACGTGCAGCAGACCTCCACGCGCTTCCCGGTGCAGTTCGACTACACCAACCAGTGCACCGTCGTCGACATCGATGGCGACACCGATCTCGACATCGTGTGGGCCAACGGGCAGGGGTACTCCACTCAGGGCACGGCGCTTCCGGTTCGGGTCTACGTCAACAACGGCCTCGGCGTGTTCGCAGACGAGACGGCCACCCGCGCAGCCGGCATCACCGGCTGGTACCGCGGCGTGGAGGCGGGCGACGTCGACCGTGACGGCGACTGGGACCTGATTCTCGCCAACGACTTCAACAAGCGGCCGCAGCTCCTCATCAATAACGGCGCGGGCGTGTTCAGCGACCAGACCACGACGCGCCTGCCGACCTTCACCATGTCGAGCGCACGCGCGCATTTCGGCGACGTGGACAACGACGGTGACCTTGACCTGGCTTTCTGCAACAACGGGGCCACGAGGTTCGGGAGCGGGCAGCCGCGGCTCTACCTGAACGACGGCACGGGCATCTTCGCGGACGCAACGGCCAACCTGCCCGTCGGCAACATCGCCGAGCAGATGGACGTGCTCTTCTTCGACTTCGACAACGACCTCGACCTGGACATCTTCCTTGCCACGCGCGCAAATTCGCCCAACCAGAGCCGGCTCTGGCGCAACGACGGCACAGGCCGTTTCTCGCTGCAATCCGGCATTCCGAACGACGCCGCGTCCTACAGCTACGACGCGGGCGACATCGACGGCGATGGCGACCTCGACCTGATCGGCATCAACGCGGGCGCGTCGAACGGTGAACTGCTGCTGCGCAACAACGGACCGTCGGCGGCGTGGACGAACATCTCCACCAACATCATGCCGAATCCTGCGGTCGACGACAACGACAGCCGCTTCGTGGACATGGACATGGACGGCGACCTCGACCTGGTGGTCGGCAGCCTCGGTTCGCGCGAGCGCATCTACCTGAACAATGGCACGGGCGTGTTCACCGAGAACACCGTGCTGCTTGCGGCGGTCGCTGATTCGACCATCGACTTGAAGGTGGCCGACTTCGACAACGACGGGCGCATCGACATCATCACCGCGCAGGGCGAGAGCGGCGCGTTCCAGAACAAGATCTACATGAATCTCACCGGGCCGGTGGACAACCGCGCGCCGCGCGTGCTGGCCATGGAGCAGGTGGTGGCTGGCACCGCGCCCGCACCGCACCCGGTGCGCGTGAACATCGCCGATGAGATGACGAGCGACCGCGGGTTCCACGATCGCGGCGTGACGCTGCGCTGGCGCGTGAATGCCGGCACCGAGCAGTCGGCGCCGATGCGGTGGAACGGGAACAACCAGTGGCGCGGCGTGGTGCCTGCGCAGGCCAACGGCGCCAGCGTCCAGTACTGGGTGACGGCCGTGGACTTCAGCGGCAACACCGGCACCGGGCCCACGCGCGCCTTCAACGAGGCGGCCCGTCCCGGCGACCTCGACGGCAACGGAGTGGTGAACGGCGCCGACCTCGGCCTGCTTCTCGCCGGATGGGGTCCGTGCGGCACTCCGTGCCCCGGTGATCTGGACGGCAACGGCGTGATCAACGGCGCCGACCTGGGGCTTCAGCTGGCAGTGTGGGGGTGATGCCGGAGCGGGCGGGCCGACGCTCGGCCCGGGCTACATTCCGCGCATGAGCCCCGAGGACCTGGCAGCGGTCACCGCGCGCGTCCGATCGGTGTCGGACCGCATCCAGCCGCTGCTTGACCCGCACCCGGGCCTGGCACGCCGCAACGCGCACGCCCACGTGTGGCTTGGGCTGAAGGTGATCTTCGGCGACGACTGGCGCGAGCGCACGTCGCCGGCAAGCGTGATGG
>Ga0194118_10002731_pt1 | contig 21793 bp, 16 predicted proteins | sample TA2MahsurfametaG_2_FD_148662 | JGI IMG/M metagenome (GOLD analysis project Ga0194118, IMG submission 148662) | Freshwater microbial communities from Lake Tanganyika, Tanzania - TA2015013 Mahale N5 surface | ecosystem: Environmental > Aquatic > Freshwater > Lake | place: Tanzania: Lake...
TGTTCAAATTTAACCCGTTTTGTTCCAGAACATCCGATTCTAGTTCATCAGAGTACACGTGCAGCTGGGGGTAGAGAGCCTGTTGTGCGCCTGTCTTGGGCAATCCTGATGGACTTGTTTTTTGAGTTTTGGAGGGGAGCACAAGGACGCCTGGGCGTTGTGCGCACCCCGATGCCAAAAGCATCAATATCAGGTATATCAGGTTATGTACCCCCTTATCTGGTGAGGTGCATGGATTTTCTAGTGAGAGGTTTCGTACAGAGGTGCGCAGAAGGTAAGCTAGCTGAGTCATAACGTCTCCCCCTATACAGGAATGTCTGACGCACAGTAAAAATCCAATGCCGCTGATGCAGCCCGTTGTTCTGCTTCACGTTTGGATTGTCCCGTACCTGTAGGATCGGCTTGGGTGGACCCAGCAGGCATGAATTTTTTAGCGATGTCCTGCAAGGCGTGCAAAAAGTATGCCAACGGGGTACCTCTATACAGAATGGTCTGATAGGTGATAAAAATCTAATGCAGATTGGGCAGCCCGTTGTTCTGCTTCACGTTTGGATTGTCCCGTACCTGTAAAGGATTGGGTTGGGTTGATATCCAGGCGGATGTGAAAAACGGGGCTGTGGCTGGGCCCGCTTTGCGAAAGCAAATGATAATGGGGAAGGGGATGTTTCAGGCCTTGCAGGTACTCTTGTAATGCAGACTTGGCGTCGGTTACAGGTGGCACGGCATGATCGTCCAGTAATGGAGACCATATTCGTCGAATCAGCGTTTGTGCCTCTTGCAAACCTGAATCCAAATAAACTGCACCCAACAATGCCTCGCAACAATCGGCCATGACACGGCTGTGATACATCATTTCTGTATCCGACAGGATATAATGGGATAAGTTTAAAGATTGGGCAACGGTGTTTAACGCTGTGCGATTGACCATATTGGCCAAGCGTTTGGTTAAATGGCCTTCGAAATCATCGGGGAACAATTCGTATAACCAGTGGGCAATGACAAGGCCTAATACACGGTCACCTAAAAATTCCAGGCGCTGAAATCGTAACCCCCCCGCACTGGGGTGGGTTAATGCTTTTTCCAACAATGTCTGATCTTGAAACGTATAGGATAAAACCTGTTCCAAACCGTCAATGGATCGCTTGGCCTGAAAAGATGCACCATCAGAAATGCGCTTGGATAGGCGGGTTCTCATCAGGTTTTGGCCTGAACGGAGGGTGCTGGCTGCAATGATGAGGACGGTTCTGGGCTTGCGTTCTGTGCAGAATCTGTCGTTATGGCCTTGTCAGACTGGGTTGCATCTGGGGTAAATTCAGGTTGAATACGCTGATAACCAGAACGATTCAGACGAATCTTAAAGGGCAACAAGAACCATGTCCATGGTTTACTCCAATAGATGTCTTCATGATTGATGGACAGATAGGTGAACAATGGGCGACCCAGCAGGTAATCTTTGTGGATAAATCCAAGACGGCCCATGTCTCGACTGTCCCCTGAACCATCTGGATTATCGCCAATGACGAAAAAGTGGTCAGGTGGGATTTGGTATTCAGGCGTATTGTCCGAATCAGGCTGACCGAATTCGTATTGTTTAAAAATATCGTACTGGACAGTGCCCCCTTCTGTGGGCAATGTGGCGGTGTAAATGTCACCTCTGACCGCGCGTTTGCCATCATATTGGGTTACACCAGATTCCTTCAGTTTTAACGGCAAGGGTTTGCCATTAAGATGGAATATGCCATTGATCATTTGGACACGATCTCCGGGTAATCCCACCACACGTTTAATAAAATCCTGAGTGGTATCGTATGGGCAGGTAAACACCACCACATCGCCACGTTTGGGCATGGTTTCGCCACCAATTTTTCCGGAAAAATAATTGATGTATCCGCCACCCAAAAAGCTGTATCTGGACCAACCGTACGTTGGTTTCCATAAAATAGGGAAATCGCCAACTTGCATTGTGGGCAACATTGACCCTGATGGCACACGACAAGGGGTAATCACTAAACAGCGAACAATTAATGCAATCAGACAAAACAGGCCAAATTGACGCCATTCCCGCAGGGTTTTTTGTCGATCTGTTTCTGGAAACTCCTTGAAACCAGCATGCTTGGAATGGTCGGATGGTGTGGGTCTATTCATCAGGGTTCTGGATTCAATAGTATATCATGGTCTGATCATAATTCAGCATGTCATAAAAATCTACTGATTTGACACCTGGTGACTTGAATTCATGGGATTGGCCATAGGACTATGCCATCGTTACACATCACGGTGGAGTCCGCGGAAAATAAGATCAGTGATCAAAGATTATCCTTGGGCAGTTAGATGGCCTGTGACAACGCTTTTGGTGTGAAAAAAAACAGGAGAAAATGGCGTAACAATGTGCCGCTGGAGAGAATCGGACTCTCGACCTCACCCTTACCAAGGGTACGCTCTACCACTGAGCTACAACGGCTTTACGATCTCATTATACTCTGTTCTTTTTAAAATGCAAAGCGTCAACACATCGTACTCTTGGCACGCCTGTTCAGAATGCACAACCAGGCGACCTGATGGTGCAATGCCCTGACACATGCCTTGTACAGAACCCGACGCGGTAGTACACAACACCTCTTGGCCGCATTCACGTAAACGGCGGTTAATGGCATGGCATAGGTTTGGGCTAAGCAACCCCCCATTTGCGATAACCTCACAGTATCGTTTTTGTAATTGATCCTGGATACGCCACAAGAGGGCGGATAAATCCAGACTGGGTTCACCGGTATTGACCCAGCTGTTGATGGGTCGGTTCTGTGGCGTGTGGGTATGTAGCGTATTGATGTTCAGTCCAAAACTGATGATACAGGTATGCAGCGGTGTTCCCCAGTGACGATCAATCAGGATGCCACCTAATTTGTTTTCATCCAAAAAAATATCGTTCACCCATTTTAACTGACAGCGCTCTGAAACACTGTCAGCAATGGCCAAAGCCGTCACAAGGGCAAGAGGAGGCAAAACAGGCAGAGGGGGCCACACACAGATCAAGCTGGCGTACAATCCACCAGGTGGGCAAAAAAAACCTTTGCTCTCCTGACCTCTGCCTCCTGTTTGTTGATTCGCGCGCAACCAAACCCACATATCGGGACGTAATTTTTGAACAGAAAAGGGCATCCAGTCTTCTGCCCCTCTTTCTATCCAATGTTGGGCCATGGTGTGGCTGGAACACAGCGTTGGTGCGTGAATGACATGCCTGGTGGTGGCGCCACAGGGTTCTGACCACCAAGGGACTATGGATGAATGGGGGCGGACCATAAATTTGACATTTTATGACAGTGTGCCTGAAAAAACAATCCAACAAAAGAGATACGCAGAGACAAGAAAGGTGCATACAGATGGGCATCACTGTCCTTTCTTGTGATCGAGTATAAAACCAAGCTATACTGAAAATTAAAGACAAATAAAGGACGTCCCTATGGTGATGGAGCGCGAAAAATCCCATTCTAAGTATGGTCAATGGATGATTGGTGTGATGCTATTGGCTTATCTATCTACTTCTTTTGATCTGAGGTTTTTTTCCTTTCGATCACCGCTGATTACGGTTGGAAATATCAAATTTCGTGAAAACGATATCAAGCAAGCCCTCAGAGAAGCCAAAGCCCATGGTCAGTTAATGTTGATGTCGGATCAGGGGGGTGACAAGTATTGGTTGCGAAAAATCTTGAATGATGCCATGTGGGATCAAGAAGTCAAGGAAAAAGGCATAGAGGTTTCCCAAACACAAGCCAAAAAATCGTTGCGTGAAAAGATGTGCTTTTTGGACGAATCTGGACGACTCAATTTAACCAGGTTAAAGGCATTTTATCAAAAAAATCCGATTTTTTTGAGATCTGATATGCAATCAGCCGATGATTTTACCCTGACAAAGCAAACAGCAAACGATGTATTGTTCAGAGGTAATGCCAATTTATTAGATCCAGAAGATCGCTTTGACCAAGCCAGAATGGATGCCTTTTTACGTAACAATGGGGTGACGTTGCTGCAAATGGTTGCTGCAGAACAACGCGCTTTGGGTCGCATGATGTTGAAACGGGCGCTGGCTAGAACTGTATTTTTACCCATGTTTTACAAGGAACATGCCGAAAAGGGAATGCGGCAAACACGATCGTGGCGATCCAAGTTTTTTGCCTTTGATTATTCCGGTGTATCCGACACCGTCATTCCTCAAAAAGAAACCACAGACTTTGTTCAAAAGGCTCCTCAGTGGATGCGTGTTGCCCCGGAAATGCGGACGTTTCGTCTGATGCTGACGCCGAATTTCTCTACGACGTCTCCTACATCTAAAAAATACACCCATGACGAGATTAAGGTCTTGATCCAAGATGCGGTTGGGGCAGGGCAGAGCATTCAAGATGTGGCCAAAGACAAAGGATGGCTCGTTGGGGAAATCACTTGCAGTATGGCATCCAAAGGGTTAGATTTTGCACCCATTTCCTGGCGGCGTTCCGATGGATCAGAATGGACATTGCCAGAAGGTGTTCAGTCCAAAATCCTAGAAGGTGTTTTTTCTGGGAAAGAGGGCGATATTTTTAATCTGCCCGTTATGACGGGTGGAATGGCTTGGATCCAGATACAACGCATTGCAGGTTCCCGCCCTTTAAACCAGAAAGAGCTTTATGCGGCCGCCGAATATCAGATGAAAATAGAAAAAGTTCAACATACGGCCAAAGAAAAGGCCACACATTTTGAACAAAACATCAAGAAAAAAGAAATGACGTCGCATACTTTGGGTGCCGGCGAAAAAATACCTGATACCCTTTCGCCAGAGCTGGTGATGTATGTATTTCAAATGACACCCCCGCCTGTAACCTCTGTGGTCAAGACATCTGCAGGATATTTTGTGATCGAGCTGACCGACATCATCACAAAAAAACGCGCCAATTCTGATGAAAAACTATCCAAATACAATCTGTTAGATCGGGAATGGAAAGAACAGTTCTTGACGGCCTATGAAGAGAAATTGCGCCAGAAATACCGCATGGATTTCAGTGAAAAGGTATCAGAAAACGCTTATTTATCTGGGATTTTAGGTCAATCAAAAGAGCAACCCGATTCAGGTGATGATGGGGGCCAGGGGTATGATGATTAAGCAAGGGTGGGGGTGTTGAACGCCCCTTGGTTGATTCTGTAGATAATGCGATGCCTGTGGCTTGTTGGGCTGTATGTCTTGTTGTTTGTTATTGTCTGTTTCATCCCCACACCCCCACCTGTTTATTCGCTTAAAAACAGAGATCTAGAGGATTCTTGATGAACACCGGGGATGTCTAGATTTCCATTCTATTCCAAGACTGACTGGGTGTTTGTTCGTTGGGTTTACACCCATGTTCGTGGGGATCATTGGTCCAAAAAGACCGGACTCGGTTATGTAGCCCTGTTAAAAGGGCATGACTGTGTTCTTGGGTAAAGGGTGCGATGGTTTCTATGGGTAAGTTTTCTCCCCACAGGGTTATGCTGTCCCCAACGGTTGCCCCTGGGCAAGAGCGTAAATCAACGGCCAGCATATCCATTGAAACACGACCAATCAAGGGGCATAATGTGTCATTAACCCGCACAGGTGTTCCATTGCGTGCCGTCAAAGGATACCCGTCGCCATATCCAATGGGCACAATGCCGATGGTCATCAATTCAGGACAGGAGTATGTTTCGTTATACCCCACTGTGTCGCCAGCTTGAACCGTATAGACCGATATCAGCTGGGATTTCAACGTCATCACAGGGCGCAGACCAAAATCTTGACCCATGGCGTAATCGTATGGATGGACACCATACATTAATAATCCAGGGCGAACATAATCGTAAAAATCGCCATATCGATTCACAATGCCGCCAGAATTACATAAACTGACGGGGCCGGAAAAATCGGGTATAGAGCCCACAATATCGCGAAATGCTGTGGACTGTTGTGTGGTTTTTTCAGAGTGCGCTTGCTCGCTGGATGCAAAATGAGACATCAGTCCGATGTCGCCCTGAATGCGTGGATTATGACGCAACAGAGCGTATAATTTTGGGATATCATGGGGAAAAAAACCCAAACGATTCATGCCGGTATTGATTTTCAACCAAATGCGGATCCTTTGATGGGGTTCCAGTGTATCCAGCCATTGAATTTGGCTGATATGGTGAATCACAACCTCGCAACGATGGTATGCAGCAACAGCCCATTCTTTTGCTTCAAAAACACCTTCGGCTAACATAATTGGGGTCTGTAATCCAATGGTCCGCAAGATGATGGCCTCGTCCAGCGATGCCACACCAAACATATGAACGACAGGGGCTATGCGCGCACTGACCGAGCGAATGCCATGACCATAAGCATTGGCCTTGACCATGGCGATGATGCGGCTGTGCCCGATCCTGTTTTGGATCAAGGCAATATTGTGTAATAAATGCTCATGGGACAACACAACGTTTGTGGGCCGGGCCATAAAGACGCCTTGTAATGGGTTTATAACAGTATAACGAAACAGGGGGCAAAAGAGTCAACCCAAAGATGGCGCCCCCCCAGAGCGCGCACCCCCAGAACCACTGGATGTCGTGATTATTTGCGTGTTTCTTGCATCTGAGCAATTTCTTGTTTGGAATAAATCAGGTGCGGACGTTTGGTTACAATGTTGTCTAACCATTGGGCCAATGCCCCATCGCCCAGAATGTTGCCCGCGGTTAAAACGGGGTCAAACAATACGTACAGGGCATAAATCAATGAAAACATCACATCTGTAAAGGCAAAATAGGTCAGAAGTAAGGATTTGATGACCAATATTCCGCCACCGGGAATACCTGCGCAGGCAAACCGTGCGACAAAAAACCAGACAGAGAACATTAAATAATTAGGCCAAGATGGATCCTCTACCCCATAGGTTTTTAAAACAGCATAGGCCAAAATGACATCTGTAAAACATTCTCCGATCATGTGAATATTCACCAATACGGGCACAGTAACCTTGGCCATTTGCTTGTGGGTGGTGTTTTTTTCGACCCCTTGAATCAACAGAGGCATACTAGCCGCACTGGACATACTGGTAAACCCGCTGATGGTTGCGGGAATCATATTTTGAATTAATTCGAACATTCTTGAAACAGACCCCTTGGCCAGAGCCCAATACAGTAAAAAAATGTATGTAAATTGAGCCACGGCAATGCATGCAAACACCACAGAGTAATTTTTCAATATGGTGATGAATACTCCTTCGTGCTGTAATTTAATGACAAATCCCACCACAAAGACGGGGATCACCAGGGTTAATGTTTTTAATATTATGCCGACCAATTGGTCTAGAAATCTGGACATCATCAGGGCACGCTCTGGTATGAAAAAAGCTCCTATTAGCCCAAAAAACACAGCGCTTAACATGACCACGCTGTTAGAAACCCACGCATCAAGCTCCCATTCCCACAGGGGGGTCAGCGGGGTTATAACGGGGGGAAGCTCCATAGATAAATCCATGTTGTACAGAGCAAGGCCGACAAATCGTGCCAGAAAAACAGCCACAAAAGTCGACAGACACACTGTTCCTAAGATCAGGCCCACAATCCAGGTGGCTTTTTTCGCCATTAATACGGCTGCGCTGAATAGTAATCCAAAAATAATAATGGGTAAAACTGTAACAATTAGTCCTTTTATAGAAATACTGGTGGCGTATAATCCAGATTTTAAACCGACAGGCAAGAGGTTCCCAAATGCCAAAATGCTGGCGATCAGACCGAACAAAATCAGAGGCATCTTATTGGATAAGCTTTTAAATAGAGACATAGGTGCTTTTATAGGGGGACTGTATAGAAACAACGTACTCTTTTTTTTAGATAAAGATAATCCCTTGCACCCGATGTTTTTAAAACATTTTTAAACACCAGGTGACGTTTTCAGCCAGATTGTTTTATGGTGCGGCTATGGTTACCACCAAGAAACATGCTATTTTAAGGTATTATAGGATGGGTAAAAATCAAAAAAAGGACTCTGTGCGTGGACAATAAGCAATTTTGCAATACTGTTTTTTTGATGCTCTGCTTTGGGATGGTTTTATCGGGTTGCGCTTCTAAGACCCCAGTTTATGACGAAAAGCCCATCAAAGATTTGTATCAAAGGGCAAAAGAATTGATGGAGAAAAAGAGTTATGAGCGTGCAGCCGATGCTTTTGATGAGGTCGAGCGCCAGCATCCTTATTCTGATTCTGCCAGTCAGGCCCAATTGCTGTCGGCCTATTGTGCATTTAAGGCCCAAAAATTCCCCAGAGCCATTGCCTCTTTGGATGTTTTTATCGATCTGCACCCAGGATCTGCCAGTATTTCTTATGCCTATTACCTGCGCGCATTGTCTTATTATAATGACATGTTGGGTCTGACCAAGGATAAACAACTGGCAGAATCGGCTCTGGCAGCCTTTAAAGAGGTGTTGCGCCGTTTTCCCACCAGTGAATATGCCCATGATGCCAAGATCAAGGAAGAATTTATATCCGAACATTTGGCCTGTCACAGTATGTTGGCGGCCAAATCGTCCTTGTTTGATAACCGACATGTGGCGGCGTGGATTCAGTTTTCACGATTGATGGACCGATGGCCCCGCAGCATCCTGATGCCAGAGGTGTTATACCGTTTAATCGAGGCTCAGCTGGCCTTAGGCATGATGCCGGCGGCCCATAAAACGTATGCCATGTTGACCTATAATTTTCCAAAAAATGTGTGGACCCAACGGGGGGATTCGTTGCTTAAAATGATAAAGTCTCCTGCTTGCGCCCCAGCCATTTGTGCAAAACCTGCAATAAAAGGATAGCATGCGGGTTGCATCCACAGGGGTTCTGGGCGTAATCTGGGGCAAAACAATACAGGAGGGGCACATTGAGAATAAGAGAGTTGCCGGACGTTCGTGGGCCAAAAGACATGATGAAAAAGCCTTTGGATGTGCGTTTATACGCCGATGATTTACCCCACAACGTGGTGTTCGAGCGATCGGTTGCCATTGATACCGAAACTATGGGACTAGAGTCAGAGCGCGATCGTTTGTGCTTGGTGCAATTGTGTCAAGGAGACGGCATTTGTCATTTGGTTCAAATTGCCCGGGATAAACGGCCCGCACCTCGGTTAAAGGCGATGTTGACCAATCCCAATGTTGAGAAAATTTTTCATTTTGCCCGTTTTGACATCAGAGCCCTCTATGTCGGGTTGGATGCATTGTGTGCTGGCCCTATTTATTGTACGAAAATTGCGTCTCGCTTGGTCAGAACGTACACCCAGTACCATGGTTTGGCGTCCTTGTGTCGCGAATTGCTGGGTACAGATTTATCAAAGTCAGAGCAATGTTCTGATTGGGGGGTCGAAACGCTGTCAGAGTCTCAGAAACATTATGCGGCATCGGATGTATTGTATCTGCATGCATTGAAATCCCAACTGGATGTCCGTTTGATCAGAGAAGGTCGACAAGATTTGTTCAAGGCCATTTGTCGATTTTTACCCACCAGAGTGGTGGCGGATGTGGCGGGTTTTCCCGATGATTTGTTCTCACACTAAATGTGCACCCTGGGGCAGGACTGTGGTGTGCTACGGCTCTAGGCGCTTGCCCCAGAGCGGGTTATGATGGGGTAAAACCTGATGATTGAAGACAGATGAGCTGGTTAACGCACTTTATTCCACCAAAAATCCGATCGTTGGGCAAAAAACGAGATGTTCCAGAATCTCTGTGGTTGTCTTGTTTGGGGTGTGAAAAAATGATTTTTCAAAAACACCTGGAAGACAATCTGTTTATGTGCCCTCATTGCGGGCATCACGCCATGTGGCCTGTGGCGGCCCGATTGGCCCATTTATTCGATGATGGGTATTATCAGATTTTGCCTTTGCCCACGGTGCCTTTGGACCCTTTGGGTTTTCGAGATCAAAAAAAATACACAGATCGATTAAAAGATGCCCGACAAAAGACCAAAGAAACCGATGCGGTAACGTTGGCTGTGGGCAAAGTAGGTGGCGTTTCGGTGGTGGTGGCCTGTTTTAATTTTGCGTTTATTGGCGGCTCTATGGGGATGGCCGCAGGCGAGGCTCTGATTCAGGGGGCTAGAACGGCGGTGGATAAAACAGCATGCTTTTTGATGGTGTCATCCTCTGGTGGCGCACGCATGCAAGAGGGGATTTTGTCGCTGATGCAAATGCCGCGCAGCACCATCGCCGTACAAATGGTCAAAGAGGCTCGGCTGCCCGTGGTGATGCTGATGGCGCACCCCACCACAGGAGGCGTGGCGGCATCCTTTGCGGCATTGGGGGACATCACCTTTGCAGAGCCTGGGGCCATTATTGGGTTTACCGGCGCGCGCGTGATCCAAGAAACATTGCGCCAACCGTTGCCAGAGGGGTTTCAGACCGCAGAATTCCAAAAGAAACATGGGTTTGTGGATCTGATTACATCGCGCAGCGTGTTCAGAGAAGCCTTTTCGAATCTGTTGCAGACGTTACAACACAGCATGATTAGGTGAATGGGGGGTGGGTTTGGATAAATTGACAAGATGATCCGAAATCAGGTATAAAAAGGGATTGCCACAAGATATGAGTGACATATGGGGTCAAAATGGTTAAAGTCGTCACGTTTGTTTTTTGATCAGGTGATGCAAGAGACCAGACGAGTGGTTTGGCCAACGCAAAGAGATGTGGTGTTTACCAGCATTATTGTCTTTATTATTGCGGCCATGTTTTCCATTTTTCTGTTTTTTGTGGATCAGGTGGTGGTGGGTAGTCTTCGGCTCGTACTATAGGATAGATTATGTCAGATTTTAAATGGTATGTCGTTCATGTGGCCGCTGGCAGTGAAAACAGGGTTGCGTCCGATCTGTCGGTGCAGTTCTCTAAGGCAGGCATAGCCGATCTGTTGGAAGATGTTTTGGTTTTAAAGAAAATGGTTCACGCCACGCGTCGCGGCAATGCGGTCCAGCAAGAGGAACGTATTTTGCCTGGGTATGTTTTGGTGCGTATGATTTCTACGCCAGATGCGTTAAATACCATTCGGCGGGCACCTCGGGTGATTGGGATGTTAGGGGCAGATTTACGTAGCGATCCAAAGCCATTATCGGATGCGGATATGGAAAATTTGTTGAATCAGATTGATGGTTCCGATGGGACGGCCTCTGTTTCTGGTGTCTCCTTCGAGCCTGGCGAAATCCTTCGTGTAACGGATGGTTTGTTTTCTGGGCTAGAGGGGGTAGTCGAAGAGGTAGACATGTTGCGCATGCGGTTAAAAGTTTCCATTTCCATTTTTGGGCGACCTACGCCTGTGGATCTGGATTTTGCGCATGTCGAGAAAACTTAGGAATACGTGACCGTTGGGTGGTGTTCAGGTGGGTAAAAAAAGGGTATTTTAAAGGAAACTAGGGTTTATCAAAGGGGATAGCAATGGCGAAAAAAATTATAGGAACAATCAAGTTGCAAATTATGGCGGGGAAAGCTACTCCAGCTCCTCCCGTTGGTCCTGCTTTGGGTCAAAAAGGTTTGAATATTATGGAGTTTTGTAAGGCGTTTAATGCGCAGACCGCTGGTATGCCGTCGGATGCGCGTATCCCTGTGGTCATCACAGCGTTTGCCGACAAAACTTTTACATTTTTTCTGACCAAGCCTCCTGCTTCATATTATTTGCAAAAAGCTGCGGCCATTGCAAAAGGCAGTGTGGCGCCTGGGCGCACCATTAATGGCAAGATCACCCGCGATCAGCTGCTTGAAATTGCCAAGGAAAAAATGCAGGATATGAATGCTTATACACCAGAAGCGGCTGTCTCTATGCTAGAGGGAACGGCGCGTTCTATGGGAATCGAGGTTACAGAATGATAAAAATCGAAAAAAAGAGCAAGCGCATTCGTGCGCGCGACGTCAATATTGACTTTTCAAAGCATTACACCGTTGATGAGGCTCTGGGTCTGATCAAGGATCGTGCCAACGCAAAGTTTGACGAAACCGTGGAAGTTGTTTTTGCATGCAATATTGATCCCAGAAAAGGCGATCAAAACATTCGCGGCATGGTGGAATTGCCTGCAGGTACGGGGCGCAGTGTGCGTATCGCTGTTTTTGCCCAAGGTGAGCAAGCACAGCAAGCGCGGGATGCAGGGGCCGAAGTCGTGGGTGATTTGGACTTGATCGATGAAGTTCAGAAAGGGCGCATTGATTTTGATCTGTGTATTGCTACGCCGCCTATGATGGCACATTTAAGCAAGCTGGGTAAAATTTTGGGTCCAAAGCAGTTAATGCCCAATCCAAAATTGGGTACAGTCACCATGAATGTGGCGGGTGCCATTCAATCGGCTAAAAAAGGGCAAGTGTCTTTGCGTGCTGAAAAGCAAGGGATTGTTCATGCCATTTTGGGTAAAGCCAGTTTTGCCACGCAGGCATTAGAGCAAAACTTTGCGGCTGTTCAGGCTGCTTTGCTAGAGATGAAGCCAGAGGGAGTAAAGGGGCATTTGATTAAAAGGGCTTTTTTATCGTCTACCATGGGTTTTTCTTTGACATTGGATCTGAATAAAGGCTTGTCATAAGGGTAGAAGTGTGGTGTAATTTAAGGATGATTTTTAATTAAGGAGGGCGTGCGAGTGACTCGTTCAGAAAAAAAGCTTTTTGTTGAAAAGTTTTCGGAATCCTGTGGTTCCTATCCTTGCATGATCGTTGTTCGTCAGGTGGGGCTTTCGGCCGAGCCATTCAGCCAGTTGCGTAAAAATGTACGATCTGCAGGGGCTCGTTTTCAGGTTGTAAAGAACAACTTGGCAAAGAGAGTGTTTGATGATGGTAGTATTCAAGAGTGGTTCAAGGGTCCATTGGGGATTGTTTTTTCTCAGGATCCTGTTTCCGCATCAAAAGTGATCGAAGAGTTTTCCAAGAAAAGAGAGGCCAATTTTCACCCCATCGGTGGAATTTTAAATGGTAAGAATCTTTCCAAGGAAGACATTAAAAGATTAGCGACATTGCCAACATTGGATCAATTGCGTGGTCAGATTTTGGGTCTCATCAGTTCTCCGGCGTCGACGCTGTTGAGAACCATCAAAGAGCCAAGTCGTGGAGTTGTCGGTACTTTGGGGGCTTATATTAAACAACAACAAGGAGAGTAAAAATGTCTAATGCAATGACACTGGAAAATATCGTTGAGAGTTTGAGTAATTTGACCGTTCTAGAAGCTGCTGAGTTGACGAAACTATTGGAAGAAAAGTGGGGTGTTTCTGCGGCTGCTCCTATGATGATGGGTCCTGCTGCTGGTGCTGCTCCTGTTGCCGATGCTGCTGATGAGCAATCAGAGTTCAGCGTTGTATTGGTCGAGGCAGGTGAGAAAAAGATTGAGGTGATTAAGGAATTGCGTGTTTTGACTGGTTTGGGTCTGAAGGAGGCCAAGGACATGGCGGACAAAGCAGATGCCGCTGTCAAAGAGGGTCTTCCTAAAAAAGAAGCCGAAGAAATGAAAAAGAAATTAGAGGCTGTGGGTGCGAAAGTTAAGTTGGTTTAATTTTCTGATGCTGTGCCTTATGAATTTTGTGATTTAAGGTTGGAAAGAAGGGTGCTTGTGTTCTGCAGTGGTTCACGAGTGCCTTTCTTTTTGTGCTTTTGAAAAAAATTAAAAAAGAGTTTTTTCTGCGGTAAATTCCCGATTGCCATCCTTTTGGGGATTTTCTAGTCTCTGAGGCAGAGTGGTTCTGTAAGGCAAAAGTGATGGTGGGGTTTCTCTGGGTGACCCGCAAGTCTTAAAAATACGGTGCTGCAAGAAGTGCGCTCTTGTGGAAAAATCGGGATCGGTGGTTCGGGCATCTTGGAAGGGTTCTGGGTCCTAAAAACAAAGATTTTCTGGAGCAGGAGTAATTTAGGTGATCGAGTTTTTTGCAAAGTCAATCAATCAACAAGGAGGTTGAAATGAGCGAGAGTTGTGATTTTTATCGACGGGTTCGATATAATTTTTCTCGAGTACCCGAGGCCATGTCTATTCCTAGCCTAATAGAGTTGCAGCGCAGGTCTTATGAGGAGTTTTTGCAAAAAGACGTCCCGCCAGCAGAGCGTCGGATAGTGGGCCTTCAGTCGTCCTTGATGGCGTTGTTTCCCGTCCAAGATTTTTCCGGACGCGTTCAGTTAGAGTTTGTCGAATATGCTTTGGAAGATCAAAAATGCGATCTCGTAGAGGCTAGACAAAAAGGGTTGACCTATGCTGCGCCATTGCGTGCAAAATTGCGCCTGATTGGGTGGGAAGAGGATCGAACATTAAAGTTTATGAAGGAGCAGGACGTTTATCTGGGCGACATTCCTTTGATGACGCAAGAGGGGACTTTTGTGATCAATGGCGTGGAGCGTGTTGTTGTTTCCCAGATGCATCGATCTCCGGGGGTCTTTTTTGATCATGATCGTGGCCATTATTCATCGGGTAAATTTCTATTTTTGGCTCGGGTCATCCCAGCACAAGGGTCGTGGATTGATTTTGAGTTTGATATTAAGGATGTGCTGTGCATGCGCATCGATCGCAAGCGTAAAATGCCGGTCAGCACGCTGTTGATGGCTCTGGAATCGGACCATCAGGTGGACCCGCTGGCCCCGCCGAGCAAGCGTTTGGGCATGAGTCGTCAGGAAATTTTAAGCCTGTTTTATGACCATCGGGTTTACGATTATCGCGATGGTTTTTGGCGCATTGCATTCTCTGAAACCATGTGGAAAAATGTCCGTCTAGAGGAAGATTTGTTGGATGCGAAAACCGGAGAGGTTTTGTCCGAAAAAGGGGTCAAATTACAATCCCGTATGATTCGTGAATGGATTGCTCAGGGGGTCACCCACGTTTTGGTACCCTATAATCATATTTTAGGTCGGTACAGTGCGCAAGAATTGTCTGACCCAGCAACAGGTGAAATTTTTCTGGAAGTGGGCGCAGAAGTGACCGAGGAAAAGATTGATTTTCTGGTCAAAAGAGGGGTCCATGAAATCCCTGTTCTTGATATTGATGGCGTCAATACCGGACCATTTTTACGCAACACCTTGATGTCGGATAAAAATACGAATCGGTCAGAGGCGTTGTTTGATATTTATCGCGTATTGAGACCAGGTGAGTCTCCTACTCTAGAGGCAGCCTACACTTTATTTCATAATTTATTCTTTAATTCAGAAAAATACGACTTGTCAGATGTGGGAAGATTAAAGCTGAATTCGCGCTTGGGTCTAAACGCGCCCATTACGGAACGTGTGTTACGCAAGGAAGATTTCATCGCCGTTGTGCGCTATCTGTTGGATCTAAAGCAGGGCAGAGGCCATATTGACGATATTGACAGCTTGACTAATCGTCGTGTGCGCTCTGTTGGAGAGTTATTAGAGGTCCAGTATCGATCAGGTTTAATGCGGATGCAAAGGGTCATCAGAGAGCGCATGACGGCGGTAGAACTGGAAACGGCCATGCCCAATGATTTGTTGAATGCTCGGCCCCTGTCGTCCATTATCCGAGAATTTTTTGGTACGTCGCAATTGTCCCAATTTATGGATCAGACTAATCCATTATCAGAGGTGAATCACAAGCGTCGTCTTTCTGCGTTGGGGCCAGGTGGTTTAACTCGAGATCGTGCGGGAATCGAGGTTCGTGATGTGCATCCAACCCATTATGGGCGAATTTGTCCGGTGGAAACGCCGGAAGGGGCCAACATTGGTTTGATTAACTCTATGGCCATTTATGCCAGAATCAATCCTTATGGATTTTTGGAAACGCCATATCGCAAGGTGGTGAATGGTCAGTTGACCCATGAAGTGGTTTATGTGTCGGCTATGGAGGAAGAGGGGTTTACCATTGCCCAAGCCGATGTGGCTATCGATGGCGAGGGACGTTTGACCGATACATTGGTGGGGTGCCGTCGTTCTGGAGATTATATGTTAGTTCCACCCACAGAAATTGATTTTGCCGATATTTCGCCAAAGCAGATTTTGTCTGTGGCGTCGGCGTTAATTCCTTTTGTAGAAAATGATGATGCGAACCGTGCCTTGATGGGGTCAAACATGCAGCGCCAGGCGGTTCCCTTGATGCGGGCGCGGGCACCACTGATTGGTACGGGCGTAGAAGGCCTGGTGATTCGTGATTCCGGAGTCATTGTCAGAACCAAGAGAGATGGTGTGGTGACTCAGGTGGACGCCAGTCGAATTGTGGTTCGACCCACAGAATTTTCCGCTCAGGGATCGGTGGTGGATATTTACAATCTAGATAAATTCAGAAAATCGAATGCCGGGACGTGTATCCATCAAAAACCGTTGGTCAAGGTTGGACAGTTGTTAAAAGCGGGGGATATCATTGCCGATGGTGCAGCCACAGATCGTGGAGAGTTAGCCTTGGGGCACAATGCGTTGGTGGCCTTTATGCCGTTTGATGGTTGCGGGTTCGAAGACTCTATTGTCTTGTCGCAACGTCTGGTGGACGAAGATGCCTATACATCCATTCATATTGACGAATTGGAAACGTCAGTTCGGGATATGAAACTGGGGTATGAAGAAATCACGCGTGATGTACCTGGTGCCAGCGAAGAAGTGTTGCGTCATTTGGACGAAGCGGGTGTGGCGTATATTGGAGCCGATGTGGCGCCTGGAGATATTTTGGTCGGTAAGGTCAGCCCAAAAGCAGAGGTTCCTTTGACTCCGGAAGAAAAATTGTTGCGCGCCATCTTTTCCGACAAAGCGGCCGATATGAAAGACAGTTCGTTGCGTGTACCTGCTGGAATGAGCGGTACTGTGGTGGATGTGCGTATCTTTTCAAGGCGTGGGGTGGAACGTGATGAGCGCTCTTTAGCCATAGAGCGTGAAGTTGTCGCCAAAATGGCCCAGGAAAAAGAGGTGGAGCGTCGCATTTTAGAGCAGGGATTTTCCCAAGCCATGAAAGGCGTATTAGTAGGACAAACCTTGGCTCAGAATTTTGATCAGTGTGTATCTGGAACCGTGATTACAGAGGAAATATATTCAGAAATTCCTAAAACACGCAATAAAAAGATACCTCTGCAGAATAAAGACGCCATGGCTCGCGTGGTGTCGTTGTACCAGCAGCATGATGCCGCTGTGGATGAATTGGAAAAGCGATTCAAACAAAAGTTGGATAAATTAAGCAGAGGAGACGATTTGCCCACAGGGGTTTTGAAAACCGTCAAGGTGTTTTTGGCCATTAAGCGTAAAATTCAACCAGGGGATAAGATGGCGGGTCGACACGGAAACAAGGGTGTTGTCTCGGTCATTATGCCCCAAGAAGATATGCCCTATTTGGCTGATGGAACCCCTGTAGATGTGGTACTGAATCCATTGGGATTGCCGTCGCGTATGAACGTTGGGCAAATTTTGGAAACCCATTTGGGTTGGGTTTCGTTGCAAAAGGGTAAAAAAGCCGAACAGTTGTTGCGTCAATCGGCTCTGGCTGAAACGGGTGGTGAACAGTTGTTACGAGATGGTCTGAAAGATTTGTACAAAAAGCCAGAGATTTCAGAGTGGATTGACCAGCTGTCTCCCGAGGCCATGTTAACCATGGTCAAGGATATTGTCGACGGTTTGCCCATGGCAACCCCTGTATTCGAGGGGGCCAAGGTGGATGAAATAGAGCGTCTATTTAGAGAGGTAGGAGTTAATCCTTCTGGTCAAGAAGTCTTGTACGATGGTCGAACGGGTGAGCGTTTTGATCGGCCTGTGACGGTTGGGGTGTTGTACATGCTGAAATTGCACCACTTGGTGGATGAAAAGATTCATGCCCGATCCATTGGACCGTACAGTTTGGTTACCCAGCAGCCTTTGGGTGGGAAGTCTCAATTTGGTGGACAGAGATTTGGAGAAATGGAGGTTTGGGCTTTGCAAGCCTATGGTGCGGCCAGAACACTGTTGGAAATGCTGACCGTAAAGTCTGATGATTTGCAGGGTCGTATGGAGGTGTACAAAGCCATTATCAAGGGGCAAGAAAATTTTATATCCGATGTTCCGGAATCCTTTAACGTTTTGATTAAAGAGCTGAAAACTTTGGGTATGAATATCGAATGCCGACAGGAATCACCAATGCAAGGTTAAGTGGGGCTTGTGGCGGGTAGTGAGGGGGTGAAAACTCTTGTCTGGGGTGCGCTCTTTTATAAAACAGTCATTACGATTACGAAAAAGGGAGGTTTTTGTGTTAGATCATCATGAAAAAGAGGTTCCTAATCCTCGATTGTTGTTGCCATCACCGGATTCAGTGGTTCAAAATTTTGACAGTGTGCGTATTTCGGTGGCGAGTCCTGATCAAATTCGGGCCTGGTCTTTTGGTGAGGTGAAAAAACCAGAAACCATCAATTATCGAACTTTTAAACCAGAAAGAGACGGCCTGTTTTGTTCGCGTATTTTTGGTCCCGTCAAGGATTATGAATGTTTGTGTGGAAAGTATAAACGTATGAAGTATCGCGGCGTGGTGTGCGAGCGCTGTGGCGTCGAGGTGACTTTGGCCAAGGTTCGACGGGAACGTATGGGGCATATCGAGTTGGCGTCCCCTGTGGCCCATATTTGGTTTTCGCGATCTCTGCCCAGTCGTATTGGGAATTTACTGGATATCAGCAATAAAACTCTGGATCGTATTTTGTATTTTGATGGCTATGTCGTCGTGGATCCGGGCATGAGCCCCCTGCAGCAATGCCAAGTCTTGAGCGAAGAAGAGTACACGAGAGCCAGACAGGATTATGGTCGAGATTCTTTTCGGGTCAGTTCAGGGGCAGAGGCCTTAAAAGAACTGTTGTCCCAGTTGAATTTGGACGAATTGCGCCAGCAATTGCGCCAAGATTTGTCGGAAAACCCATCAGAATTGCGTCGTAAAAAGGTCATCAAACGGTTAAAATTGGTCGAGTCTTTTTTGTCCTCTCAAACGCGACCAGAGTGGATGATTTTGGAAGTGGTTCCTGTGATGCCTCCGGATTTAAGGCCCCTGGTTCCATTGGATGGCGGACGTTTTGCCACATCGGATTTGAATGATTTGTATCGTCGTTTGATCAACCGTAATAATCGTTTGCGTCGATTGATGGAGTTACAGGCCCCAGAAATGATTGTACGGAACGAAAAACGAATGCTGCAAGAAATTGTGGATGCGTTTTTTGACAATGGTCGCAGAGGGCGCCCCATTACGGGCAGCAACAAGAGGCCTCTGAAATCACTGTCGGATATGTTAAAGGGTAAACAGGGGCGTTTTCGTTTAAATTTGTTGGGAAAACGCGTGGATTATTCTGGTCGTTCGGTAATCGTGGTGGGACCAAAGTTAAAGTTAAATCAATGCGGGTTGCCTAAAAAGATGGCGCTGGAGCTGTTTAAACCCTTTGTTTATTCCCGATTAGAGCGCTATGGGTTTGCCACAACGGTCAAGGCTGCTAAGCGTATGGTCGAGCGCGAACGTCCAGAAGTATGGGATATTTTAGAGGACGTGATCCGCGAGCGCACCGTCTTGTTAAATCGTGCACCAACCTTGCACCGTCTCAGTATTCAGGCCTTTGAGCCCATGTTGGTCGAGGGAAAAGCCATTCAGTTGCACCCACTGGTGTGTGCGGCCTATAACGCCGACTTTGACGGGGACCAAATGGCTGTGCATGTGCCCTTGTCTTTGGAAGCACAAATCGAGTCGCGTGTGTTAATGATGGCCACAAATAATATACTCAGTCCATCCAATGGCGAGCCCGTTATTGTACCATCAAAAGACATCGTTTTGGGTTTGTATTATCTGACTTTGTCCAGAGCAGGTGAATGTGGGGAAGGCAGAATGTTTAGCGATTTAGATGAAATTTTGTATGCCTTGCAAGAAAAAACTATTTCGTTGCATGCCAAAATCATTACGCGTTATGCGGATGTGGATGCCGATGGTCATACTCGTATGGTGCGATGCGAAACATCGGCTGGACGCATGATTTTGTGGGATTCCGTGCCCAGACATCCGCAAATATCCTTTAATTCGGTAAACAAGACCTTTACATCCAAGGATGTAACTCAATTGGTCAGTGCTGTACACCGGTATTGTGGATCCACAAAAACTGTGGAATTTGCAGACAAATTGGTTCAAATTGGTTTTCGCCATGCCACATCGGCTGGCATTTCATTTGGAAAAGATGACTTGATTGTGCCTGGGAAAAAAGCTGAATTTGTCAAAGAAACCTTGGACTCCGTCAATGAATACCAACAACAATACTTGGATGGTTTAATCACACCGGGTGAGCGATATAACAAAGTCACCGATGCCTGGACCAAGTGTACAGAACGGGTGGCCGAAGCCATGATGGGGGAAATTTCAAAAGACATTCCTGGCAAACCGTTGAACTCTGTCTATATGATGGCGCACTCTGGTGCCAGAGGGTCCGCGGCTCAGATGAAACAGTTGGCTGCCATGAGAGGATTGATTGCCCGACATGATGGAACCATCATCGAGCACCCCATTGTCTCTAACTTTAAAGAGGGTTTAAAAGCCTTTGAATACTTTAACTCGACCCATGGTTCGCGTAAAGGTTTGTCTGATACGGCGTTAAAAACAGCCAATGCTGGATACTTAACCCGTCGATTGGTGGATGTGGCCCAAGATTGCGTGATTTACAGCAACGATTGTGGAACCAAGGAAGGGGTGGTTATGCAGGCCATTATTGAAGGAGGCGGTGTCATTGCCTCTTTGGGAGACCGTATTTTGGGGCGTGTTTTGGCCGAGGATGTGGTTAAAGGAACGGATGTTTTGGTCAAGGCTGGGACATTAATTTATGAAAACGATGCCGAATACATCCAAAACGAAGGTATCGTCAAGGTTGTGGTGCGCTCTGTATTAATGTGTCAGGCATCCGAGGGAGCATGCGCCATGTGTTATGGCCGAGATTTGGGTCGTGGAAAATTGGTGGCGGTGGGTGAAGCGGTCGGTGTCATTGCAGCTCAGTCCATTGGTGAACCGGGTACACAGTTGACATTGCGTACATTCCACTCTGGTGGTGCGTCTCAACGTGGGGCGGAAATTTCCTTTATCGAAGCCATGAAAGACGGCCACGTGCATTTCCGTAACGGATACACCATCAAGAATGGTGCGGGCCAACTGTTGGTTATGGGCCGTAACATGGAATTGGTTTTGATTGATGCCTTTGATCAAGAATTAGCGGTCTACAAGGTTCCATACGGTGCGGTGTTGTTGATTTCAGATCAAGATACAGTGTTGGCAGGTCAGAAATTAGCCGAATGGGATCCATACACGGTGCCCATTATTGCAGAAAGTGACGGCACCGTACATTACTTGGATCTTTTGGATGGGATTTCTTTACGCGAAGTGGTGGACGATTTAACGGGTATTACGAAACAAATCGTGACCGATTGGCGCCAGGGCACCCGCAGAGACAACTTGCGTCCATCTATTACATTGCGTAATGCTGCTGGGCAACCGGTTAAATTGGAAAGCGGAGGCGATGCCTGGTACGATCTGATGGTGGATACGGTGGTTTTGGTCTCTGATGGAAAAACCGTTAAAAAAGGGGACATCATTGCCCGTTTGGCCAAAGAAGTCTTTAAATCTCGTGACATTACAGGGGGGTTGCCCAGAATTGCGGAACTGTTCGAGGCACGGCGTCCAAAAGATCCAGCCATGATTAGTGAGTGCGATGGCGTGATTGAATTCGGAAAAGATTACAAAACTCGACGTCGTTTGGTCATCATGCCAAAAGATGTTGGGGTTAAACCTGTAGAATATTTGATCAGCAAAGGTCGACATATTCTGGTGCAAGATGGTGAACACGTCAGCAAAGGAACGGTTTTAGTGGACGGGAGCCCCGTGCCTCATGACATTTTGAATGTTTTGGGGGTG
>Ga0194118_10002738_pt1 | contig 21743 bp, 7 predicted proteins | sample TA2MahsurfametaG_2_FD_148662 | JGI IMG/M metagenome (GOLD analysis project Ga0194118, IMG submission 148662) | Freshwater microbial communities from Lake Tanganyika, Tanzania - TA2015013 Mahale N5 surface | ecosystem: Environmental > Aquatic > Freshwater > Lake | place: Tanzania: Lake Tanganyika...
CTGTCGGCCTCCCGCAGGGTCCGGATCTTTTCCTCAGTCGTGTGTCGTTTGCCTTTCATGATCTGGGTTCCTTTCTACACGCCCCAGACTGTCACCGCCAGCGGATCAATTATCGGCGGTCACCTCACGATCTCCTGCAGCGTCCGGATCACCTCGCCGATGGCGTCGTCCCTACAGGTGACGGCCGCGAAATAGGCGGTGAGGCGCTCCTTGGGGTTCAGGTTCGGGTAGCGGCGCAGGTACTCCTCGGGGGCCTGCACGCCGGGCTTGTCGAGGCTGGAGGCGCTGTGCGGGGCGTTGAAGGGCAGGTAGACGAAGAAGGGCCGGTCGCGGTGCGCGCGGATGAAGCGGACGGCCTCGTGGCGGATAAACTATTTCGCCGCTGCGCTTGCGGTGTCCTGCTCAGTGCCTTTTGGCAGGCAGACGGAAGGGTTTTGCTGACGGTCTGGAAGCGAGAAATTCCTTGTGTTAGACGGGCTCTTTAAGGCATTGGTCTAGTCCCCTGTGCCGTTGCGCAAGCTTTCCTCGTTCCCGTTCCTTCCGGGAGTGTTTTTCTCGCTGGTCCCTACGCTCTTCTTGAGGGCGCAGGACGTGGCGAGCGTAGTCGGCACGGTCGCGTTTCCCGTCGGTGAAAACCGCATGATTTCCGTCGGAGTTCCGCTGGTTCGTCCAGCGGTGGCTGCTGGAATAGTGGAGTCGGTGGACTCAGGCGGGATTACGATCGTTAGTGGCGAAGGAACCCCTCAGACGTTCACCCGAGACCTGCTGGAAGGATCCTCGTACTACTTGGAAGTGGTTAGCCATCGCGATGGTTCCTCTAGTACGGCTTTAGGGCACCGTTTCGAAATTGATGAGTCTGCCACGAAGGCCCGATCCGCGGGGAGGGTAGTTCTCGGAGATTCCCATCTTAACACGCTCGAAAAGAGTAATTTAGCCATTATCGTTGGTCATCGAGTGGTGGTTCGACCCCACTGGACACTCGCCGGTGTTTTTGGAACAGGTACTGCGAGTTCCTTGAATTCTGCGATCAACCCCGCAGAGGCGGATCAGGTGTATTTTTCCACGGCAAAAGGTCTTTCCGTCTTCTACTTTCGAGACGGGGTTTCACCGCAGTGGCGATCGCTGGCCACGGGCCCGGTTAATCAGGACGGCGCCATCATTCCGCCCGGCGTTGGGGTGTTCTTCAAGCGGCAGAAAAACGCCGCAACCTTCACCGTCGTAGGCGAAGTGCGCGCCGGTCGCTTCGTCCGCAGTCCGGTTTCCTCCGGACAATTGATCGTATCCGGTTTTCCGGTGTCAGCGTCGCTCGCGGACCTCCGTTTGCTAGCGGTGGCGGGCTTGACCTCCGGTGCAACAGCGGAGGTTGCAGATCAGGTTTTCAGGTGGGATGGAGCGGCCTTCGAGGGCTTCTTTTTGAGGGCTGGATCTGCGCCCGCTTGGCAAAAAGCCGCCCTCGATAACCTCGACTATTCCGGTGCCAAGCTGCTCGAGGCGTCATCGGCAATTCTGGTCAGGCTCAAGTCCGGTCCGCTCGCCCCGCTCGTCCAGTCCGTGCCTTTCTCCCTGTGAACATACGATCGCTCTCTGTCCTCGCCGGGGGCCTCATCTCCGCGTCCCTCGGCTTGGGACAACAGACGATCGGCATTACCAGTGCGGGAGGTAGCGGCGGCAAAGGAACCTATTCCAACGGCGACGCATGGCCGGTTTCCCCAACGTTCTTTTTTGAAGTTGGCGTCTTCAAGGCCGGTTTCGACCCAGCTATTGATCCAAAATCTTCGTGGTCAACGGCTTGGGTTCCTCTATCGACCGGAGATGCTGACGCGGTGAACTCCTGGTTTTCCGACGCGGGGGCCAATTATTTTTCCGTGACGGGGTCGAGCGTCCAAGCCTCGGGAGCCGAAATTGGAAGTCGTTTGTATGTATGGGGTTATAATAGTAAATCCCTGGTTTCGGCTCCGGAATGGATTCTCCTGACCAACCCAGCCTGGCAACTACAGACCCCAGTTCTCCCGCAGGTCAGCCTGTTTAACACTTCGGATGCAGGAACCGTGGCGGTGTTGGGGATGCTCGCCAACGGAGGCCGGGACATGATTTCGGCTCCAGCCACCACCGGGTTTGATATCCGTTTTGCCACCGGCGACGTGATGGTTGCTGCGGGGAGCGTCGCAACGCTGCGCGTCGAGGCTTTGGGAGACGGTCTGGTCTACCAGTGGTTCGAGGGTCAGCGCGGCGATGTTTCCAAGCCCCTAGCGGGCCAGACCAAGACAGTTTTTTCCCTTTCTTCGGTGCAGGGAACCCGCAGTTTCTGGGTTCGCGTGACCTCCGGGGCGCGCTCCCTGGATAGTCGGGCTATGACCGTCACCGGTTCCGCGACGGGCCCGCAGATTTCCGCCCGTCAGGAAGTGGGAAGTTTTGGATACATCCCGGGCGGCCGGGTGGCGATCAAAGTCGGGGCGGAACTCGCCGCCGCATTTTCGCAGCTGGATTTTTCCATCCTTCTACCCACCGACTGGTCCTTCGTAAGCGACGATTCGCAGCGCGCAACTCATCGGCCTGTCGCGGGTGACCGGGGCATCCTTGAGTGGACCTGGTCGTCGCCGGCGGTGCCTGCGCCGTCGTTCAATGTCGTTCTGGCCGTACCTTCCGGGACCTCAGGTATGCCTTCGCTCACCACCATGGTTTCCGGCTTGCGGGATGGCGTAACGCATCAAGTCCTGGCCAGATCCGACCCGTTGTTCGTTCCCGCCGGCCCCACGTTTCATTCCGCGGACGTGGACCGCAATAGTCGGATCAATCTGGTGGAACTCACTCGCGTGATTGAGCTTTACGGCACGAGATCTGTGCAGGTTCGTACTGGCGCTTACCGGGCCGACGTAACAGGGGAGGACGGCTTCGCGCCCGATGTGAATCGGGTAAGCGGCGTCACCGCGGTGCCGACCATCCCGCACACCGCGGACTTCAACCGCGACGGATGCATCAACCTCCTCGAGCTCACGCGGGTGATCGAGCTTTACAACCAGCGTTCCGGGGCCGTCCGCACCGGCGCGTACTTCGCGCGGGGCGATACCGAGGACGGCTTCGTGCCGGGATCCAAGTGAACGCTTCCGCCCAACGGTGATGACGACTTTCGTTAACTCGATCCGGTTTACCTGGCGGTCCGCTTCCTCTGCTTCGCGAGGTCTTTCCCGCTTCACGGGCACGTTGCTCCTCGCGGTTTTCGCGATGGTGGGGGCGCCGCTCCATGCGCAGTGGAAAACAGAAAGCTACCCGCTGATTGTCGGATGGAACGCGATCTGGCTTTCGCTCGAGCCGGCGGTGACCACGATCGACAGCGCTTTGTCGGACCGGCCTGAGATCCAGGAGGTTTGGCGTTGGAATCCGCCGAGCGGCCCGCAGTTCACGACGGACCCGAGCACACCTTCCCAGACCGATCCGGCCTGGAGCGTCTGGCGTCGCGGGGCGCCCTCCCAGTCGACGTTGTTCTCCTTCACTCCCAACGCGGCTTATTTGATGAAGGTGGCCGATGGCTTCACCTCGGTGACGCTCACGCTCAAGGGTCGCCCCGTTTTGCCTAATTACCGTTGGACCACGAGCGGGGTGAATTTCGTCGGATTTCCGACCGCGTCACCAGCGCCGACCTTCTCGCAGTTCCTCGCGCAGAGCGCCGCGTTGGCCGACACCACCAATATTCTGAAGTACGTGGGCGGCCCCCTTGTCAGCAGCGGGACCTCCGATCCCAATTACGTCTCTTCCGGCACGTCCATTCCCAACTCCGCCCGCAATCCCCAGTTGGTGAATCCACCGACGGAGCGGGTCACGCGCGGCGTGGCCTACTGGGTGCAGGCCACCAAGTATTCGGACTACTACGGACCGGTCGCCGTGTCGCTGGCTGATCAGCGCGGGCTCAATTTCGGTCGAAGCGGCCTCGTGCTGAAGCTTAATCTTCGCAATAAGACCGCAGCGCAGCCGCTCACGATCTCCCTTTCGCTGCTGGCATCCGAGACGCCCCCCTCGATCACCGCAGGCACCGCCTTGATGGGGGCCGATGCCGCAACCGCGGGGAAGGTTACGGGGATCAATCCCGACATCAATAATACCCTAATTTATGCGTCCCCGCCGACCGTGACGATCTCCGCGCCCTCGGCGGGTACTCGTGCCACCGCGACGGCCGTCCTATCGGCGGGTGGCACCATTTCATCCTTCATCATCACGAACAACGGGGCGGGTTATGGTGCAACCACGCCGACGGTGTCGGTGGTCCCCACGATCACTGGTACTATTCCGCTCAAGGTCAGAGGTGCGTTGGATGCGAATGGAAATGAGTTCACGTACTCAAATCTGACGGTGGGCTCGGCGGCGCATACCGTCACGCTTCCGGCCGGCCAGTCGACGGACGTGGTTCTGGTGGTAGACCGGGTCGCGATGGGCGGGACCCCCGGCCAACTCTTTGCCGGTCTGCTGCGGGTCACCGACTCTCTGGGTCAGATTAGTGTGGATCTCCCGGTTTCGGCAGTGGCAAGCGACCTCAACGGACTTTGGTCGGGCGTGGCGGTCATATCTGACGTATCCCAGATCGAAGGAAATGCGGCGGTGGTTCCGGTGCGTGCGACGGCCAGCGCCGTCGCTAGTGGTGGGAAGGTGACTGAGATCTCGCTGAATAACTCCGGGATGTTCTACACCACGGTTCCGACGGTAACCATCAGCGGCGGCGGCGGATCCGGAGCGACGGCCTCGGTGGTGGTGTTGCCTAACGGAAGGCTGCAGCAGCTCACTTTGACCAACGGTGGATCTGGTTACACCTCGAACCCCACCGTAACCATTGCGCCGCCGACGGGCCGGCCCGGACAGGTTCCCGCCTCTTTCTCTGTTCCGCTGCTGCTGCATCGAGATTCAGCGGGCCCGACTCGTCTGGTACAGCAGGTCTTCATTGCCTCGCAATCTTCGGGCGTGCTCCTGGCCGCGGCCGAGAGTTTATTGCCGGTTGGGGTCAAGGCTTCGGGTCGCATGAGCGTCGCCTCATTGCCAGCTGGTACGGTTCGCAGCGCAACTTCCGGCGCGATCGGCCGCTCCGGATCATCGGTTTTTGAGATCCTGCTCGATTACGACTCCGACTCCAACCCATTCGTGCATCGTTTCCATCCGGACCACGATAATCTCGACGCCAGGTTCGAGACCAAGCTTCCAGCTGGAAGGGAGTCACTCACGGTGAAACGCACCGTCACACTCGAGTTTCTGCCCTCTGTAGCCGGAGTGACCGATCCCTCCTGGGGCTCGACGATGCTGGGGGGAACTTACACCGAAGTGGTTGAAGGCCTCCGGCCGGTTCCCATCACGATTTCCGGCAGTTTTGTCATCAACCGCGTTTCGGACGTCGCCTCTCTGATTCTTCCCTAACCCTGCATTCCCGTCATGAAAACCAGCGCAGCACTTCTTATCCTCTCGATCGCCGCTGCCGGCTTCACCATCGCTGCCCGCGCTCAAGCCGTGCAGGGCGCACCCGGCTCCATCGATTACCAAGGCAAGGCGCTCGATGCCACGGGTAACGTCTTGGCGCCGACCACCCCCACGAATTACGAGATGAGGTTCAAGATTTACGACGCTCAGGAGGGCGGTGCGGTGATCTGGTCGGAAAAGCAGGTCGTGACCGTCAGCAAAGGGCTCTTCTCCGTGCGTCTCGGCGAAGGCACGACGCTCTCCCCGGCCGAAGGCACCATCGCGCAGTCCAACCTGCCGGGTGCGTTCGATGGCAAGGGTCGTTTCCTCGGAGTGACCATCGTCATCCCCGGCCAGACCCCGGCGGAAATCCTGCCGCGGTTGGCTTTTCTCGGCACGCCGTTCGCCTACGTCGCGAACAAGAGTATCTCCGCGGAACGGTTGGTTCTGGCTAGTTCGACGGCAGCCGGGTCGTCGGTCAATCTAGCGCAGGTTTCCTATGTTTCGCAGGAGGTGACGGCTACTGCCGCGACGCCGAGCGACACCGCCCGCTCGATCGTCATCAACTCGCCATCCTCCGGCACCACTATCACGCTGCCTGGAGCCATGGCCACCCGGCGTGAGTACCTCGTGATCAAGCGCGATGCGGGAACCGACCCCGATATCGTTAAGGCCCCGGCTGGCGGTACACTCAATGGGGTGACTGACGGCGTGATCCGTTTGAAGGTTCAGGGTGAGAGCGTTCTAGTGCAGAGCATCAGCGCCAACGACTGGTGGGTCACCGCCGACACGAGGGACAAGACGCCGGTCGGCACCATCGTAGCGTTTGCCGGCGATGACACCCCCCCTGGTTACGTTTGGTGTAACGGGGCTTCGCTCTCTCGCACGGACGCTCGTTACATTGAGCTTTTCGCCAAACTTTCGACGGCCAGCGGCCAGACAGTCTCGCCTCGCTGGGGTTACGTCGATGCCACCACTTTTCGGGTGCCGGACCTGCGGGGGGTATTCCTGCGGGGAGTCGACTCGGGGCGGGGCCAAGATCCCGACGTCAATTCCCGCACAGCTGCGTATCCCAATGGGAGCACGGGTGGAGTGGTTGGGTCCTATCAAGACTCCGACACCAAAGCCCATCAGCATAATGTTTCTCTCTCGGGAAACACGGGTGATGTCGGCGGCCACAATCATGGTGCGAACGCCAACCCAGGCGAGCGGGGACTTATTCGCCGATCAGCCTCCAGCGATGGAAATACCACGACTGACGGAGCTGACACAGGGGGGAGGGGAAATGAGCCAGACGTCGTGAATGCTCCCAGCGCTATTCCTTTTGATGGAGGGCATAACCACTCGATTTCTCTTTCCGGGGTCAGCTCCGCAACGGGCGGAAATGAATCCCGGCCTAAGAACGTATACGTGCATTACTTCATCAAGTACTGACGCGCTCCATCATCAGGCTCAGCGACCCGGAACGCTCATTGCTATGCGCCGTAACCACCTTTGTCCACGGGGACTGCTCAGACTGTTTGTCGTGGGGGCGACCATCGCTTGGGGTCAGACGCCTCCGTCGCTGGAGAACGACGTCCGCAATATCCTCAGCCAGCAGCCGGCGTCGGCCTGGCCGCCTCCGCCGCCGTCCATTGTCTCGGATCCGCGTACTCCTACCGCGAACCAGTTTCGTGCGGGGACGGTGATCGGAGGCTGGCAGACCACGCGTATTTTCAATCGAGGAGGAATGATCGAAAACGGGGGTTTCGAACTTCCAGCCGTTTCCTCCTATCAGTACTCTCCAACGGCTGCCAGTGCCTCTTGGACGTTTGAAAACAACGCGGGTGTGGCAACCAAGGGCGATTGGTTTGGGCTGGATGCTCCTGAAGGACGCCAGGGGGCTTTTTTTCAGAACGCCAATTCCTCGGCACGGCAAGGGGTGTCGCTGAATTCCGGAACCTACAAGGTGGTCTTCAAGGCCATCAGCCGGCACGTCACTCCGGCCAATCCTCTCCAAGTTTATCTCACCGCCTCTTCAGCTTCGACCCCTGTGCTCGTGGCAAGCGTCGCCCAATCAGCGCTTTCCTCTTCGGAATGGAGGGTCTTTGAGTCCTCCCAAGTCACCGTAGCATCTGCGGGTTCATACACCCTTCGCATCGTCGGTTTGGGAGTGAGCGGGGTGGCAGATGTGGCGACTGTGGTGGACGATGTTCGCATCCTGCTCGTGTCCACCCCCAGCGTCGTGGTCGCCGGTAGTGCTAGCCAAACGGCTGGGTCCACCTCGCTGCTCCTCCCCAAGGGAGTTCCTTACGCAAACGGTGCTCCGGTCGCCAACCAAGGCGTGCAGGTGGAATACGTGCGGATATCGACCCCCTTGGTCGCGAGGCAGGTGGGTTTCGCGCTGGGGGACGTTATCCCGCCGCCTGCATTCTCCGTGGCGGGCGTCGCCCTCACTGAAGACCAGAAAAAATCGTTCTTCCTTCCCAACCCAGTCAACGCCACCAGCGAACGGTTTTACTACAGCAAGCACGCGCAACAAGTGTACGCGACCCAACCGGGTGTGGTTGAAATCACCTGGCAGGAGCGCGCCTCCGGAGCGCAAGTCACCCGGCAATACGTGGTTTCCGCCTCACCCTCCAAGCCGGTGCGGCGGGTTTACTGGACGGAAAATGGTTTCAACGGGCCGGTCATCCAGATCCCGACCTCGCGGGTTTCCACCGTCAACGTCGTCTACAACTCCCTGTTTCCGGCGACCGTGGCCGAGGCCTATGTGCGTCCGGGGGAGGTCGCGAACCCTTCCGCCAACTCCAACCTCCCTCCTGAAAAGCGCACTTTGTGGTTCAGCACCCTCGATAACGCGCTTCACGCCTACAACCAGGAGGGGCGCGTGTTCATCGAGTTGCTGGGCTCCGCGAAGGCCGGCAACCCCGATGAGCGCGAGTCCCTCGGCACCGAGATTGTCGAGGTGATCAAAGAGGCGCGGCCCGAGTTCGTGCGCGTGGCAATCGGCGATCAGGTTCTCCCTCCCGGAGGAGAAACCACTCTTCTGGAGCGGGTGGTGGCGGGGTTGAACACGACCGCTCCGCAGGAACCTTTCCTCTACCAGTACTATTCTGCCGGGTCGCCGCGCTCACGGCTTTTCGCGGTGCGCCAAACCACCCAGTTGCTTTCGGGTGGAGTCGAGATCCCGAGCAACGAGGTGCTGATCTACTGGATGGAACTCGGCAACCTGAGCATCCAATGGCCGAATACGTATGCGGGTTACGCGTTCAACTGGCCAACGGATCTGCCCCGCTATTCCATCTATGCCCGGTCCCTCGATCCCAGCGCGGACACGGCGGTCCAGTTAAGTTCGGGTAACAGCGCGACGCTGGTTTATCAGGACGACCCGTCCTTGGCGCATGCACGACTGGGATCTGATTACCGGTTCTACACGACAGTCACAGCCGCCAATCCCACCGGGAGATCCCTGATCCGCTACACCAGTGGCGACGAGATTTGGTTCGAACGGGTTTACTCCAAACTCGACACCACCTTCACGGAATTCGCAGCGCCCATCACGGTGAATGTGGGATCGCGAATCGGCGCTCCCGCTGGAACCTCGAGCGCGGTCGGCTACATCCGCACTGCCAGTGGCACCGCCTACAACCCCAAGGCTTACAAAAACCCCTTCGAGGTCGGTTTCACGGAGGCGGCCAAGGGCGCGATTATCGGCGTTAACGCCTTGGCGGGCAACGATGAGCTGGAAGTCTGGTGGTACACGGCGAGCGCGCCGGCCAGCGCCGGCATCAGCCCCACGCTGTGGCCCTCGATGGTGCGGAAGTACAAACTGACGTGGCCCTCAAGTCCGGCGGAGATCGTGCTCGCGAGTAACGCGGGTTCGGGCGACCTGCCGAGTCTCCAGGCCAAAGGCAGCATTTATGTGCAGAACAATCGTTCCCTGCTTGGCTATAACCCCAACGAGGAGCACGCCTTGATGCTGAACGGTCGGGCTTGGGCGCTCCGCGACGACCTTAATCGCACCGACTCCTCCCAGGCCTTCGTGCTCATCGACTACACTGAGGCGGATGACATTCCAGCGATGGCGGTGTTCAAGGTGCTGCGGGAAAAGGCAGTGGAGGGGAAAACCTTCTCGTACATCGCCGAGGCCGGAAAAGTTCTGCAGGCGCCGATGCCGTTGCCCCTCCTGCCGTTACCAACGCTCCCATCCGGCGTCAGCTCGTGGAACACCTACTTCGACACCGCCCCGCTATGGTTCCCCGCCTATCAGGCGCCGGAGATTGTCGCGAACCACGAGGTGCGGGCGGGAACGACCGCCGCGCCGGTCTCCGCCGACGCGCCCGCGAAGACGGACCTCACTTGGAGCCAAACCAATGATGATGCGCCGCGCTACGGGGAGTTCACGTTCCTCGATCGCAAGGGCACCACGTGGGTTTACCGGGGCATGCACAACGAGGCGCGGACCGCCTCTTTCACCATGCGGTACTTCTACCGGACCCAGGAGGGATTCCATTTTCCTGAATTGGGCAACAACCAGCCTACGGTGGGAACCGTCGTACCCTACATCCGCAAGACCGCGACCGACAGTCCGGTGAAGGGAGAACCCATAGCGGTACGCTTCACCCCCGTCTGGCCGGCTTCGGCTCCGGAACTTCGGGTGGGCGAATCGCTCATGACGCCTAAGTACGGTCTGCCCGCGGTCCGGGGGCAGACGAGCGCCGAGGTCATCTACCAGCAATCGATCGCCAAGGATACCGCGGGCCTGCAAACCAGCGTCTCCCTCCACGACCCGACCCGGGCCAAGGTTTACCCCCTCGGTTCGGCTCTCAGCAAAATCCCGGGCAGCGCCGCGACGGACGTCTATATGGGCAAGACGTATTTCACGCGGCTGCCGCCGCACCTGCGCGAGCGTTTCCATTTTGACCCCAATCGTGGTGCGAAAGGCAGTTTGGTCCTGATCGGTCAGTTCAAGGATGAGGTGCTGGGAGACGACTACCTGCTGCTCAATCGGCTAAGCTCAGCCGACTCGAACGCCCTGAAGGAATTGGTATCCAGCGCCGATTCAGACCGGACCGCATGGAACACCGCGATCGACGGGCTCAGCACACGCTTGGAGACCTTCAAAGAAAACCCGGTGAAGAAGGGTACCTACATCGTGGATACTCCGAAAAACCGCGATGTGCTTCCGGGTCAGCTCGCCTCGATCGACAACGACGACACGGCGGTCGACTCCTATGCCGTCACAGCGGTCGGTGGCGGACAGGGATTCGTCGTCATGGTTGTCGGCAACGGCCGGGCCTTCACGCCCATCGACGAGCCGGTGTCGGTCCACGTTTTCAAAGTGGTACCGCCGCTCTACCGCGGCGAATTGAAGGTCGTTCAGTCCGCGAACCCGCTGGATGAAAAGCTCACGCTGCGTCATTCCAGCGATTTCGGCGGCGACGCCGCCGGCTACGACTTCGAGTGGATGTACGCGCCGCCGGTGGACGGAGCTTCGCCGCCGCTTTTCACGTTCTCCCGGCAGCTGGTGTTGGGCGACTCGACGAGCTGGCAGCTCTATCGCCAGCCTCCGTCGAATTACCAGGATCTCCGCGCGTTGGAGGTTAATCCCGACGCCAGCCCGAAGCCCGCGCCTTTCAGCGCTGCAACCTTGGTGGCCACGCCTGCCTCGTTTGCGGTCCGCGACTCCGGTGATACCGCTGATCACGGCATCACGCTGCCGCAGGCCGTTTTCCGGAAAGAGTTCGCCGTCGCCGGAACACTGCCTCTTCGCGCCTATCTGAGCGTGGAGATCGGGAGCCGCGACGCCGCAGAGGTCTTCGTCAATCAAGCCAAGGTGGCGGTGATTAATCGTGCGAGCGGAAACACTCTAAATTCCTCGATTCCGCAAGGCTCCTCTTACTCCCCGTTACGGCTCGTTTACGAGATACCGGCCCAAATCCTGAAGGGCGGTCGGAACGTGGTCACGCTGGAGCTTTACTCCGACGCCGACGTCAACGCGGCCTCGACCGTCAATGTCCGCATCGAGAGCACCCAGATGACGCCGACCACCAACGGCTGGGTGAAGCTGGCCGCGGCGACCGACGAGGCCGCCGGCCTGCTTTCCGGCTCCATCCGCGGCAAGAGCCAGCATGTCATCCAAGGCAATAGCATCCTGACGTTGACGGATAATTATTTCACGATGCGGTACCGCGCGCGCGAAAGCTCGAATGCCGCGTTCGCCAACAACGCCGGATGGTCGCAATGGGTGGATCCGCAATTGGCGGAGGGTTGGATCAAGCGGGCGCTGGCGGGCCTCAATCCCTTCCAGCAGCGCGTTACGAATCTCTTCAGCAACGAGATCAACACCGACGTGAGCTTGGTGCAGCAGGCGGGCCGGCGCTGGGAAGGCGACGTGGCCCTAAACCTTTCCAACATCAACAGTTTCGGCCTGATTGAGATTTACGAGACGATCCTCCGGCGCGGCAAGGGACTGAGTATCGAGGGCACGCCCGCCATCAATTACGGCGCGGCCAACGACGCTCTGCTGCTGGCGGCCGGCTACCTCTCGGACCTTTACATGATTCTCGGCAATGAAGCCTATGCCGATGCCGCCAACCCCACGATCGCGTTCGCGACCGACAGCGGGTCAGCCTACGGCGCGGCGTCCACCTCGCTGTTCGCGTTCAAGGGGCAGCTCGCAACGGTGCTGGATGAGGAGCTCACCCTGTTGCGTGGCCGCGATAATTCACTGCAACCCGGGACGCGGATCAATCCGGTCTATAATCGCCTCATCTGGAACTACACGCGGGGCATCGACTCGGGGGAGGCGGTGTACGCCTTGAATTATAACATCAAGGATATGGATGGGGATGGCGTGGTCGGCGCGACCGATGCGGCGGCGCTCTATCCTCAGGGCCATGGTGACGCTTACGGCCACTACCTGACGGCGCTCACCGTATACTACACGCTGCTGGCCAATCCGAATTTCTCTTGGGCTCCCCGGGCCGAGGCGGTGACGGTCCTCGGCAAGCCGGTATCGGTCGACTACATGGACGAGCGCAAGTTCGCCGCGGCGGCGGTCGCCGTGGCCCGGACCGCGGCGCAGATCACCGATCTTACCTACCGGCAGAACTACGACGCCGCCTCAACTACCTCATGGAATTATCTCTCCGACGGGAAAGTCACCAGTGGTACCACCCGGCGGTGGGGGGTGGACGATTGGGCGGTGCGAGGCTGGCAGGGGGCCTACTTCAATTGGATTACCGGCAACTCGATGCTCCCGGCGGTTGATCCGGACCCGTCCCACGAGGGGATCCAGAAGATCGACCGGACGACGGTGAACGAGCTGCGGGAACTGATCAGCCAGGCCTCGTCATTGCAGCAGACGCTCAGCAATGCCGATGGCCGGCTCAACCCGCTCGGGCTGGCCTCCGGCGCCCTCGCCTTCGACATCTCGGCCGCGGATGTGGACAAGGGCATGACTCACTTCGAGCAGATTTACGCCCGCGCCACGCAGACTCTGCAAAACACCATCTCGGCCTTCGAAAACGCTCGAACCTCCACGCAGTTCCTTCGTCAACAGGAGGATAGCCTGGCATCCCTGCGCAGCGCCATCCAGCAGCAGGAAGTGGCTTACACCAACCAGCTGATCGAGTTGTACGGCAGCCCCTACGCCGACGACATCGGCCCGGGTAAGACTTATGTGCAGGGTTACGCCGGTCCGGACCTGCTCCACTACGGCTATGTTGATGCTCCCGAAGGCATGGTCACCAAGGAAACAAAGGAATTCCAACTTCTGGTGAGTCCAAGTTTCGACGACGCCAATCCAGCCACCATTAATTACAACGCCTCCAGGACAGTTAGCTATAGGTTGGATCCGGTCGGGTCCATGGTAAAGCCGTCGGATTGGAGCGGCCGCCGGTCCAGTCCGGGTAGAATTCAGACCGCTTTATCCGAATTATTCCTTGCGCGACTCGCCCTTTTCCAAGGCCTCAACCAGTACTCGTCTTTGAAGGATCAGATGGAGAGTCGGGTGGCCCTCTTCCAGGCTGCCGTCAGCCGAAATTCCGAGCTGACCGCACGCATGGAGACCTTCCAAGGGGTTCTGACCACGCTGGAAGTCATTCAACAGGCCCTGCTTATCAAACAAAAGGTAGCGGAGATTACCCTGGAGGTGGGTAACGTCGTCTTGGATGCCGCGATAGAAGCTCCACCCAGGGTGGTAGGTTTAGCAAACGACGCCACCTCGGGGGTCCGGGCGGCCCTGATTGCGACGAAAGCTACGCAACGGGGCACCTTGGGATCGACGATAAGAGGCCTGGAAGTGTCAGCCCGCGTGCTGGACCAACTGAAAACCTCCTTGGCGCGACTAAAGGAAATCGAGGATGCGAAAACGGCTTGGACCGAAGAGTACAAGCAGTTAGTCTACCTCTTGAAGGAGGCCTTGGGTGCCGCCGTTGACCAGCAACCGGTAGTAGACTCTCTCCTTCGCCGCTACGACCAGGCTAATCGAGACGTTCGCACACTCGTTGCCCAGGGCGACCGGGTTCAAGCGGAGCGAGAAGCCTTCCGGAAGCGTTCGGCCGCCCTGATCCAAGGCTACCGCACCAAGGACTACGCGTTCCGCGCGTTCCGCGACGAGGCGCTCGAAAAGTACAAGCAACTCTTCGAGTTGTCCGCCCGTTACTCGTATCTGGCGGCAAACGCCTACGACTACGAGACCGGCTTGCTCGACCCTTCCGGCAACTCCGCGGCGGCGGCGTTTCTCTCCAAGATCATCAAGGCCCGCTCGCCGGGCGTTGTCCTGAACAGCGTGCCGCAGTTCGGCGGAGCCTCGACTGGCGACCCTGGTTTGGCCGGTGCGCTCGCCCAGCTCAACGGAGACTGGAGTGTCGTGAAGCCGCGCTTGGGCTTCACCAACCCCGACCGCTACCGGACCACCTTCTCGCTGCGCACCGAAAACTTCCGCATCGTGCAGGGCGCGCAGGGCGACGCGGCTTGGCGCGAGGTTCTGCTGGGAGCGTGGAGGGAGAACCTGCTCGATGATCAGGACGCCGCCCGCTACTGCTTGAATCTCGGTTACACCACCGGGATGGCCGTGCCCGGGTTTATCATTGAGTTTAGCACGTCGGTCATGCCCGGGCTGAACTTCTTCGGCAAACCGCTGCTTGGCGGTGATAGCGCTTACAGTGTGTCCAGTTTCGCCACCAAGATCCGCAGCGCCGGCGTCGCCTTCAGTGGCTACGTGGGGATGGCTAGCCCCACCTCCACCTCGGGGGTGCTGTCCGGCACGGGTTCGACCACTCCTACAGATCCCTATACCGCGTTCAGCGACACCTCGGCGCTCAGCGCGACGCCCTATGTTTATCTGGTGGCCGCGGGTGTGGACTCGATCCGCTCTCCGCTGGAAAAAGCGAGCGTAGTTCGCGCGTGGAATGTCAGCGACCAAGCGATCCCGCTGCCCTTCAACATCAGCCAGAAGGACTACGCCAAGACCACGACATGGAATGCTTCAATGTCGCTAGCCGAGAAGTTCACCGTCCGTCAGCATCAGGCCTTCCGAGCGGTTCCGGACAGCGCCGTGTTTTCCAGCCAGCCGGGCTTCACCAACGCCCGCCTGATCGGCCGATCGGTTTGGAACAACCGTTGGAAGCTGATCATTCCGGGGGAGACGCTGCTCTCGGATGGCAAGCGCGGCATGCAGATCTTCGCCGACCGCGTGAAGGACATTAAGATCTACCTCGAAACCTACTCCACCTCGGGGAACTGACGATGACCCATCGAAGCGTCCTTCATTCCGTCGCGTTGGGTCTCGCCGCCGTAATCCTGCCGGTCGCCCACGCCTATCCGCCCGCGCCGGACCACGTGATCTTCGGCACCGTGCGCGACGAGCGCGGCAAGGCCCTCGTCAAAGGAGAGGGCGTGATCATCGCCTACGCCGGTACGACCGAGCTGGTTCGCTCCACCTCGAACGACCTGGGTGACGAGGGGATCAATTACCTCCTCCGGATCCCGATGGATGCCGGGCGCCTTGGGTCGGTTTACAAGCCGTCGGCCGTCCTGCCGGCCAGTTCGATCACTTTCCGCGTCATCATCGGCAACGTCTCCAATATCCCCATCCAAGTTTCGCGGGTCGCCCACACGATCGGGGAGCCGGGCGGGCGGACGCGCCTTGATCTCACTCTAGGTGTCGACAGTGACGGCGACGGCTTGCCCGACGGTTGGGAGCGTTCCCTGATCGGCCGGGACTCATCGGGGCGGCTGAAAACCTTGGCGGACGTGAGGCCCGGGGATGACGCCGATGGCGACGGCCTTACCAACCTGCAGGAGTTCCTGCTCGGAACCTACCCGCTCGACAAACTCGATGGCGTTTCCCTTTCGATTGTCGCGGTGGAGAATGGGCGAGCGCGCCTGCGCTTCGCGACGATTCCCGGCCGCGTTTACACCATCAGGTCGTCCACGGAGCTGATCACCTGGACTGCGCAGAACTTCGCGCTCAGCGCCTCGGCCCCGGGCCTCCAGGGTTCCTTCCCGGGCACGGACATCACCTTGGTGGATGTGTGGGCCCCGTTGCCGCCTGGGGGATCGGCGTTCTACCGGATCTATGCCAAGTAGGATATGGGGAAAACTTCCGCCAGCTCTTGTTTTTATCGTGGCCGCTTGCATTCAGAGTCTGGGCGTCGAGTCGGGGGATCACCGGGCTTCCGCGGAGACGGCCGAGATCAAGGAAACTGAGTTGCGGGACGGGATGGTTTTCCGCTCCGGATCGCAGGCTCCCTTCGACGGCGTGCTGGTGGAAAACTGGACCGCCGCGCGCCGAAAGGCCGAGGTGCCGGTGCGTAGCGGCAAAGTCCACGGCGTGACCCGCGGCTGGTACCAGAACGGGTCCCGCGAGGTGGAGGAAACCTTCCGCAGCGGCGTGAGCCATGGCTGGCGCACTCGCTGGCACTCCAACGGGGTGATCAAGTCGCAGGTCTGGATTCAGCATGGCACCCTCTGCGGCGCCTTTCGCGAATGGCATCCCAACGGTCGCCTCGCCCGCGTGACGCCTTTGAAGGCGGGCCGGGCCGACGGCACGGTGCGTGAATGGGAGCCGGATGGCAGCCGCGGTGGCGTCGCTAGGGTGAGGGATGGAAAACCGGTGGGTCGCGAATGAACGGAAAAGGACCATGCGCCTCCGCTGGATCAAGGGAATCTCTAGTTCCTGCAGGTCCTGTCCGGGAATCTGCTCTCGCGAAGGGGAAAATTGGGCGTTGGACCCGCATGAAGGCGGCTTCGCTGGTGCTCATTGCGCTATGCGCCAAGCCGACACTTCTGGCGCAAAACTCCGCGCCGACGTTGGGGGCCATCACGAAGAGCGGGACGGAAGACACGACCACGACCTTCGCGGCGACGGACTTCACGGCGCCGTACAATGACGTCGAAGGCACGGCGCTGGCCAGCATCACGGTGGTGACGCTGCCGGCGACGGGAACCTTGAAGCTCGGAAACGTCGCCGTCACCGCCGGCCAGGTGATCGCGGCGGCGAACCTCGGGACCCTGACCTACGCGCCGGCGGCGCACGAGAACGGGGCGAAGACGTTTACGGTCACCGCCTCCGATGGCGCGCTGTCCTCGGCCGCCGCGACGGTGACGATCAACCTGGCGGCGGTGAACGACGCGCCGATGTTCTTTCGGGACGGCTCGTCGGCTGAACGCGCCGCCGCTTCGGCCACCGAGATCAAGAACGGGTCCGGGACAAACACCAACGGAGTCTATTGGATTCTCGTCAATGGCGTGGCAACCCAGGTCTACTGCATCATGGACAGCGCTATCGACGGCGGAGGCTGGATGCTCGCGATGAAAGGCGCCAACACCGGAAGCACGTTCAACTACGCATCGAACCATTGGACTACCACTACCACTTTGAATGCGGGCAGTGCGTTCCTCCGGGGCAACAGTTCAACCGTGAACGAGGACGCGAAGTTTGATGTCTTTAATTACGCGCCGGCGGAGAAGGTGATGGCGATCTTCCCGGATGTGCCGGGGGCGAACCGCGGAGGCGCGGTTTCCGGGCAATCCTACGGGTTCATCTGGATCGAGAACATGCCCGCTCCGGCCAACACGACGAGTTACGCCGGCCGACCAGCCCAGGGCAATTACTTGGGGAAGACATTGCGGGAATTATTCGCCGGAGGTGAGAAGATTTTCATTCGCGACGCGGCGGCGGCGAGCCCGTACCGCGCCGCGGGCCCGGGTGTTTTCTCGACGCAAACCGATGTGCGCTTTTTCGGTTTCAATTATCAAAGCGCCAATGGCTCGAACCGGGCCCGCTTTGGCTTTGGTTGGAACGAAAACGGCGGCGGTCTCTACCCCGATGGGAATGAGCAATCCAACGACGTTTCGGGCGGAATAGGCATCGATCGGCAAAACTGGTCCGCAGGTGACTTCATCGGCTGCTGTCAAAATTCAACGGGCCTGAACCGCAGGATGCAGTTCGAGCTCTACGTCAAATCGGTTGCTAGCAATGAGGTCGTGGCCACGCGGCAGGTACCGATGGCTGTTTACCCGGGACTCTCGATAGAAGATCCTGACAGCGCCACGCTCGCTTCCGCGACCGTATCCATCACCGGGGGCTTCGTGGGCAGCGAGGATGCGTTGGATTATGTCAACGCCGCGAGCCACGGGAACATCGCGGGAAGTTACAATGCGGCGACGGGCGTACTGACACTTACCTCCGCGCAGGCGCAGGCGACGCTGGCCCAGTGGCAGGCGGCCCTGCGGTCGGTCACCTACACCAACACCTCCGGCGCGCCCAACACCGCGAACCGCACGGTGAGCTTTGTGATCAACGATGGCCTATCTCCCGGCCCCGCCTCGAATGTGACCGTCAAGATCGCCCTGAGGGTCACATATGATACCAAGGGTGGCAGCTTGCTCGCCGCAGGAACGACGGTTTCCGGCGGCACGATCACCTCGAGCCCGGGCAGTCCCACGCGGTCGGGCTACAGTTTTGCCGGCTGGGCCTTGCCGGGCTCGCCGGCGGACCCCGGGTCGCTGACCGGCCTGTACTCTCGCTTCAAGGCGATCGATTACAATTCCTCGGCAAAGGTGTGGGCGGACTCTTCTGGCAACGCCCGGAACATCACCTCTGCCAAGATCGGGGGAACCCCAATTCTCAGCTACAGCGCCGCCGTTAATGGCAATGCGGTGAGTTTCCCGGTGGTGGCGGGAGGAACGAGCACATCGATCCGATACACCACGGAAGTTCTGCCGACCTACACGCTTTTCACGGTGGCCCGCTACTCGGGAAACAGCCGCGGCAGGATTTTCAATGGCGACGGCCAGAACTGGCTGGCGGGATTTTTTTCCGGCAATCGCGGTGTGGCGCACTTCAACGGATGGCTTTCAAACTCCAGCAGCCACCTCGGCACGGTGACCCATTGGCTCGCCTCGACGAGCTACCCGAGCGGGGGAACCAGCTACTACCGCGCGGATGGAGCTCAACGGGGCACGGGAGGCAGCTATCATAACCTGCCGCTTCTCGTCACAAACACAGGAAGCAATGCGGAGCCTTCCGACTACGAGATCGCGGAGGTTCTGATCTACGGCCGCGTTCTCACCGGCAACGAGATCGCGGAGGTGGAACGATATATCGGGGAGACTTATCGGCTAAGCTTCGCAAGCGGGCTTGCGCAGTTCCCCTACGCCCACGGCAAGAGCACGGACTTCACGCTCGAGGCGGTTTGGACGGGCAACTCCAATACGGTGGCGTTCGATTCTCAAGGTGGCTCGGCGGTAAACAGTCTTAGCTGGCCCACCGGCAGCCAATTGGCGCTGCCGACGCCGACGAAATCAGGGTCCGGTTTGGTCGGCTGGTACGACGCTGCCACCGGAGGAAACAAGGTTGGCGACGGGGGCTCGGTATACCTCCCCGCGAACACCGCTGCCTTCACGCTCTACGCCCGATGGGGTGTGCCCTCTCTTGCCACGGTGGGCCCGTTGGCCGGAGGGACCGAAGACACGCCCTTCTCGGTCACGCACGCAGCGCTTTGGGTGGCGTCGGATGCGTCGGTGACCAGTGGTGGCACACCCTCATTCCGGATCGAGGAGGTAACATCCGGAACGCTGACGAAAAACGGCGTCGCCGTGACGCCAGGATCCACGCTGCTCGGGCCCGGAGAGAGCCTGTTGTGGCGTCCGGCAGCGCATGCCAACGGTACCCTGAGCGCATTTACCGTGAAGGCGGTTACACCTGACAATGCCGTGGCTTCCACGACGGCGGTGCAGGTCAGCGTTAACCTAGCGGCGGTGAATGACACGCCGTTGTTGGCGTCCGGCTTGGTGCAGACCCAACGGTTCAACGCCAGCGGTACGTTCACTCCGACGGCATCTGGAACCATCGAGGCCCTGATTGTAGGTGGCGGCGGTGGTGGGGCTGGATCGTTGGGCGGCGGCGGTGGCGGCGGTGGCGTGGTTTATATCACCGCTGGTTCCGTGGTGGCCGGAGTCTCCTATCCAATCGTGGTCGGAGCGGGAGGTGCGGCCGGATCCAAGGGACAAGCTAGCACCGCTTTCGGAGCCACGGCGGATGGAGGCGGGACGAGCGGAACTCACGATTCCGGCGACGGTACCGCCGGAGGCAGCGGCGGCGGAGCTGCCTCCAATAACTCCCGGCTGAACCAAGGAGGGGCGAGCTCCGGCAACTCCTTGGGAGCGAATACCGGAATTATCTACGGGAACAGAGGCGGCCATATGACGTTCCCCCGTTCGGGCGGTCCCACCCGCGGCGCCGGCGGCGGCGGCGCCGGCGGTCAGGGCAAGGACACCAATTCGAACACCTTAGGTGACACCGGACGGTCGGGCGACGGTTCGGGTGGCGTGGGAATCGCGAATTCCATCCTGGGAACGGAATACTACTGGGGTGGAGGCGGCGGTGGCGGTGCTTTCGTGACTCAATTCGGCGGCTACGGCGGATTGGGAGGCGGCGGTGGCGCCGGCGGAAATGGCGGCGCGGGTCTGGGTGGCGGCAGCGCTTTGAATTCCGGCGGAAACGGCAGCGGCCTGCATGGAGGTTCGGGTGGCGCCAATACCGGCGGCGGCGGGGGGGGTGGAGGTTGGGATGGAGGACAAGGAGCTCCCGGCGGCTCGGGTGTGGTTATCGTCCGTTCCGAGGTTCCGGCCATCGCAACAAGGCAAGTCGCGCTGGCAGTGGTGCCCGGGCTGATCATCACGGACGTGGACAGCAGTAGTATCGGCTCCGCGAGGGTTTCAATCACCGGAGGTTTGGTGGGAAGCGAAGATGTCCTTGGCTACGTGAATGCGGCGAGCCACGGGAACATCGCGGGAACTTACGATGTTACGACGGGCGTGCTGACGCTCACCTCCGCGCAGGCGCAGGCAACGCTCGCCCAGTGGCAGGAGGCCTTTCGAGCCGTGACCTACACGAACAATTCCGCCACCCCGAACACCGGGACCCGGACGGTGAGTTTCGTGATTTACGACGGCGCTACGGCGAGTGCGCCGCTGAACATCACAGTTATCATCGGCTTGAGGGTCACATATGATACCAAGGGTGGCAGCTTGCTCGCCGCAGGAACGACGGTTTCCGGCGGCACGATCACCTCGAGCCCGGGCAGTCCCACGCGGTCGGGCTACAGTTTTGCCGGCTGGACCTTGCCGGGCTCGCCGGCGGACCCCGGGTCGCTGACCGGCCTGTACTCTCGCTTCAAGGCGGCGGACTATAACGCCGCGACAAAGGTCTGGGCGGACTCTTCTGGCAACGCCCGGAACATCACCTCCGCCAGGATCGGGGGAAGTCCGACCGTAGTTTCCAGCGCGGTTGGAAATGGCAACTCCGTGAGTATTCCAGCGTTGGCGGGAGGAACGGGCACATCGATCCGATACACCACGGAAGTTCTGCCGACCTACACGCTTTTCACGGTGGCCCGCTACTCGGGAAACAGCCGCGGCAGGATTTTCAATGGCGACGGCCAGAACTGGCTGGCGGGATTTTGGTCCGGCAATCGCGGTGTGGCGCACTTCAACGGATGGCTTTCAAACTCCAGTAGCAACCTCGGCACGGTGACCCATTGGCTCGCCTCGACGAGCTACCCGAGCGGGGGAACCAGCTACTACCGCGCGGGTGGAGCTCAACGGGGCACGGGAGGCAGCTATCATAACCTGCCGCTTCTCGTCACAAACACAGGAAGCCATGCGGAGCCTTCCGACTACGAGATCGCGGAGGTTCTGATCTACGGCCGCGTTCTGACCGGCAACGAGATCGCGGAAGTGGAGCGGTATCTCGGCGTCACCTACGGTCTGAATGTAGCGGGAAGTTTCGCGCAGTTCCCCTACGCCCACGGCAA
>Ga0194118_10002743_pt1 | contig 21722 bp, 20 predicted proteins | sample TA2MahsurfametaG_2_FD_148662 | JGI IMG/M metagenome (GOLD analysis project Ga0194118, IMG submission 148662) | Freshwater microbial communities from Lake Tanganyika, Tanzania - TA2015013 Mahale N5 surface | ecosystem: Environmental > Aquatic > Freshwater > Lake | place: Tanzania: Lake...
GTCCACGTCTCCTGTCCCTCTTTTGAACATTAAACATGGACCAAAAATACCGGGTCAGGTCAGTATGTATCCCGACAAGTGGATCGATACCGACCGCCGTTTGGTGTCCGTGACATCGAGGTGCCTCGTCAATGCGTTTTTGCTGGCACAACGAACTCAGAGTGGTTCCTGATCGACACCACAGGTAACCGGAGGTTCTGGCCCGTCAAGGTAGGCGTGATCGATATAGCGTCACTGAAAAGCGACCGAGATCAATTATGGGCGGAAGCCCACGCCCGGTTCAAGGAAGGCGATGCGTGGTACATCACCGACAGCGACGTCATCGCAATTCAAGTGGAGCAGACCATCAGCCGGGTATTGACGGATCCGTGGCACGCCGATGTAGCCCGAATTTTATCCCAGCACAAAGAATGCGACATCACGCCAGGCGAGGTGCTTGGAATGATTTCTGACCTTAAGCCCAGTGATCGGCATAAAGGTAATGCAGCCCGCGTGTCGCAGATCCTGCGCGACCTTGGATGGGTCAAAGCCAAACGTCATCATTCACGCGGGCAATTGTATTTGCGCCCCACCGAGGCTCAGGTAGATCTTTTCGCCGGCAAGGCTTAACGCACGGCGGATGAAAGCATGCAAGGCCATGAAACTGTTTCTATATGTAGGGATAAATGAGTTGTTGAGATATCCCAACATAGAAGATGCATTCATGGCCTTGCATAGCTTTCATACCCCCGTGTTTTTATGACGAAAGTGACTGGAAGAGAGAAAAAGATATCGCGAGGAAATGTATAGACACACGCGAAAGTACTAACTCAACATATTTTTAGCTTCATCACCAACCGCGTGTGTTTGACGCCACGTGCTTTAGAGAGGTCAGCGCGTAATACGCCCATCCCTTCCCGTTTTAAGTGTATATCTGAGTGGAACAACCATGCCCTTAGCAAACGTACTATCCGGCCGAACCGCGCAATGCTCAGCGCGATCCAAACGCCACCAGCGTCGCTGCCAGAACCCCGCCGCATTTGGAACGGCAGTTTGCCGATTTCACGGTGCTCGAAGCCCTGAGTCCGTCAAACGAGGCTCAGACCACCCGAACTACAAACACGGCCGAGAGACGCAGAAGCGCCGCCAAGCGCGTCGGGACGCCGCCATCCGACTTCGTGATCTAGAGACTTTGATGCACTTATTTCACTTCACGAACGCCAAGCGCTCGCCAGGTCGCAAGCCGGGTTCCAAATTACGTAACTAATAGGAGCATTTCATGCCAACGCCACCACGCCAACGATTCGACAATCGACTCAACAAACTACATCGAGAGCATCGGCGAAGCTGGACCGACTACTCGACGCTCTGCCCGAAGGCGCGAGCACGGTACGCCATCAGTGAGATCGACAAGATCCTTGGGCGGGACATCGCGACTCATGCAGCTATATTTCGCGCCCAAAACGAACTCTCAGATGTATTGGCTTATGTTGCGTTCAGTCTTGAAAATTTGTCGGCCGCCGATCGAGCCTGCGATGACATGCCTACGAAGCACGGGTTGCGCAGATTCCTTGCCTCAGATGTCACCAAACTCGTGTATGTCTGGATGGTCCTACCGCAGGCAGACAAAGAGACCATACGCCGCGCCGTTGAGAAGTGTATAAAACCAGTGTTTCGCAGGGCCCGAGAAATGTTAGAGCCGATCATCTCGTCTAGTGCTGCACCTCTTTCCAATAACCCGCGAGATAATCGTGGCCAGGCCGCCTAACCGTCATTTATTCCACCGGGCTAACTGGCCTTCGCGGATGCCGGACACCGCGACTGCACCTCAATCTACGTCCTATCCGCCGCTGACAACACCGAAGGCTCGTACGTCTGTCGCATCCTACGACTCGCCCACCTCGCCCCATCCATCGTTGAGGCGATCTTAGAGGGTCGTCATCCGTCCCAGCTCGCAATGAAGGATCTGATGAAGCCGTTTCCGCTGGATTGGAGGGAGCAGGAGCGGTGGTTCTTTCAAACTTCGGCACGAAGTGCTCGGTAATTTTAGAAGTAAGCGACTGGGCCCGCTTGGATTCGAACCAAGGACCAAGGGATTATGAGTAGTTTGTACCGTTCGTATTCAGCCTTTTTCTGCGGGTTTTTTCACCGTTAAGGACGGTGTGTAAGCAAGTGTGTAAGCACTTTCGGGGCTGCCGGGAGGGAAAATGCACGATTTTCTGCGCTGTGACGACCTCGCTTTTGGAGTTGAGTCGCACTACCAAACCAACCGCACCAACCTTACCAAACCCATCAAGCCAACCAAACCGCTGCATTTAACCTACGGCTTTCAACCGCAAGACAGTAGCGCGGTTCGATAAAACGCCACTACGTTGCCTTTCCAAACTTTATGGATGATCTCCTCGGTCGTGTATCTCTGCTTCGCCATCGTCCACGTCGTAAAGTGCTTTTAACAACCATGAAACTCAGACCAAAAAATTCTCTCATCTAATCTCATCTGACTCCTCGGGTAGCACCGTTCATCGCACGGGCCCTCCATCGAGGTCTAGGATCTGCACCTCGCCGAGACCGAGCGCACGGATGCCCGGCTCGATCTTGGCGAGATCGCCGACCACCACCCGGGTCATCGCCGAGGGACGGATCACCGCGCGCGCAGCGGCATTGATCGAGTCGACGGTCTGCGCCTCGGTACGCGCCTTCAGGGTACGCACCCAGTCGTCGGGACGGTCGTAGAGAAGGATGCCGTTGATCGCCGAGCGCACCGACGCTGCAGTTTCGAAAGAACCGGGCAGCGCGCGTACATCGTTAGCGATAACGTTCGCCACCTCGGCCACATCGCGTCCGAAGGACGCCATCGAAAAATCGTCACGCGTGGCGGGCGTTTTGCCACGACCTGCGAGATCGATGGTGATCACGTCGAAATGTTGACGCAGAGCCGGCAGTTGTTCACTCCAGTAGGTGGAGTCGCAGGACCAGCCGTGAACCAGGATCACCGCGGCGCTGGCTGGGTTGACTGACAGTCGCGGATGCCGCTCGTGATGAACAGCGGCGTTGCCAAGTTCCGACACGGAAAACCAGGCCAACAGTAAAAGGCTGGTGAATAGTTTGATCATCGCGGTGCCTCGATTCGTGATGCCTCGATCAGCATCCAATGGTAGCCATCTGGTGCGAAGAAGGTGAACGTTCGCCTCGCAAATTCATCAAGGAGAATGCTCGACACTCGCGTTGCGCCGGCTTGCATCACACGTTCATGCAGCGATTCGATCTCGTGTGTGCGCCAGCAGTACAGGCTGTAGCCGAGTGCGCCCGCGCGAGAGTGTGATCGTCGATCTTCGATATCGGCATTCGCTGCGAAGCGAACGCATTTGAGTTTGCCGGAGCGTCGATCGGCGAGCGCTTTGCCAGAAGCCGGGTCGTCGAAGTCGACCATGTGAAAACCTTCACCGGGTCGCAATCCAAATATGCGACGCGAGCCCGTGGCGTTTTCGTAAGGAACCGTTTCCTCGTGCATTCGCTGTAAGCCGAGGGTCTGCTCGTAGAAGTCGAAGATATGCGGATCATCGCTCGCGATCATCAGGCCAAAGTGCGTGTGTTGACTGGTTCGCAGCAGACTCGATGGATCGATTTGCCCGTAAGCTGGGCTTTCGTAGCCGAAGCGTTCGAAGAAAACCTGGCGATACTCCGGTTGCAGCAACACCATCTCGCGAACGCCAACGATGGGATCGCGAAAGGCGCGGGCGCTACGTTCGCCGCTGACCTCGCCGATGACGGCGAGCACCGGGGGAATCAGATTGAGTGCAGCGCCTGAGGCGAGAGCGCGTTCGGTATGGTTGACGATGTTGAGTACGCTGCTCGTCACGCGCACGCCCCAGCGCGAACCCACGCAACGCAGATCGTCCGTTAGGCCGAGACCCGCGTTGAGCGGCCGCTCCCACTGCATCAGCCGAACGAGACCATGGTCGACGTTCTGGTGCGCTAGGCGTATCGAGCGAACGGCCGAGTTCACGCCGTACAGGCGGTGCGCCGACTCGGCATCGAGACTGCCTTCGAGATCAGGGTGGCAGCCGTAGGCAGCAAAATCCGCCAACGCTCGATCGAGGTCGGTGACACCGACGCAGACTTCATGCAGTCCGCCGGTGCACCTCTCGGTCATACGTGGCGGCGCTCGACGATGGCTTTGCGGAACGCGGGTCTGCCCCAAGCCAACAATATCGTGGCGAGGACGGCGGCGCCGCCTGTGACGATCGCCGTGCTTTTGCCGACGGCGAGATCATCGGCAAAAACGTACTGCGTCATGACGGCCGTCAGAAACGGCGCCAAACCGATGCCGATCAAGTTGACGAACAAGAGGTAGATCGCGGAGGCCTGTGCGCGCATGCGAGGCGGTGTGAGCACCACCACGCCGGCTGACGCCGCCCCGAACGCAAAGCAGGTGAAGAAGCCGAGGGGGATCAACAGCACGGTCGACCACATAACGTCGTTGAGCAAGGTGCACACGCTCGCCACGGGGATCAACGCAACGGCTGCGGTGAGACCCACGCGCATCGCAGCGTCGAGATGTCCGGCAGCGCGCCATCGATCGGTGAGCCAGCCACCCGTGAGAATGCCGGCGGTGCCGAAAATGGCGATCGCAACACCCATTCGGGTGCCCGCTTCACCGAGTGGCATCTCCAGGACGCGAACGAAATACTGCACGCCCCAGATCTGGTAGACGTTGATCACCATGCCGAGGATGGAGAAGCCGAGTATCAGCGAACTGTACGCGCGCCACTCCGATAGCATGTAGCGGATCGTGTCGGGGATGGAGGCGGTATCGGCCTTGGCAGCTGCGACGCCGGGTCGCTCGCGACGCACGGGTTCTTTGAGCGTCAGCACCCATAGTGCGAGCAGGATTCCCGGGATGCCGACGAGCAGGAACGTCAACTGCCATGAGCGAATCGTGCCAATGATCGGCAGGGTGTACTCGGGGGAGCTCGCGACAAACTGGATGACGGCGCCACCGATGATGAGCGCAAGCCCTACGCCGAGCGGCAAACCGATGACGAATACCGACAGTGCACGGCCCAGTTTTTTCTCGGGAAAGCTATCGCCTGCCATGGAGAAGGTGGCCGGAGACAGCACCGCCTCACCCACCGCGACGCCGATGCGTGCCAGCGCAAGTTCGATGAACCCGCGCGCGACGCCGCACAGCGCCGTCATGGCACTCCACACGGCGACACCGGCTGCGATGATGTTGCGCCGGTTGTATCGATCGATGGCCCAGGCGATCGGCACGCCGACACCGGTGTAGAAAATGGCGAACACGAAACCGTACAGCAAACTCATCTGAGTTTCGCTGATACCGAGGTCGGCACGGATCGGTCCGACCAGAAGGCCCAATACCACTCGGTCGATGAACGAGAGGATATAAGCCAACATCAGCACGAAAACCATGTACCAGGCGGTCGAGGCCTTGGGCCAATTGCCTTCGTCGGCAGAGGAGGGTGCGGCGTTATTCATACGCCGATCATAGCCAGTCAGTGGCGAGGCCGCAGGACTTTGCCGGGGTTCAAGATGCCGTTCGGATCGAGTAGCTGTTTGAGCTGCTGCATCAGTTGCAGTTCGACCGGATCGGCATAGCGTTCGAGCTCATCGACCTTGTGTCGGCCGATGCCATGCCCTGCGCTGAAACTGCCTCGATATTCCTGCACTAGATCATGGATGGCTCGACGGATCTCGGGCTCGCGCGCAAGTAACGATTTCCCGGCAGTCTCGTCAGACTGATTGATGTTGAAGTGTAGGTTGCCGTCACCGACATGCCCGTAGCACACGAGAAAGCCTTCGGGTACGTGGGTGACGACCCAGTCGCTCGCTCTATCGACAAATTCGGCCAGGCGATCAACCGGCAAAGACACATCGTGTTTGACGCTCGGTCCATCGCGTCGTTGGGCTTCGGGAATATTCTCGCGGATGAACCAAAACGCGCTGCGCTCGCGCTCGCTTTGTGCGAGCAAGGCGTCGGTAATGAGCCCCGTCTCCATAGCGGCTTCCAGCAAGCTCGCCAAGCGCTCCTCGATCGGATCGTCCGCATCGCTGCTTCTGACTTCGCAGAGGATGCACCAGGGCGATGAGGCCGAGATGTCGACGCGAGCACCGAGGTGACGCTCCACCAGTTCAAGCGCTGCGCGCGGTAGCAGCTCGAACGAGCTCACTCGGTCGCCACTGCCAGCGCGCAACTTGGCGAGCAGTTCCACGGCGTCTTTCACCGACGGAACGGCGACGATCGCGGTACCGTGGCGCTTGGGTAGTGGAAAGAGTTTTAGGCTGGCAGCCGTGATCACCCCGAGCGTACCCTCAGCACCGATGAACCACTGCCTTAGATCGTAACCGGTGTTGTCCTTGCGCAGCGCCGACAGAGACGAGATCACGCGGCCATCGGCGAGGGCGACCTCGAGTCCGAGGGTCAGTTCGCGCGTCATGCCGTAGCGCAGCACGTTGACACCACCCGCGTTGGTCGAGAGATTGCCCCCGATCGTGCAACTGCCCTCCGAGCCGAGACTGAGTGGAAAGTAGCGATCGACTGACTCTGCTGCCAGCTGGATTTCTTTGAGTGTGCAGCCAGCTTCGACGACGAGGGAGTTGTTGAGCGGTTCAACGCTGCGAATTCGATTCATGCGCCGCAGCGACATGACGAGGAACGCGAGCGGATCATGCGCGACGGTATGGCCGCCATCAATACTCCGGTCACGACGATTGGCATGGTGGCCGATCACATTGAGCATGTTCGCCGCGTAGCAGGCATCGATCATGTCGGTATCGGCGGCGACTTCGACGGGAACCCGAATTGGCCGGAGGGTCTCGATGATGTGTCGACCTACCCGCGCCTCTTCGCAGAACTCATCCGGCGCGGCTGGACAGATGCAGAGCTGCGCAAGCTCGCCGGTGAGAACGTGCTACGAGCCTGGGAACAAACCGAGAAGGTCGCCGCTCAACTCCGTGCCGCGCGCGAGCCGTCAACCATGCTCTTCGAGAGCGCACCGAGCTCAGGCCGTTAGATCGAACAGCGTTCGCACTGGCGTGTCGTAGGAGGCTTCGAGCCAGCGCATCGAATACGCGCGCGCATCGACCGACGGTAAGCTCGCGGAAATCAACCCGACGGCCTTGTTCACTACCGCTTCGGTTGTCATCGGTTGATCTGGGTCACCGTCGACGCGATCGACCATCGTGACGAACGAAGCGCCGTCAGCATCGACTTGCAGTCGCGCAGAGCGACGTGAAAATTCGCGCGTTTCGGTGACACTCATATCGCGCTCGATGCAACTGTGCAAGCCGAAATTTTGGATCTGCTTCGCGACCTCACCGACCGATCAACAGCGCTGTTGTTGATCACCCACGATCTGGCGGTTGCAGCCAATCTCTGTCAACGCCTGATCGTCATGCGTCAAGGCAAGATCGTCGAACAAGGCAGCTTCGCGCAAATACTCAAAGAACCGAGTGCCGACTACACTCGACAACTCATTTCGAGCAGCTTGCTTGAAGCGCCATAACTAAATCCGACGACTCCGGAGCCAACCACAAGCCCTTATGGGCAGCGTAAAGACGCTGAGTGTTGAATTCGCTCACCGCACTTTCGCGACGCAGTCGCGGGATTCCCTGCCCCACCTCATCGTAGTAGCGCAAATCTCGCAAACGGTACCACGTCGAGAACAACACGCCTCCGTCAGGGTCCGCCCACGGCTTGGGTATGAGTCGCTCGCGACGCGCACTGATCGTCGTCGCCGACCAAACGGGCTCCGCTTGCAGCGACGCTAAGCGAGCACGGCTATCGAGCGCAGCGAGACGCCGGGCGAAAACCGCACCGAACCCAGAACCCGTGACATCGTACGAGTCGACACCCTGCTCAGTGAGCAGCTCGACGATGGGCAACACCCAATCGCCGATGGACTCCCCGCCCGATGCCAGCGGATCGGAGTATCCACAACCGGGCGGATCAATCACCCAGCGCGGTCTTTCGGATATCGACGACTCATCGATCGCTCCGGTCGGAAGATCGGGAATGACGACTGTCGGACGCCCCGAACCCTCCGATCGGCGAAAGTGCAACGCGCCGTGCCCGACATACGCCAGACGACGCTCGCCACCACTCGTCGACACCACAGCGACATCAGACTCGTGACTGGCGAAGTGCGCGTCGATCGATCTGGCCCACTCATCGATCGATGGACCTAGCGACTGGACCCGCACGTAACTCGTCGATGGGATACGTTGCAAGTGTGCCGCAATGAGATCGTGCGGCCGTGCAGTCAACAAGGTCGGCACACGCAACGCCTGTGCGGCCGCAGGCGCATCGATAGCGCCTGCACAGCGATAGCCGCGCCAATACCCGGCGCCGCTGGCGAGAAAGCCGCGTACGGTGCCGTACAGCGCGCCCACCGATGGCAATTCGGTCTGCAGGCGGTGCGCCGCATCGCGATGATGGTAAGGGAACCACATGTACAGATCGCGAACTCGCGACCAAAGCTGCGCCAAGTGCGAGCCGTCCCATGAAGGCTCGAAAGGACATAGGTAACGATCGTTGAAGTCACGCTGCTCGTCGGCATCGAAGGCAGCGAACCCATCAAGCGCTAACGCAGTCACACGCTCCGGATGCATCAGGGCGAACGACACGGCGAGTGCAGCACCCGTATGCGTTCCGTACAGCAACACTTTGCGAATCTGCAAGGCGTCAAGCACGCCGCCGATCACCGCGACGAAATCACTGGCTTCCGGCCTAGGCGGCTTGAGCGCATCCGATTCGCCGTAGCCGGGCGTATCCAGTGCAATCACCGTGTATCGGTGCGCCAGTGCGTCGATCAGAGGCAGCAGCGAATGGGAGGAGCGAGGCGACTCATGCAGCGCCAAGACCGCTGGACCGCTGCCTGCGACTCGGGCCATCACTTGACGACCATTGACGGAGATCAGGATCCGACGATGGGCGACTTGAGTGGGATATCGATTGTTCAGCATGGCGATAAAGAAACGGCGGCGGTATTGCTACCGCCGCCGAATGATCGGACAGATTGCCGAAGAAATGAACTCAGAGCTTCGCCGATACCGTCAGACGGTACAGACGTGGAGCACCCGGGTACACGGCAGCAAAGGTCGCCGTATAGGTGCCTGCTTCGAAGTACTCCTTGTCCATGCAGTTCGTGCATGAGGCAGCGACTTCATATCGATCATCACCCCAGCGGTAACCGACCGAGGCGTTGACCAATTCGAAGGCCTTTACCAAGCTCACGCCCTTGGGCAGCGCCGGTGCCGTGAACGACAGATTGGCAGGTGACACGATGTAGTCATCCGTGAAGAACACATCGCCGTTGATGAGCAACGTGCCACCCGCAAGCGGGTAGTTGAACGAAGCACCCACCTTACCCTGGAACTTCGGCGCACGCTGCAGATCGCTCGCCAAGTTCACCGGCTTGGTGCCGACGTACTTAGTGTCGAGGATGCCGACATTGGCGAACAGGTCGAGGTTCGCATTGGCGCGAACGGTCAACTCGCTCTCGAGACCTTGAATCTGCGCGTCAGCCGTCTGCACCGCCCAAATATTGTTCACGACGAGCGTGTTGAACAGATCGGTGTAGTCCATGCGGAAGACCGAGCTGTTCCAACGGGCGCGACCGTCAGCGAGAGTGGCTTTGACACCGACCTCCCACGACTCGACGTTTTCGGGGTTGAAGTTGACGTACTGGTCCGAGCGCACCGCACGGCCTGCCCAACCACCCGAGCGGAAACCCTCGGTGTACGAGGCATACGCAAACAGATCGTCATTGATCTCCCAATTCACACCGATCTTGGGCGTCACTTCGCTGAAGCGACGATTCGGACTGATGTTTGCACCCGCTGCACCACGGGCTGCAAGAGCAGCCGTGTCGAAGTTGAACAACGGTGCGGCGAGCGAGCTCGTTTGCCGGATCTCGAGATCACGCTCGTCCTTCGTGTAACGAGCGGCAGCCAGCAGCGTGACCGAGCCGATCGTATATTCCAACTGACCGAAAGCCGCCGTGCTCGACGAGTCGACGTTGAACACCTTGGCGAAGGTGTTAGGCGCAATGATGTCCGTCATCACGACGTCGGTCGATTCGGAGAAGTAGTAGAGACCCGCGGTCACACGCAGAGCGTCCGTGACGTTGCCCGAGGTCTGAATTTCTTGCGAGATCTGATCGTTCTCCTGACGCTGCAGCAAGTTGTAGCGGGTCGGCGCTTGATCGGAGAGATCCAAACGCAAGTCCTGCGACGTGTCGCGATAACCCGTGACCGACTGCACGGAGAAACCGTTGTCGAGCTGCCAGCTCAGTTTGAGATGACCACCGTTGGTCTTGGCCAAGCCTTTGTTGTCATAGCTCGAGACGACATCAAACAAGCTGTTCGTACGCGGACGAATGATGCTGGCGATATCCGACGCATAGCCGCCATTGGTCTCGTCGCGGCTGAAATCGTACGCGAAGTTGGCTTCGAATCCGCCTTCCGGTGCGTAGCGAAGCGCGACTCGGAAGCCTTGGTATTCCATGTCGTTGACGTCGGTGCCGAGCGTGCGGTTACGGATGATGCCGTCGCCCTGTTGTACGAGCACGTTGACGCGGCCGTACAGATCGCCACCGAGTCCACCGTTACCGGACAAGCGGAACTCCGAACGACCGTAGTTGCCGATGCCGGCACGCAGGTTCAGCTCTCTGTCGCCGGTGGGCTTTTTGGTGACGATCTTGATGGCGCCACCGTTGGTGTTGCGACCATACAGCGTGCCCTGAGGACCGCGCAGAACCTCAATCCGCTCGATGTCGGCGAGATTGAAATTGTTGACAGCCTGACGCGCGACGTAAATGTCGTCGACGTAGAGACCGACCGACGTGTCGGCCGTTGCCAAGTTTTCCGTGGTACCGACGGCACGCATGAAGAAGGTCGTTGCCGTCGTTTGACCAACGTTACTGTTACCCGTCAGGTTCGGAACGTTGAAAATAACCTGCTTGGTATCAAGCATCTGCCGACGTTCGATGATCGTCGGATCGATGGCCGTGATCGCAATCGGCGATGTCTGGAGGCTTTCCTCGCGACGCTGAGCGGTGACCGTGATTTCTTCGAGCGCGACGGCCTCATCGTTGGCCTGCTGCGCAGAGGCAGCCGATGAAGCTGCTGCAACGAGGCTCGAAGCGAGCGCGAATCGAACAAAGGATGAAACTTTCGTGAAGGTCATGCATATCTCCACAGGGAGGATGAGTTGGATGCATTGACAGACTCTCTGCGAGAACGTCCAATGTCAAGGAATCCTGTTGCAACAGCCTTTCAATACGAATATTCGTATTCCATGACTTCCGGCTCAGCACCTCCGCAACTGTTGCGTCTCACGCGACTGCTCGAACTCTTCGCGCGCAGGCACTCGCCGCTGTCGAGCCAAGAGATTGCGGAGGCGTTGAGCACCTCGCGCTCGACCACGGCAAGCCTCCTGAAGTCACTGACCGAACTCGGCTGGCTGACAGTCGATCGACGCTCTGCCACCTACTTTCCTTCCGCACGCTTTGCGAACTGGAGTCGCTGGCTACTCGATATTCGCTGGCTGGATCCGCGTCTCGCCGCGCTCGCTGATCGATTGCAGCGCGATTGCGGCGAGACGGTGTCGATATCCGCCATTGGTGATCTCGCAGTCGAGGTCGTCTACGTATCCGCTCAGAGCGGCGGTATCCGTCTTGTCATTGAAGTGGGCCAAACGCTGCCGTTGCTACACTCCGCCATCGGCTGGGCACACTGCACGACCCTACCGGATGCCACGATCGCCTCACTCGCATCGCGCAGCCAACTGCGACTCCAAGAGCGCGTCGATCTGCGTGAGGTACGCCGCGAAGTGCGTCTTGCTCGTGAGCGCGGCTATGCCTTTGCCGACAGTGCGGTCATACCGGACGTAGCAGCTTATGCGGCAGCGTTGCCTGCCCAGTTGTCATTACGCCCCCTCGTGTTGAGCGTGGGTGGGCCGAGCGAAAGACTTACCAAACTCGGTGACTCTCTGCCGCGAAAATTGTTGGCGGCAGTCGAATCAACCCGATACTGGTAGAACCATCACAGGACTTTGCATGAAAGACATTCAACTGACGGTGCCCGCCACGTATCAGCCGCTGACGATTGCCACGGGCATACGCTGCTCTGCGCGCCGAACACCGGACAAGACCATGTTCATCGAGGGCGAGAAGCGCCGCACGTTCGCCGAGTTTTGCGAGCGTATCGATCGGCTACAAGCCCACGCGCTCGGCGAGCTCGGTCTGCAGTTTGGGCAACACGCCGCTGTTGTCGGCCCCAATTGCATCGAATTCTTAGAGGTTGTTGTTGGTCTCTCGGAAGTTGGCATCGCTAGCGCCACGTTGAGTCATCGTCTCAACTCGGTCGAGCTCGCCGATATCTGTGACGACGCGCGAGCAGAGGTGCTGTTTGCCCACGAAACTTGTCGGGCTACGATTGCCGCAGCCCACCTCGCGACCATCAAGCAGGTCATCTATTTCGGTGACGACTACGAACAACGACTTGCGAATACGCCTGCACTCAGCGAACCACCGCGTCTCGCTGGGGAATGGGACACGTTTTGCATTCCGTACACCTCGGGCACAACGGGTCGTCCGAAAGGCGTCATGCTGTCGCATCGCGCGCGTGCGCTCGTTTTCCCCGTGTTCGCAATTGAATACGGATGCATGGGCCCTGACGATCGATTTCTCGCCATCGCGCCCTTGGCGCACGGCGCCGGCATGGCATTCGCGTTATGTCCGGTATTCTTTGGTGGCACCTGCGAGATCATGCCCAAGTTCGATCCCGAGGCCGTGGTGAGCAAACTCGGCTCTGGTGAATTCACCGGTGTTTTCCTGGTGCCGACCCAATTTCACGCCATCTTTGCCTTGCCACGAGAATTCCTCGAAGCCCACCGCAAGACGGGTCTCAAGGCGATGATCTCGAATGCGTCCGCTCTGCCGCAGGCCATGAAGGAAAAAATCATTGGTCTTTGGGGCGAAGGCTTGCTACACGAGACCTACGGCTCCACCGAGATCGGCCTCGCGACCAATTTGCGACCATCCGATCAGCTGCGTAAGCAACAGTGCGTCGGTCTGCCCTTTCCATGCACTCAGGTGAAGTTGTTGGATGAAGATGGCAACCCGACACCAAGAGGTGAAATCGGCGAGCTCTTCACCCTCTGCCCCTTCATGTTCAGCGGTTACTGGCAAGACGGGAAGCGAGTCATCCCGCCATTGGCCAACGGCTGGTTCAGCGCAGGCGATCTGGCGCGACAAGACGACGAGGGGTACATCTATATCGTCGATCGCAAGAAAGACATGGTCGTGACCGGTGGCATCAACGTGTATCCACGCCAGATCGAAGAATTGCTGTACCGGCATCCAGCCGTACAGGAGGCCGCAGTCATCGGTGTGCCCGACGAGCAATGGGGCGAACGATTGAAGGGCTTCATCGTTTGCCGCGAGGCGCTAAGCACCACGGCCGAGGAACTCATCGAGTTCCTCAAGCCGCAGTTGTCTTCCTACAAGATTCCGCGTGAGTTCGACTTCTTAACGGAGTTGCCGCGCAATCCGTCCGGCAAGATCTTGAAGCGCGCCCTCCGCCCCTGATCGTCTCGAGCGACCTCAGCTCTTACGCTGAGACTTCGCCTTGCGAGCCGCCTTCGGGCGCGGAATGCGCGTGAACACCGCAAGCGCGTTGTCCCGCATCATCTTTTGATGCGATTCCGGGCGCATGCCGAGCGCCGCGATTTCCGCCACGGCACGCTCAGGGTCGATCACGGGCCAGTCGGTGCCGAAGAGCACCTTGTGGCTGCCATACGTGTTTGCGTAATGCACGAACGCCTTGGGCCAATGCTTCGGTGCATAGGCATCGCCTGCCAAATAAATGTTGGAATGCTTCCAGGCCATCGAAATGGCTTCTTCCGTCCAAGGTACACCGATGTGAATACCGAGCAACTTGAGCTCGGGGAAATCGATCGCCACTTGGTCGAGCGTGATCGGACGACCCACGGACGGTAGACGACGACTCTGCGAGTAAACGAGGTTGTGTCCGATCTGCATCATGATCGGGATCTCGAGCTCGGCACACTTGGCGTAATACGGATAGTACTTCGCATGGTCTGGCGCAAGTCCAAACCAGTGCGGGTACAAATGCGCGCCGACAAAACCCAGTTCATTTACCGCGAAGGACAGCTCGCGCAGTCCTTTCATCCCACGGAAGGGATCGACACCGGCCAAGCCGGAGAAACGATCGGGGTATTTATTGACGACCTTGTGCACTCGCTCGTACGGCACTTCAAAAGAGCCGGCGACATTCAGGTCACCTGCCCTGACGGCGATCAGCAGTGATCGCTCGATGCCGGCACGATCCATTTTGCGAAGATAGTCGCTGACCGGAATCCCGCCCCACAGCCGGCGATCCATCCGAACCTGCTTCTTGAAAGCGTTGTCGATGCCGGTCTGGCCCTTGCGGACCGCTTCCGGATCGTAAAGGTTGCAAACGATGTCGATGTAACCGCTCATGCGTCGTCCCCAATGAAATGACGAAATGAAGTGTGAACTTACCACCCACATTGTCATAGACTGCGGACTAACAAATCCAGTCCTGCCAACCTATCGAACGAATACGCGTATATTGCGACATGAATGACACTTCGGTTTCCGTAACCCGCAGCTTTCGGGTTTTCGATGCGCTCGCCAAAGCCAAACAACCCTTGAGCAGCGCCGAGATCGCTCGCCTGATCGAAGCGCCGCGCACCAGCACGGCAGACCTACTGCGTACGCTCGTCGGTTTGAACCTGCTGTCGATAGACCGGCGCAGCGCAACCTATTTCCCGACTGCTCGCTTTTCGTCACTCGGTTCGTGGTTGGAATCATGCTGGTTCGGACAGGCGGGGCTGCGTGATGCGTTGCGAGAGCTCGCCGGCACCTCCGGTGAAACCACGGTGCTCTGCACACCAACGGATCTCGATATCGAAATCGTGGCCGTATTCGAAGGGCCCGCTGGAATCGCCTGGTCTCCGGTCGTCGGTGAACGCTTTCCCATCTTCGGCTCGGCTACTGGGACTAGCTATTTGTCGACTCTCCCACCCTCCACCATCCGAGCGATGCATCGTCGCGCCGCCAGCGAGAAACGCGCTGCAGTCCCGGAGCTGTCGGCAGTACTCAGTGACGTGCGAGCAAGCCAGCGCGCCTCGCCCGCTTGGAACCTCGGCGCGCTGAATCCGGAGGTGGCGACCGTGGCATGCCATCTTCCGCAAGACTCACTGCAAAGACCGCTTTTCGTTGCGATTGGCGGCCCTTGCAAAAGAATTCAGGAAAAGCGTGCGCTGCTCGAATCCAGTCTCAAAACGTTCGTAGCAATGCGCCTGCACGGCAGCACTGCAGATCGGGAGCTTCGATGATGCAGCAACTGTCCGACCACGATTTTTTTTATCGAGGCTCGACACCCACGCGTGTCGTCGCGCCTCGGAGTCGAGAGGATGCGATCCAAACCGTCGGGCAATACCTGCGTGAGGGTCACGTGATCGTCGCGCGTGGTGGTGGCATGTCCTACACCGGCGGCTACGTACTCGCGGAGGATTCACGCCCGGTCGTCATGATCGATATGCGCCAACTGTCGCAGATCGACCTTGCAACACTCGATAATGGTTGGGTTGTGGTTGACGCCGGGGTGACCTGGCAGCAACTGCACCAAACCTTGCAGCCGCAAGGCTTGCGTGCCGTATTCGGCGGCCCGTTGTCCGGCTTGCGCGCCACGGTCGGCGGTGCGATTTCGCAAAACGCCGCCTTCTGGGGCTCCGGGCTGCATGGTTCTGCCGCGGAATCGACGCTCGGTCTCGAGGTGCTACTCGCCGACGGGACGGTGCTACGCACCGGCGTTCTGTCGCGGGGCGATGAAGGTCGCTCGCGCTATTTCGGTCCCGACCTCACATCCCTTCTCGTGGGTGACTGCGGACGCTTCGGCGTCAAACTGCGCATCGCCTTGGCTGTCGAGCCTATGCCAGCTGCTGCCGACAGCGTCTCGTTCTCGTTCGAGCAACCCGTCAATCTGCTCGAGTCGATGCAATCGATCGCTCGGCGCCGGCTCGCCATTCAACAAGTCGGCTTCGACCCCCTACTTGCCAACGTACGCACCCGCCGCAGCAGCTTTGCCGATGACTTCCGCACGCTGTCTAAGGTGCTGCGCGGCAGCGGCTCGACCCTCAAGGGATTACGCAGCATTGCAGAGATATCTTTGGCCGGACGTGGATTCCTAGGTGATTCGGGTTTCACCCAGCACGTCATGTGCGAAGGACTCGACACCCATACCGTCGAGAGCAAGCTCGCACAAGTTCGTCGGATCGTGAACGATCTCGGCGGACGCGAAATCGAGAACACGATTCCGAAGGTCATGATGGCGATGCCTTTCACTCCGCTGAACGGCATCTTGGGACCCAACGGCGAGCGCTGGGTCCCCGTACATGGTCTCTTCAATGTCGATCGCGCTCAGGCGGGTTACCGCGCTTACCTCGAAACGCTAGAGGCATTCGAAGTCGAGATCGCAGCGGCTGGCATCACCTCCGCCACGCTATTTTCGGCTGTGGGCAGCACAACGACCTTGATGGAACCGATGTTCTTCTGGGAGGACGAACTCGAGCCGCTGCACTTCGATACTCTTGAAGACAAAGTCATCAAGCGCATTCCTCGCAATCCGCCGAACACCGCAGCACGAAACCAGGTTGCGAAGCTCCGTCAGGCCATCATGGATGCGTGGAACCCGCTCGGTGTCGGCCACTTTCAGGTCGGCCGTGCATACCCCTTCGCGGCGAGTCTCGATGGGGTGCAGCAGCGGGTGTATCAACAGCTCGCTGCGACCCTAGATCCGCATCAACAAATGAATCCTGGCGTATTAGGGCTCTAAGTCGGATTACGCCACGATCTGACTGCGCCGCGCCCTCGTACAGGCGTTCCTTCCCGCTGCCCGACCGGAAATCATGGCTTCAGTGAGATAGGAACCGTTCTGGTACAGATCGGAAATCATTGAGCCGAGTTCACCCGCCTCGTATAGACCCGCGATGGGTAGACCTTGATGATCGAGCACTTCGGACTCGATGTTACGACGTGCACCGCCACTCGTGCAGACGATGCCCGCTTCGATTCGCACCGCGTAGTACGGTGGATTCTCAATAGCCTGCAGTGAAAAACCGGGTCGTTCGAAGTCAGGGTCGATCCCATTTCGGCACGCAGCGTTATAGCGATCTACGGTCTCGCGCACGCGGCTCGGCTCTCGCCCTATCAGAACGGCAAGTTCTTCGATCGAATCTGCGCGCAACACCCAACCCTTCTCGATCTCGACCGCGTTGTCATCAGACCATTCGTAGCCCTCGACCACGGTATTCCAAGTCATCGCCTGGGTAATTAAGCAATTATGGGCGCGAGTCGTATCGTCAAAGATCATATGCACCGGCAAAGCGCGCGGTAGCGGTGTATCCACCCAATGTCCGTGACGCTTTTCTTTGTAGTGCGTGTAGTAGAGCGGCGCACCCTCGTTGTAGAAACGCTGCCCTTCGGCGTCGATATCGATCCAACTGAAGGTCTGCCATAGATGTCGGCGCATGAAGACGGTCGGCCACTGCGGCACCTTGATCGCCGGCCAAATACCACCGGACTGACCGAAGTTACGAAAGTGCCAAAGATCTGCCCCTGCCTTCTGCAAGAGCTTCAGACCATCGCCGGTATTGGCCGGTGAGCCAAACGGGTAAGCCTCCGGTAGCCCGTAGTAGTCACGCTGCATGGTCAGATTGTTTTCATAGCCACCGACTGCGAGCACGACGCCGCCCTTGGCCTTGATCGCTCGACGGACACCGCCCTGCTCGACGATCGCACCCACCACTTCGAGCGTGTCGGGATCCTGCACCAAATCGACGATTGGGCAGTCGAATCGAACACGAATTCCGCGGCGCTCAACGCAGCGCTTCATCGTGATCCAAACCCCACTCGGTATCGGCTTGACGAACGAGTTGTAAGCCACGGCATTTTCGGCGCCGAATTCGGGGAAATCGTAGACCGCTTCGCCGCCGCTCCAGCCGCTACCCCGAACGAACTCCGTACCTGCCTCAGCACATCGCTCGAGAATATACGGCTCAAGCTCAGCCATCTGGCGACCCCCCACTCCCGCAGCATCTCGTCAGGTACAGGGTTCTTGACGCTCATGTTGTGTTGATACTGGTAGAGCGCCTCGGCATTGTGCGAAATCAGCAACGACTGTCCGGATAATCTCCCATTGCCGCCGGCGAGCTGCTCGGACATCTTCTCCACGATCAATATCTTCGCAGCCGCATCGGCATCCCGCGCACCGAGTGCTGCAGCGCAGCCGGCGACATCAAATCCGGCGATCAAGACATCCACTTCCTCATGCCACTGCGCTATCGATCCGGGACTAGCCATCATTCACCTCGAGTCATTTCCAAAGCAGACCGATACGGTCGCAACCCCCAATACAGCACCAATGCAGCGAGTAGCCCCATGGAACTCGTTACCCATGCGATGGATGCCGACAACATTTTCTCGTCAGCAAAAACATAGTCGGTGACCAACGCCACTACCATCGGCCCGAGCCCGATACCGAGTAAATTATTGAAAAACAGATACAAGGCCGAGACGACGGCGCGCATACGCACCGGAGCAACCAATTGAATGGCGGCCGCCGCACCCCCAAAGGCCATGCTGGCGAAGAACATGAATGGACAGAGCCAAAGAACAGCCTGCCAAACGGAGTCGGCGCTTGTTGCCAATAATCCGAAAGGAATGAGAGCAAGTCCGCTCAGTACGCCCACGCGCAGCGCCGCATCCAACCAACCACGCTGTCGCCCGCGATCGGTGAGCCAACCACCCACCAAGAGGCCCGCTGTTCCGAAGACCAGCACGGCAATACCTAAACCAAGACCCGCCGTCGGCGCATCAGCCTGGAACTGACGCTGCAAGAACGCAGGACCCCATCCGGATACCGTATTGAAGGCGGCACTCAACAATGCAAAGCCGAGAAAGTGACAAAAAAACAAACGCGGATGCTCGGCGAGATATCCGAAGACTTTCGCAACCGGTGGTACCGGCGTTTTGCCGGTGTCGCGTCGTGCGGGCTCGGCGATCGTCAGCACCAGCAACGCCAGCAGCAAGCCGGGTAGACCCACAATGATGAACGCCGCCTGCCACGCCTCCACCTGACCCAGCAGCGGCAGCTCGATGCCATCGGAGCCCTTGATCAAGCCGATCACCGCACCGCCGATGATGAACGCTAGCCCCGCACCCAGAAAAACACCGGTCGAATAAACGCTCAGCGCACGACCGATCTTCTGCGGCGGAAATGAGTCGGCCAACAAAGAAAAGGCCGCCGGCGAGAGCGCGGCCTCACCGACGCCCACTCCGACTCGCGCGACAAAAAGATGCGAAAAGCGATTGGCGAGCCCACAACACGCCGTTGCGATACTCCAAAAAGCGATGCCACCCGCGATGATTGTCCGCCGACTGTAACGATCGGCGAGCATGGCGATCGGGATGCCCATCAGCGTGTAAAACAACGCGAAAGCGAGGCCGTGCAGCATCCCGATTTCGGTATCAGAGAGGCCGAGATCTGCTTTGATGGGCTCGACGAGCAGAGACAGGATCGTGCGATCGATGAACGAGCAGGTGTACGCCAGCAACAAGACTGCTACGGCATACCACGCCACCCGAGGCTTCGGCCAATCCGTCGATTCGGTCATGCTTACCCCCGGTCCGAGGGTGTACCAATCACCCGGCGCTGGTCAAATCTCGGGTGTTCGTTAGTTTGGGTATTCGTTAAATGTGATTACGCAGCACCAGTAACGCCAGTAGCGTGACGCACATGGCAACGCATAACAGCACGAAGAATCCGGCGCCACCAACACGCCGTAGGCGCGGAGTGAAATTAGATGCACGGTGACTACGCGAGGATGCCACTGGAGGTTGCAGCTGAGCTTTGCGCTGGATATCTCTCTCCCATCGAGCGACCTTTGAGAGATGCGCTTTAGCTCGCGCGAGCTCGTAATCCAGTAACCGTGCCTCTTGCTCTGCTTCGCGCTCGGAGTCGTCCTCGTCCCAAAACTCAGTTTGTAGATAACTGGGGATCGACTGTGGATTGATGGCCGCCGATTTAAGAGCTCGTAGTGCGGACACGGGTTTTCCGCGCTTAGCGTGAAAGAGCTTTCTCAGCTCGCTATCGGAACAGTAGATTTCAACGAGGTCCATGCTATCTCCCTTGCTTGCTTTATTTAGCAAGAGAGCAGCTTATCCGCGCTGGGATCGCTTCTTTTTCTTCTGCTCTTCTTTCTTCTTTTTCTGCTTGGACTCGTACGCCTCATCTACTACGGTGCCCGCACTGATCAGTTTGCGAGTCTCTTCACCGCGCAGCTGATCAATAGCCTTCACAGGCTCAAGATCGCTGTAGTGCCGCTCGATCATCAATACGCTGGTGCCCATTTGTTTGGCCAGCGTGTGAATGGGCACTCGATCATGCGTGAGTGCGAGCGTCGCATAGGTATGACGGAGGCTATAGAGCTTGCGGCCCTGCTCTGTTTTAGGGTCGATCAGCAAGTGGTGCTCTCTAAGGTAGGCCACAAACATGTGCTCGAAGCCTTTACCCCGCACAAGCTTATGGCCGCTATCCTCATCCACAGCTTTCTACTGGAACACGTAGTCCTTGTTGGTAGGGTTAAGTAGGCTACTAAAGGGCCGTGCAGCGTTATCTCGCACGCCATAGTTACGCAGCGCAATACGAGCGAGCGCATCACAGGTGCGAGTCATACCCACCATTGTGCGTGAGCCTGTCTTGCCGCTCACTCGCATTTCAACGCTCTTATTGAGCTTGGCCAGCGTGATCGATTCCTGTTCGCCGCCTTGTTTGGAATCGTCGCTAGCTACACCGGTATCCGTGATTTCGGGATGTATGGAGTAGCTGACCTTGTTCCACGTGAGATTGAGCAGTTCCTTACCAGGCCTTGCTCCCGTATCTAGCAGTACTTCCACATAGTCCCGCATCAACTCGCGTACACGACGGCTCTTCTCCGATCGTGCTCGGCCAATCCATTCGTCAAAGTTAGCCAGTAAAGCTTGTGTTTCTTTCAGTGTGAACGAGGGACCGACTTGGGATTCTTTGCCCTTTGCAGTGAGCTCTGGCAGCTCCGAACGTGTCACAAAGTCACGAGATATCGCAGCATCGAATACACGATTAATCGCTGCGTTGAACTTGGTCATGGTGCTGCGGGTCGGCGTACGACCCATCATTACTGCAATCTCTTGCTGCATTGCAGTGATGTCATCCAGCGTGATGTTGTTGATATTGCGATTGCCGAGAATAGGGATGACGTAGTCTTCCAATATCCGCTTATAGCTCTCGTAGACCACTTTCCCTGTGCCGACTTTGAGCTCGTAATCCATCTGCTCAATCGCCAGCGCTGCACAGTGACGGAACTTACGAGTGAAAACAGGAAGGTTTTCTTTCTTGCGGATCTCAGCGGTGATCAGTAGCTCTTTGGCACGCTCTTTAGCCTTCTGCAGATTGGTCTCTTTGGTAGAGGCTCGCTGCCACTTACCATCAACCTTAAATCGGCATTGCCATATCGAACTACGCTCGCGTCGATACACGACCAGCGTGCGTTCCATCAGCGTGTGAGTGCTCGCTATCTTATCTGGCATAGCGATATAGAGATGGTGGGCCCGCTTGGATTCGAACCAAGGACC
>Ga0194118_10002744_pt1 | contig 21721 bp, 18 predicted proteins | sample TA2MahsurfametaG_2_FD_148662 | JGI IMG/M metagenome (GOLD analysis project Ga0194118, IMG submission 148662) | Freshwater microbial communities from Lake Tanganyika, Tanzania - TA2015013 Mahale N5 surface | ecosystem: Environmental > Aquatic > Freshwater > Lake | place: Tanzania: Lake...
GGGACCGACATTCCGCAGGTGAGACAGAGTTTTTGAGGAATTCGACTTTTGAAACGCTTTTCAAACAAAGCTTTCAGCCACCTTCAGCTAGCTTTAAATAAGCCTCTGAGTCTCAAAGCAGTCTCATCTGCGAGATAAGCCTTACTTCTGGGATGCTTGACGAACAAGGCTTCTAGGCTTTCATTTTTCGTTCAGTCTCAACCCGCGGAAGGCAGGTTACCCCAAGGCTTTGATGATCGCCTGGCTGGTCGTGACGCTTCCGTATAAATCCATCTTTTGCACCCGCCCAGCCCCAAACATCTCCAACGTTGCATGGTGGCGATGGGGAAAGAAATCGCCACAGGCATCGGCTACTAAAATACTGTCGAAGCCATACTCCGTAGCCGACATGGCCGTCGAACCAACGCAGACACTTGTTGCCACCCCAGTAAACAGGAGGTGATGAACACCCAGTTGGTGGCGAAGTAAATAGGTGAGGCGGGATATGGGCTGGCCATCAACTAAATCGAGCATTTTAAAGCCATTCTTGCCATTTTTGGGCACCACTAGTTCCCCAGGAAGGGGCGGAATCCATGATAGGGCAGCCTCGTCACTATCCCTTCGTAGATGAATAACGGTTTGGGTATCCGGTTCCCCTATCACACCCTGTTGCCACTTCCAGGGGATCTCCTCCCAATCGCTGTACTGCTCGGCAAGGTGCACGATCTTCATCTGCGCCTGCCGACAAACAGCCGTCAAGTTTTGGAGTATTGGCAAGATGCCAACTGCATGTTCCACGCCACCCTTGCTTGGGTCAAATCCTAGATGGGAATTGGCAAAGGTCATTTGTTCCGGATCAGAGTTCAAAAAAGCACCCTGAAGATCAACCAAGACAAGGGCCGTGTGTTCAAAGTCCAGGCACAGATCCCGTGGTTCAGCTGCTAGAGAAAGTTGTGAAATCATTGTGCTTTAAACCTTTGATTAAATGAAAACTAAGTATTGTGGACTGCCTGCCCGGTTATGAGGCTGCACCAACGGCTCCGGTGTGGGCGAGATCAGTCCCGCGCTCGGACAGCCTACCAAACCGGGACCTGAGCGCCTGTGCGCCTGATGGGAAGTGGCTCACAGACACCACAGAGTTCCAGATTCAAGCCGGTAAGGCCTGCCTCTCCCCAGTGATCGATTACTCTGATGGCCTGGTGGTCAGTTGGTCGATCGGTAATCGACCAGACGCCGAGCTTGTCGATGCGGCGTTGGACGCTGCGATCGAGACAGTCGTTACCAACGCGCACTGGCCAGTAGTGCACTCAAATCCTGAAGGTCACTACCGCTCGCCAGGCTGGCTGACACGGATGGGCGAAGCCGGTCTCACGCCCTCCTTGCCACGCAAAGCCTGCTCGCCCGACAATGCCGCCTGCGACGGTTTCTTCGGTCGGCTGAAGAACAAGCTGTTCTGTGCAAGAAACCGGCTCAATGCGCCCATCGGCGAGTTCACTGCGGCGCTCGACGCCGACTTCCGCTGGTGTAACGACGGATCGATCAGAATCTCTCTGGGCTCAAGGACCCCCCTCGGAGCACCGCAAGCCTCTCGAAATCGCAACGATCTAATCTGGCCAAGGTTTCTGCCGTATCCCGCTAGGTCAATATTGGGCTGAATTCAACACACAACGCCGAAAAACTGATTTGTTCAGCGCTTCCCCATCAGTGGTCACCCTCATGTCCTCTCGCACCCAGCCTGCATTTCCGGTCCTGAGCTGCCAGTCAGTGCGGATCAGCGAACGCACCGTCTGGACCTTCGTAGAGATCAACGATGGTGAATTCACCGGGCAGGGCGAGTCAACACTGGAAGGTCACAGCGAAGCAATTGCAAAGGCGCTCCGCAGCTTGAGCAGCGCCTTGTTCGAGCCAAACGCGCCGCCGTCCGAGCGCCATTTTGGGCCCATCGCCGAACGCCTGCGAACTGCCAGCCAGTCCGGGGACCTCATTCAAGCCACGGCGCTGAGCGGCGTCGAGCAGGCGCTGCACGATCTGCTCGCCCGCCGTGCGGGCATCTCGCTGCACGCACGGCTGGGCGAGTCCCGGCGAAGCCGCATTCGGCTCTATGCAAACATCAATCGGGGCACGGTGCCACGAACCCCTCAGCAGTTCGCAGCTCGCGCGATTCGCGCCGCGACGCAGGGGTTCGACGCCATCAAAATGGCCCCATTCGACGGCGTGAGCCCCGAGGCTGCTGGTGACGCCTCGCAGCGGGCGCTGATCGACGCGGGCCTCGCCCGAGTTGCCGCTGTGCGCGATGCGCTCAACGAGGCCCACCTGGACTGTAAGTTGATGGTCGATTGCCACTGGCGCTTTAACGCGGCGCAGGCCATACAGATGGCGGACGAGCTCGCTAGGCTGAAGGTACGCTGGTATGAGTGTCCGGTTGCCGAAGTTCCAGAACAGTTCGGGACGCTGCGCGCGCTCCGCTCGCGAGCCAATCAGCTCGGCATGCAGTTGGCCGGCGCCGAGACAATGATTGGCGTGAGCGGTTTTTTGCCTCTGTTGCAGGCTGGGCTTTATGACGTGGTGATGCCGGACGTGAAGCACGCGGGCGGTCTCACCGAGGTGCTTCGAATCGCGGAGGTCGCTGCCGCCCACGGCGCAGCCTGCTCACCACATAACCCCACTGGCCCAATCTGCCATGCTCACAGCCTGCACGTCTCGGCGGTTTTCAATAAGCTGCCATCCCTTGAAGTACAGTTCGAAGAAAGCACGATGTTCTTTGATCTGGCGGACAACGGTTTGCCACAGTTTAAAGACGGAATGAGTGCGCTACCGGCTGGCCCTGGTCTGGGTACGCGCTTCCGCTTCGTTCCTTTCCCCATTAAGGAGAATTGAGTGTCTGCACGAAGCTCTCCCGCTTGCCCATGGCGCACCCACCGAGCCGCCCTTACCGCCATGACCGCAGCCGCAATCGCCACGCTGGCCACCACCTTACCCGCTGCCGTAGCTGCACAGTCATTCCCGACCCGCGCGGTTCGCGTGATTGTTCCGAGCCCGCCAGGCGACGGCTCCGACCTCACTGCCCGAGCGCTCGCACAGCGACTGTCAGAGAGCTGGGGGCAACCGGTGGTCGTCGAAAACCGCCCTGGTGCTGGCGGGCGGATCGGTACCGAGGCTGCCATCGCGGCCACCCCAGACGGCTACACACTGCTGATGGGGAACGCGGGTTCCAATGGCATCAACGCGGCGATCTACAAGCTGCCCTACGACCTCGAGCGCGGATTCGATCCCGTCACCCTGATCATGCGAGCCCCCAACGTCCTGGTGGTCAGTCCGCAACTGGGCGTTCAGTCGGTTCCTGATCTCATTGCGTTACTGAAAGCTCAACCAGGAAAATTCGCCTATGGTTCGGGCGGCGTAGGCAGTTCGGCGCACCTGTCGGCTGAACTCTTTAAGTTGATGGCGGGCGTCGACCTTCTGCACGTGCCATACAAGGGCGCGGTTGGCGCGCTGAATGGCGTGATGTCGGGTGAGGTCGCACTCTTCCTCGGCAATCTCCCGCCGGCAATCGGTCACATCAGAAACGGCCGGGTACGCGCACTGGGCGTCACCACGCTTAGCCGTTCGCCAATGTTGCCGGAAGCGTCGACGCTTGACGAGGCCGGGCTCAAGGGTTTTGAGACTGTAGCCTGGTTCGGCCTGTTTGCGCCCTCGGGAACGCCCGCCCCCCTCATCCAAATCATTCAGCAGGCGGTGTCACGCACCCTCACCGAAGCCGAGGTTAGAAAGCTGATCGACACCCTGGGCGGCGAACCCGTGGGCAGCAGCTCCGCAGAATTCCGGGCACTGGTGTCATCAGATATCGCCAAATGGCGTCGGGTAGTTGCTTCGGCCAATATTCGCGCGGAGTAAGCCGCCGCCCGGCCAGGGAGCCGGCCACCATGGGTAAAGCCATGTTCCTATCCTCAAAGGCGTGCACTGTTCCTCGCTCGTGTTGTGCGCGCGGCTCACGTCGGTTCAAATCGGGGAATCGCGAGGAGCCTGGAGGCGGATCCCGAATGCGTATCGCAGTAGGAATGGTCGTTGCGGGGCTCGCACTTGTCACAGGCTGTGGCGGAGGCTCCGGGTCAGGATCGGGATCGACCACCATCATCACTCCGCCGCCCCCACCACGAGCCCCTGCCTCGATACGACGCTCGGCGTGTGCCGCGTGGCGGATGCCGGGATCCGGCACATCACCCTGACGCGGGCCGGCGCCAATGGCCTCGCCCTTGACCCCGCGTCGGGCCTTGTCTACGTCGTGATCAACGGCGCGACGAGCCCCTGGTGCAGCGACGTGGGCAATATCGCCCCGGGCCTCGCCATCGTCGACCCGCGGGCGGGCAGGGAGGTGCGGTTGGTGAATACCGGGGAGGGCCCGGTCTGGCCGCTGGTCGATCCGCGCCGCAACAAGGTCTTCGTTGCCAGCTCGGGAGGGGCAGGGACCGTCGCGGTCCACGATCCCGCCACCGGCGCCCTCGAGAGATCGTTCGTCCTCGGTGGCCGTCCCCACGACCTGGGCCTCGATCCGTCCGGCAGCAACATGCTGGTGTCCAACACCTTCGACCGCTCGCAGACATTTGTCTCGCTCGTGAACGTGGACACCGGCGCGGTAGCCACCCCAATCGCGGTCGCCGAGCTGCCGCACAAGGTCGTCGTAGATGAGAGAGGCCGGATCGGATACGCGGTGAGCCTAGGATCGGGCCGCATCACCTCGGTGGACCTCGCGAGCGGCGCCCGGCTGCGCGAATACTCTTCGGGCCCCATTCCGCAGACCTCGGCGATGGCCTACTCGCCAAGCCGACGCCGCCTCTACGTCGGTAAGACCGGAGGCTCCACCCCATCGTCCGGCACGACGATCGTGGCGGTGGACGTCGACTCGGGATCGATCGTGGGAGAAGTCGGTACCTTCACGCCCGGCTCTCCGATCGCCACCCGTCCCCGGGTAGGGTTCGGCCTGGACGATGCCAATGGGTTGCTCTACTCAGCCATGGGCAACACCAACCTGGTCGCGGTCGTCGACATCGCCGCCATGCGACCGCTGGCCGTGTTCGAGGTGGATGCATGTCCATGGGCCGTCGCGCTGGATGTCGCACGCGGCGTCGGATACGTCTCGAACAACCAGGCGGCCGCGCTGACCGTATTCGACCTGGCCAAGGTGCGCCAGGCGGTGGGGCGCTGATGCTGCTGCTGATCGCCGGCCTCGTCCTCTTCCTGGGCGCGCGCCGCTGCCGATCCCGCTGCGCGTGCTGCTGGCCGTGCAGCCCGAGCTGGTCACGCCGGTGCTGCAGGTGGTGCAGCGCGTGGTCCAGCGGCATCTGCTGGGCCACACGGGGCTCAAGAGTGACGAGGGCCAGGGCGGCGCGGTCACCTTGATCCAGCGCTTCGGCTCGGCCGCCAACCTCAACATCCACCTGCACTGTCTGGTGCTGGACGGCGTGTACCGCTGCGACGCCGATGGCTCGCCGGCCTTCATCGAGGCGGATGCATCGACCTACGACGAGCTCAATGCGCTGCTGCACACCGTCATCGCCCGGCTCATGAAGATGATCACGCGCCGGGGCGTGCTGGTCGAGGACATGGGCCAGACCTACCTGGCCGAGCCTGATGCCGACGGCGAGGAGGCGCGCACGCTGCGCCCGCTGCAGGCCGCGGCCATCACTTACCGCATCGCCTTCGCCCCGCGCTCCGGGCAGAAGGTGCTGACGCTCAGGTACGCGATGCCACGCGAGAGCGCAACGCGCCAGCCCCTGTGCGCCGACGTCGACGGGTTCAGCCTGCATGCCGCAGTGCGTGTCGAGGCGCACGACCGCAAGCGGCTGGAGCAGCTGTGCCGCTACATCACCCGGCCGGCGTTGTCGGATGAGCGGGTGCAGCTCAACGCCGCAGGGCAGGTCGAGCTCAAGCTCAAGACGCCTTGGCGCGACGGCACGACGCATCTTGTGATGAGCCCGCTGGAGTTCATGCAGCGGCTCGCGGCGCTGGTGCCGCGGCCGAGGCTGCACCTGATCAGGTTCCACGGCGTGCTAGCACCCAATGCGAAGCTGCGGGCACAAGTGGTGCCGCAAGGGCCGCCCCCGCCCGGGCAGGCGCCAGCGCCCACCGAGGCTGCAGCCGCCGCCGAGTGCGAAGTCGAGCCTGTCCAGGCTCGGCCGCACCGCATCAGCTGGGCGCGGCTTCTCAAGCGCATTTTCGACATCCACATGCAGCACTGCCCACACTGCGGCGCCGGGGAGCTCAAGATCATCGCGGCCATCCTCGAGCGGCCGGTGATCGAGAAGATCCTGAGCCATCTGGGGTTGGATCCGCAGCCGCGGCCCAAGGGTAGGGCGCGCGAGGCGGGGCTGCATTTCGTTGCTTGAGCCGCCCGCGCCGTCGCATACCTATCGCTGCGGGCTGCGGGCACCCTGCCGCCAAGGTGGCGCTGCGCGCTGTGTCGGCAAGCCATGGCCAATATCAGGGTCAACCCTGAGGCCGGGCCCATCCTGCGAGCCGTGAACGTTCAAAGACCTGCCAACTCGCCAGCCCCGAGCCTGCAGAGGCCCAGACTGCGCGCTGAATCCGCCCAGACTTTCGCACTTCGACCCTCTGCGGACCCGGCCAGGAGCCTTTTCCGGCCCTTTCTTGGGGCGTCCTACGGCGTTTGAAAATCCTATCCTCCTGCCGGTGTTTCGCATGCCCAGCGGTGCCGGGCACGACGCCATGAAACTGCACGACATCATGCCCCAGGCCATGCTCTTTGTTCGCGGTGAAAACTCCGGCATCAGCCACAACCCGCTGAAATCCACCAATAGCCACGACATCGACCTGACGGTGCGTGCGTTTCAGGATCTGCTGGGCCAGCTGACCGCTGGTTAAGTGGCCGCGGTGCGCTTCGCGCGCCTTGCCGGGCGCGAAGCGCCAGATGCTTGTCCGCAGCGGAGCAGTCCGATATTCTCCGTCGGCAGTCTCGGGCAAGTCCCGAAAAAAGGAGGGCGCGGCCCTCGGGTCCGTGCCAGCATCCCACAACAGGAGACGATCATGATCCGGCGTGCATTTTTATCGGGCGCAATCGCGCTCGGGCTACTGGCCCTCAGCCAGCCTGATGCTTCGGCACAGGCGGAAAACCGCATCTTCCGGTTTGTTCCGCACGCCAATCTGGCGGTACTAGACCCCATCTGGACCACGGCCTACGTGACGCGCAATCACGGCTACATGGTCTACGACACGCTGTTCTCCGAAGATGCGCAGGGCAACGTCAAACCCCAGATGGTCGATACCTATTCAGTGTCGGCCGACAAGAAAACCTGGCGCTTCACGCTACGGAGCGGACTCGAATTCCACGATGGCAAACCCGTGACCAGCGCGGATGTGGTGGCCTCGCTCAAGCGCTGGGCCTCGCGCGATGCCATGGGAGGTGTGCTGAGCGACTTTATTGACCGGTATCAGGCGACTGATGCCCGCACCTTCGAAATTGTGCTGAAGGAACCCACAGGCATTCTGATTGACGCGCTGGGCAAGGCCTCATCGAACGTTCCCTTCATCATGCCCGAGCGCATCGCCAACACACCAGGCACCGAGCAGATCAAGGAAGCCATAGGCTCCGGTCCGTTTATTTTCAAGGCCGATGAGTTCAAGCCCGGAGCCAAAGCGGTCTATGAGCGCAACCCGCGGTATCAGTCGCGCAACGAACCCTCAAGCAGTATGGCGGGCGGTCGGAAGATCAATTTCGACCGGGTTGAGTGGGTGATCATCCGTGACCCGCAAACCCAGTTCAATGCGCTGAAAGCAGGCGAAGTCGACATGGTCGAGCAGCCGGCCTTCGAGCAGTACTACACGCTCACCAAAACCGCCGGTCTGAAGGTGATTGATTTTTCACCGGCAGGTCTGCAGTTCATCATGCGCTTCAACCACCTTCACCCGCCGTTCAATAATCCGAAGGTGCGGCAGGCGGCCATGCTCGCCATGGGTCAGCAGGCATACATCGCCACGCAGGTGGGCGTCCCGGAGCTCGGTCGGGTGTGCCGCAGCATGTATCCCTGCGGCACCACCTATGCCGACGAGAACACCGGTGACTTCACAGGTACGCCCAACATCGCTCGCGCCAAGGCGCTGCTCGCCGAAGCGGGCTACAAGGGCGAGCCCGTTGTCCTGATGCGCCCCACCGATCTTGCTTCGATCGCGAAAATTCCGCTGGTCGCCCGGCAGCAGCTCGAAGCCGCCGGCTTCAAGGTGGACTTCCAGCAGATGGACTGGGCGTCACTCGTTGCGCGTCGGGCGAAGAAAGATTTGCCGAGCGCGGGCGGCTGGAACCTTTTCCTCACCGCATGGACCGCTGGCGACATCTCCAACCCGCTCACCATGGCCATGCTTAACGCCAAGGGCGACAAAGGCTGGTTCGGCTGGCAGGATGAGCCGCGGATTGAAAAACTGAAGGGCGAATTCGCGCGCGCAGACAGCGTCGAGGTGAAAAAGAAAATCGCGAGCCAGATCCAGGCAATCGCCTTCGAAACCGCTACCCATGCGCCGCTTGGTCAGTACCGGCAGCCGGCAGCGGTGCGCGACATCATCGATGGTGTGCTCGAAACGCCCGGAGTACCGGTGTTCTGGAACATCACCAAGAAATGACGCGGCGCTGAAGCAGGCAGGCGTCGATGTTGCGATTCGTCTTCGGCCGCCTGGTGGCCGTGGTGCCGGTATTGTTCGTGGTCTCGTGCGTGGTCTTTCTGATCCTGCGCCTGGCCCCTGGCGATCCGGCTGCCGTCATCGCGGGCAGTTCGGCCACCACCGCTGACATCGAGCAGATCCGCGCCAAACTCGGACTGGATCGGTCGCTGCCGGTGCAGTTCGGAATCTGGCTGGGTCAGGTGCTGCAAGGTGATCTGGGCTACTCCTATTTTCTGAACAAGCCAGTGGCCGAGTTGATTGCGCAGCGCCTGGAGCCCACAGCGTCCCTTGCCATCGGTACCATCGTGCTGGCGGTACTGATTGCGGTACCGTTGGGCGCGCTCGCAGCCTGGCGCATGGGAGGCTGGATTGACCGGGCGCTTTCGGCCGTATCGGTGGCCGGCTTTTCCATTCCGGTGTTTGTCACCGGCTACGTGCTGATCTACCTGTTTTCCATTCAGCTCGACTGGTTCCCTGTGCAGGGTTATCGACCGCTGGGCGGCAAGGATGGTCTGAGCGGCTGGGCTCGCCACCTGATCCTGCCGTGGGCCGCGTTATCCATCATTTATGTGGCCCTGATTGCGCGTATCACGCGCGCGGCGGTATCGGAGGCACTCACCGAGGACTACATCCGGACCGCCCGCGCAAAGGGCGTCTCCGAGCAGGCGGTGCTCGTCCGCCACGCGCTCCGAAATGCTGCGGTACCCATCGTCACCGTGATCGGGATCGGAATTGCGCTCCTGATCGGCGGCGTGGTGGTCACTGAAACGGTTTTCGCCATCCCGGGGCTGGGGTCGCTCACCGTCGACGTGGTGCTGAACCGCGACTTTCCGGTCATCCAGGGGCTGGTGATGTTTTTTGCGATCAGCTACGTGCTCATCAATCTGCTGGTCGACCTCAGTTACCTGGTGCTCGACCCCCGGATCCGCTACTGATGAACACCTTCGAAAGGCTCTGGGCCAATGGCGCTTTTCGATACGGCGCCACCGTGCTCGCGCTCGTGCTGGTCATGGGTGTGCTCGCACCCTTCCTGGGCACGGTCGACCCGGCGGTGATGGACTACAACAACATCAATCGCGCTGCCGGCCATACCGGGTCCTTTACCCTCGTGGACGGCAGTCAGGTCGCCCACGCCTTCTGGCTGGGCACTGACAACTTCGGGCGGGATCTTTACAGCCGGGTAGTCTACGGCGCACGCGTCTCTCTGCTGGTCGCACTCTGCACGGCATTCCTGGCGCTTCTTGCAGGAGGCGCCGTCGGCATGCTGGCGGGTTACTTCCGCTCAGCCGATCTGGTGCTCATGCGCCTGATGGACGGACTCATGGCAATTCCCGCCATCCTGCTTGCCATCGCCCTGGTGGCGGCACTCGGGGCCAGCATCACCACCGTGGTGGTGGCGATTGCCATTCCCGAGATTCCGCGGGTATCACGGCTGGTGCGCTCGCTGGTGCTCACCCTGCGCGAAGAGCCCTTTGTCGAGGCTGCGCGTGCGCTGGCCACCCCCGCGCCGGTGATTCTTCTGCGGCATATCCTGCCCAACGCGCTCGCGCCCCTGCTGGTGCAGGGCACCTTTGTGGCCGCTTCTGCGGTGCTGCTTGAAGCGATTCTGAGTTTTCTCGGCCTGGGGCTGCCAGCCGAAATTCCCACGTGGGGAAACATCATGGCTGAAGGCCGCACCCAGTTCAGCCAGTATCCGGGCAATGTTCTGTATCCGGCTCTCTTTCTGGTCCCCACCGTGCTCGCGCTCAACCTGCTCGGCGATGGGCTGCGCGATGTGCTCGACCCCAAGTTTTCCAAGCGGTGACCAGCATCGCCACCCTGGAGATCGACGCCCTCAGCATCGCCCTGCCGCGAGGAGGCGATCGCACGGACGCTGTCAGCTCGGTGTCACTTGCAATCGAACCGGGCCGTACGCTTTGTGTGGTGGGCGAGTCGGGCTCGGGAAAATCCGTCATGGCAACTTCTGTGATGGGGCTTCTTCCTCGCGAGTTGCGAGTGAGTGCGGGTCAGATCCGTCTGGAGGGCGAATCGCTTCTTGAGGCGAGTCGCGCCCGCCTTCGCTCACTGCGTGGCAAGGCGATGGGAATGGTGTTCCAGGAACCCATGACCGCACTCAATCCTGTGATGCGCTGTGGCGATCAGATTGATGAGCTGCTCAGAACTCACGGCAGCGAGTCCGCGACCGAGCGTCTGCGCGCCATCCGGGAGGTGCTCGAACGCGTGCATCTCAGTGAACCTGAGCGCATTTTCAGAAGCTATCCGCATCAGCTGAGTGGCGGTCAGCGCCAGCGAATCGTGATTGCGATGGCGGTGATTCTGAAGCCCGCGCTTCTGATTTGTGACGAGCCCACCACGGCCCTGGACGTCACGACACAGAAGGAAATCCTGTCGCTGATCGCGGAGCTGCGGCGTGACCAGGGCAGCGCCGTGCTGTTCATCACCCACGATATGGGTGTAGTCGCCGACATCGCAGACGATGTGATGGTGATGCACCAGGGCCGCTGCGTGGAGCAGGGGCCCCGGGACCAGATTCTGCGCACCCCCTCGGCCGAGTACACCCGCATGCTGCTGGCTGCGGTGCCAGGTATGACGCCGCCTGCGCCACGCGTGCGCACGCCCGCCGCGGTCCGCCTGCACGCCCGTTCAGTGGGGAAAACCTATCTGAGCCGCGACTGGATGGGACGACGCCAGGAAACGGCGGCCCTGAAGGATGCAAGCCTCGCCCTCGAGGCAGGCGAAACGGTCGGCATCGTCGGCGAATCGGGGTCAGGGAAATCCACTTTTGCCCGCTGCCTCATCCGCCTGATCGATCCCAGCGAGGGCGATATCCACTGGGGGTCCGACGAAGTCGCCCGACGCAGCGAGCGTGATCTGCGGCCGCTTCGGCACCGCGTCCAGATGGTCTTCCAGGACCCCAACCGATCACTCAATCCGCGCCGCACAGTGGGTGGGGCGATCGTGGAAGGTGCGGTGAATTTCGGTCTCTCGCGCGCGGACGCCCAGGCGCTCGCCGAACGACTGATCAGTCAGGTGCGCCTGCCGCCCCAATCACTGGCTCGCTACCCTGGCCAATTCAGTGGCGGTCAGCGGCAGAGAATCGCGATCGCCCGGGCACTCGCCTGCCGACCCGAGGTGCTGGTTGCCGACGAGGCGGTCTCCGCACTCGATGTTTCGGTACAGGCCCAGATTCTCGATCTGCTCCGCGACATTCAGGCAGAGCTCGGCCTGGGGCTCCTCTTCATCACACATGATCTGCGCGTGGCCGCCCAGCTCTGTGATCGGGTGATCGTGATGCAGCGCGGCCGAATTGTTGAACAGGGTGCCACCCAGGCCCTGTATGCCTCACCCCATCACCCCTACACCCGGCATCTGCTTGCCAGCGCGCCAGCGGGTCTCGATCACGGCCGCTGAACGGTCGCGCTTCTCTTCCACTCTCCCATGCGAATTCTGATTGCCGGCTTCCAGCACGAGACCAACACCTTTGCGCCCAGCCGCGCCGATTGGGCTGCATTCAATCGAGGGGACAGCTTTCCCGCCTACCAGCGCGGCGCAGCCATGTTGCAGGCGTTGCAGGACGTGAATATTCCGATCGCGGGGTTTGCGCGCGCCGCGCGCGCTCGCAACTGGCAGGTGATTCCCTCGGGCTGGGCCGGGGCCTCGCCCTCCGCCCATGTCACCCGCGACGCCTTCGAGCGCATCAGCGCTGATCTGCTTGAGGATTTGCGTGCGGCACTGGCAACGGGGCTGGATGCGGTGTATCTCGACCTTCACGGCGCAGCGGTTGCCGAGCATGCGGACGATGCCGAGGGCGAACTGCTTGCGCGCGTGCGTTCGTTGATTGGCCCTGACCTGCCGCTGGTGGCAAGCCTTGATCTGCACGGAAACATCACCGCCCGAATGTTCGAACTGAGCGACGCGATGGTGGCCTACCGCACCTATCCGCATATCGACATGGCCGATACCGGTGCCCGCGCGGCGGCGCTCCTCGAACAGCGGGTTGCAATGGGTCGTCGGCAGGCGGTGGCAGTGCGGCGTCTGCCCTACCTGATACCGCTCAACGCCCAAAGCACCTGGACGGAGCCCGCCCAGGGCCTCTATCACCGCATGGGCGAGATCGAGACACGGTATGCGGCATCGCTCAGTTTCTGCATGGGCTTTCCTGCCGCGGATTTCGCCGAGTGTTCGCCCGTGTTGTGGGCGCATGCCGATACTGAAGCGCTGGCCCACGCCGCTGCCGACGCCCTCTTTGCCGAGGTGAGCCCACCCGGACAGTGGCGCACGGAAGTACTGAACGCATCCGATTGCACAGCCCGTGCCCTCGCGCTTGCCAGCGAGGCGAGCGCGCCGGTCGTCATCGCTGATACCGAAGACAACCCCGGCGCAGGCGGCGACAGCAACACCACGGGTCTGCTCCACGCCTTCATCGCCCAAGGCGCTGGGCGGGCGCATCCAGAGAAAGTGGCCTTCGGACTGATGTATGACCCCGATACTGCGCTGGCTGCCCACGCGGCTGGAACAGGTGCGGTGATTGAGCGCGCAATCGGGCGCTCAGTGCCCATTTATTCCGGGATGAGCCCGCCACCGCTTGCCGGGCGTTTCAAGGTGCGGCAATTGAGCGATGGGCGCACCACGCTCGCCGGCCCAATGATGACGGGCGCGCCTGTCAACCTGGGGCCAAGCGCCTGTCTGGAGATAGACGGCGTACTGATTGCAGTGGTGAGCGGCAAGACCCAGCTGCTCGATCGGGTCCTGCTCGGTATGGTGGGGATCGATGCCCAGGCCATGCGCATCATCGGTGTGAAGAGCTCGAACCACTTCCGGGCCGACTTCACGCCCATTGCGAGCCATGTGCTGGTCTGCACATCGGGCGCACCCATGGCAGCCGACCCGGCCGATCTTGCCTGGCAGCATCTGCCTCCGCATACCCGCACCCGTCCCTGAGCGGGGCCTGCCCCACGCTGTTTTCTGGAGCCTCTCATGCCCGTGAGCCCGACTGATCCGTGTGAATGGACCGCTTCCGAGCTGCTTGCCGCCTACGCGAGCGCACAACTCTCGCCAGTCGATGCGACGCGGGCTGTGCTTGGCCGAATCGAGCGACTCAATCCCTCACTCAATGCCTTCGTACTGATCGATCAGGAGCAGGCCCTGGCGAGTGCCCGCGCGAGCGAAGAGGCCTGGCGACAGCATCGCGCAGACGGCACGCCGGTGGGCGCGCTCGAGGGGGTTCCCACCACCATCAAGGACCTGATCCTCACCCGAGGCTGGCCCACATTGCGGGGCAGCCATACCCTGTCCGCTGATCAGCCCTGGGAGATCGACGCGCCGGTCACGGCCCGCCTGCGCGAGGCGGGAACTGTGCTGCTGGGCAAGACCACCACGCCCGAATATGGCTGCAAGGGCGAAACCAATTCACCGAGAAGCGGACTGACCCGCAACCCCTGGCACCTGGGCCGCACGCCCGGTGGTTCATCAGGCGGCGCTGCGGCTGCCGTCGCTGCAGGCCTGGGGCCACTTGCCGTGGGAACCGACGGAGCGGGCAGCGTTCGTATTCCCGCCGCATTCTGCGGCAATGTCGGGCTCAAGCCCAGCTTCGGTCGCGTCCCTGCCTATCCGCTCTCGCCATTTGGCACGGTGGCCCATCTGGGCCCGCACACGATGTCGGTGCGTGATGCGGCGCTGATGCTCAATGTGATGTCAAAGCCCGACCCGCGCGACTGGACGTCGCTTCCACCCGACCAGCGCGACTACACCGTGGGACTTGACGATGGCGTTCGAGGGCTGCGAATGGCCTATTCGCCTACGCTGGGCTATGTGCGAACGCTGCACCCCGAGGTCGCCGCCGCCGTTGATCGCGGGGTGCGCCTGCTTGAGCAGCTGGGTGCGCATATCGACGCGGTAGACCCCGGCTTTGACGACCCGCTTCACATCAGCACGGGACTCTGGTTTGCGGGCACCTCTTCGATCTGGCGATCGCTCACCGATTCCCAGCGTGCGGTCACCGACCCCGACTTTCAGGCGCAGGCGCAGATCGGACAGTCCATCGATCTCGCCCGCATCCATGAGCTCACCATGGCACGGGGGGCGCTGGGCTCACACATGCGACAGTTCATGACCCGTTATGACGTGCTGATCACACCGTCGGTTGCCATCCCGGCGTTCGAGGCCCGCCCGGCGGGCAGCATCGAGATGAATGCGCAAGCAATGCTGGGCTGGACGCCCTACAGCTATCCGTTCAATCTCACGCAGCAGCCAGCGATCACGGTGCCATGCGGACTCTCATCGGAGGGGCTGCCTCTCGGCATCCAGTTTGTCGGAAGGATGTTTGATGACGCGATGGTGCTGCGGGTGGCCCGGGCGTTCGAGTCGGTCTGTCCGGTGGCGAGGCCCTCGCTCGCGTGGGCGGTGAACTGATGCGCGCGCCATTCAGCCGAACCCTCATCGACCTGATCTGCGAGCAGGCCGAACGCCATCCTCAGCAGCGGGCGGTTATCGATGAGCAGGGTTCATGGACCTATCCGCAGCTGCGCGACCGCTGCTTCGCGCTCGCCTCCGCGCTTGCCCGCGCGGGTATCCGCCGCGGCGACCAGGTGGGCCTGCTGATCAACAACCGCGTTGAATGGATAGAGATCTGCGTGCCCGTCTCCGCACCGGGCGCGGTGGCCGCGCCTTTTTCCACCTGGTCCACGCCCCGCGAACTCGACTTTCTGCTGCGCGACTCTGCTGTCCGCATCCTCATTACGCTGGATCGTTTCGGGGAGCGTGCCTACGCCGATGAGTTAGTTGCCCTGATGGCCGATGCTTCCAAACGTCCGCCTGCGCTCGAGCAACTCGTGGTGGTGGGCGACCTGTGCCCAGACGGCGCTAACCCCTATGAAGCGTGGCTGGCCACAGCGCCGCCATTCGAATTGCCGCCACCGGGCGATCGGGCGCCCCCACGACACGGCCTTCATTCTCTACGCCTCGGGCTCCACCGCAAACCCCAAGGTAGTGCCGAACATTCATGGCGCGGTCGTTGAAAACGGATTTCACATCGGAGAGCGGCAAGATCTCACGCCCATCGACCGGGTGATGCTGCCGGCGCCACTCTTCTGGTCCTACGGCGCTGCGAACGCCATGTGCGCCACCTTTTCGCACGGGGCCACCCTGGTGTTGCAGGGACGCTTCGAACCCGGTCCTGCGCTAACCCTGCTCGAACGTCACCAGTGCACATCGGTCTACACGCTGCCGGCCATTACTCACGCACTCATCAGTCATCCGGATTTTTCGCCTGTCCGCACGCGAAGTCTGCGCACCGCAATGACCATTGGCACGCCACAGGACGTGGCCACCGTCGCCCAGGTGCTGGGTGCACGCGAAGTCTGTAACGTCTATGGCCAGACTGAGTCATATGGCAACTGCTGCGTCACCTGGCACCACTGGCCTCTTGAGCGTCGAATGGAGGTGCAGGGTCCGCCACTACCGGGCGTGAGCCTGCGGATCATTGATCCCGAAAGCGGCCGTGAGCTCGCTGCAGGCGAAACCGGTGCCATTGAGGTGAGCGGCTATCTCACGCCGGGTTACATCGGCGAGAGCGCTTCGCAAAACGCCGCGGCGTTCACCGAAGACGGCTCCCAAATCCCGTCGCATGGGCTGGACGTCTCCCAGCGATTCCTCTACCCTCGAAATGCCCGATCAGGTTCGCGACCGGCGAACCCGCGGTTCAAGAAAAAGCGCCCCGCGCGCAGACGACACCCGAGGAGAAGTCCCATGAGTTCATCATTTTCACGTCGCGATGTGCTTCGCGCGAGTGCCGGCGTCGCCACCTTCGCCATTAGCGGTAAGGCCGTGGCTGCATGGCCCGACCGCCCCATCACGCTGATCGTACCCTACCCGGCTGGCGGCGGCACTGACATGGTTGCGCGCACGCTTGCGCCCATCATGGAGCGCGAACTCAAGGCCAGCATCAATGTGGTAAACCGGGCGGGCGGAGGCGGCGTCACGGGTCATGACGCGATTGCCCGCGCCCAGCCCGACGGCTACACCATTGGCATGATCACCAATGATCTGTCGTTCTACACGCATCTGGGTCAGTCAAAACTCACCCATCGCGACTTCACCAAGATCGGCCAGACCAACGAGATCCTGGGCAGCGTCACCGTGAAAGAAGGCTCACCCTGGAAGACCGTGGGCGATCTGCTCGCTGCCATCAAGGCCCAGCCGGGCAAGCTTCGAGGCACGGGTGCTGCGCCGGGGGTCAACTGGCACGTTGGTTTCCTGGGCATGATGGATAGTCTCAAGATGGACCCGCGCTCGGTGGTGTGGGTGCCAGCCCAGGGCGGCACGCTTGGCCACCAGGACGTTGCTGCAGGCGGCTCCGAGTTCTCCACCTCATCGTTGGCCGAAGCGCGGGCGCTCCTCGAGGCGAAGAAGGTACGCACACTCTGCCTGATGGGCGATGCGCGCGCCGAACAGTTCCCCGACATACCCACCCTGAAAGAGGCCACTGGATCAGACTGGACCTTCTCGGTGGTGCATGGCATGGGCGGCCCCAAGGGCTTGCCCGCTGAAGTGACAGCTCGCCTGAGCGACGCGCTCGCCAAGGCACACGCCAATGCCGACTTCCAGGCGGCGCTGAAGCAACGAACAATCCGCGCCGTCAATCGCAAGCCCGACGCCTGGGAAGCAACGCTCGAGCAGCAGCTGAACACGTACGGACGCCTGCTGCGCGAGGCCGGTCTCGCGCGTGGCTGACCTCGCCCGACGCCTGGGCACAGCGCTGCCCGTGGCCGCTCTGGGTGTCGCCGCGATCTTGTTGTCGCGTGACTTCCCCCCGGTGCCCGGGCAGACCTACGGGCCCGGGCTATTCCCCGCGGTACTCGGCTGGGTGCTCACTGCCTGCGCGCTCGGGGTGGCGCTTCAGCCGGCCGCGAAGCAAACAGTCTCGGCCAGCTCCGAGGGCAGGCTCGCCGCCGGGGTCTACGCGCTGGCCCCGGCAGTGTTGCTCGCCGGGTGGGAATCCGCAGGCTGGCCCATCCTGTCGTTCGCACTGGGCAGCCTGCTGCTTGGCGTGGGTCGGGTGCGTTGGTGGCGGTGTCTCCTGGGTGGCGGCTTGATCGCCGTTCTCACCTGGGTACTCTTTCCCCTGCTGCTGCGCGTGCCGCTACCGCGCGGGCCGCTGCCCTTCATCCCCTACTGAATCCGCGAGGCTACGCATGGACGCCTTGCTGCGCGCGTTCACGATGGTCGGGCAACCCGAGGTACTGCTCACCATCGTTGTTTCATCGATCTTCGGCCTGGTGGTGGGATTCATTCCTGGGCTCACCGCCACCATGGCCACCGCGCTTCTCGTGCCCTTTGCCATGTTTCTCGATCCCGTCCCGGCGATCGCCTCCATCGTGGCTGCGACCGCCATGGCGATCTTCGCGGGCGATATCCCCGGCACGCTGCTACGCCTGCCTGGCACACCCGCATCGGCCGCCTATGTGGATCAGTCCTATCGACTGGCCATGGCTGGCCGCGCTGGGGAAATCCTCGGGATCAACGTTGTGTTCTCGGCCCTGGGCGGTATCTTCGGCACTATCGTGCTGGTGACCTCCGCGCCGCTTCTCGCCGACTACGCCCTGCAGCTCTCATCGTTCGAGTTCTTCTGGCTGGCCGTCCTGGGCTTGTCCTGTGCGGTATTCGTGGTGGGCGACAACGTGGCCAAGGGCCTCGCCGCACTGGCCTTTGGTCTGCTGCTCGCCACCGTGGGTCGCGACTACACCTCCGGCTTTCCACGCTTCACCTTCGACGAGGCCGATCTCCTCGATGGCATTCCGTTCGTCCCGGCATTGATAGGATTTTTCGCGCTGCCGGAAATTCTTCGAACCATGCTGGGTGGCGCGGTAGCCCGCGGCCAGCCCATCACCCAGGCGGGAAGCATCTTCTCCGGAATGCTTCACGCGGTCTGGCACTGGCGCTGGAATTTCCTGAGATCAAGCGCACTCGGCACTGCGGTGGGGGCACTGCCCGGGGCCGGCGCCGATACCGCGGCCTGGACCGCCTACGCAGTATCCAAGAAACTCACCCGAGACCCAGACGCCTGGGAGCGCGACAGCGTGGAAGGGATTGTTGATTCCACCAGCGCCAACAACGCCGCACTGTCGGGCGCATGGATTCCAGCCCTGGTTTTTGCCATTCCGGGCGACACCATCACCGCCATCGCCATCGCGGTGCTCTATCTCAAGAACGTCACCCCTGGCCCATCGATTTTTCTTGAAAACGCGCATGTTCTCTACGCGGTGTTCACCACCTTCTTCATCGCAAACCTGCTCATGATTCCCCTTGGCTGGATTGCCATTCGCGCAGCGATTCCCATTCTCAGAATCCCGCGCCAGGTGTTGATGGCACCGCTTCTTCTTTTTGCCTGCGTGGGGGCCTATGCGGTCGACAACAATGTGTTCGGTATTGGCGTGATGCTGGCCTGCGGTCTGGTGGGCTACTGGATGGAGCACCATGGCTATCCGGTCGGCCCGGTCGTGCTCGGCATGGTGATGGGACGACTGGTGGAAGAGCATCTGATGATCTCGCTCATCAAGGTGCAGGGCGATCTCACCCGGTTTTTCGAGCGCCCGATCGCCACTGCGCTGGCCGTGTTCACGCTGATCGTCTGGCTGCTGCCGCTCCTGCGATGGATCACAAAGCGGCTGCGGCGCACATCGGCGACCAGACCCGCCAGCCAGGTCTGAAGGAATCAGAATGAATACGCCTCGGCAGGACACGATTGCGGTCATCGATGCGCACCATCACATCTGGGATCTCGGGGCCAATCACCACCCGTGGCTTTGCGATGAGCCGCCGCCCGCGTTTCGTTATGGGGACAGCCGGCCGCTACGCCGCACCTACCTGCCGTCGCACTACCGTGCCGATGCGGCCGGTTTCAATATCGTGGCGACGGTTTACATGGAGGCTGAGCACGATCCCGCCGACCCGATCAGGGAAACGCGCTGGGTGCATCAGATCGCAGCGAGGGATGGTCTGCCACAGGCCATAGCGGCGGCGGCTTTTTTCGATCGCGACGACGCGCACGACATCATCCAGGCTCAAGCCACCTTCCCTCTCGTGCGAAGCATCCGGCACAAGCCGCGCGGGGTCGCCAACCCCGCACACTACAGCGCCGGGCACCAGATCGCGGGCTCGATGCGCTGTCCGCGCTGGCGTTCAGGCTTCTCGCACCTCGCGGAGAGCGGTCTTCACTTCGAGCTGCAGACTCCCTGGTGGCATCTCGATGATGCCTTCGAGCTCGCAGCCGATTTCCCGGGTACGCTCATCATCCTCAACCACCTCGGCCTTCCCGCCGATCGCAGCCCCGATGCTCTCAAGGCCTGGCACGGGGCCATGTCACGATTCGCGAAGGCGCCCAATGTGCGGGTGAAGCTCTCGGGCATCTGCGTGCCAGGCGCCCGCTGGGCACCAGACCTGAATGGCTGGATTGTGCGAGAAACCATCAACCTGTTCGGCGCCCAGCGCTGCATGTGGGCGAGCAATTTTCCAGTGGATGGCCTGGTGTCGAGCTACGCCGATATTCTGAGTGCCATGTTCGTCATCACGCAAGATCTCGCTCCGGCCGACCGGGTGCGAATCTTCAGTGGTACAGCATCTGAGGTGTACCGGATCCAGACGGGCCAGCGCCTGTGGTCAGAGGCTTGAAGTCTGAGGCAGCCGAGGCGGCTGCCGTCGGTGAATTGGCCGGGCGGTGACAAAACGTCTCCGCGGGTGGGAAGAAACCATGGATAGAGGAGGCATGGATGGGTAGACCCGCGCTGACGATTCGGAAGAGCGGAGGGCGTATCTCAAGGGCCTCACGCTAAAACTCTATTCAAACCATGGTTAGTGGGCGCGGGCCCTGTGCTGGACCGTCGGGACAAGAATTGGTTGCCCGATGCGCCTGGTTCAGCGCATCCCGATCAAGTTGCGCAGCAGGGCCTCAGAGAGCGAGGTCCAACCCACAATGGCGCCCTGCGCGCGGATCATCGATAGCGTGGCGGATTTGTACTCGGGGAAGTAACTCTCGGTGCAGTCCTCGAGCAGCAGGCAGTCGTAGCCCCGGTCGTTTGCCTCGCGCATTGAAGTCTGCACGCAGACCTCAGTGGTCACCCCCATGAACACCAGATGGCTGATGCCCTGTGCGCCAAGCCGTTCATGGATGCCTGTTGCGTGAAACATGCCTTTACCGGGCTTGTCGATCACCCACTCGCCTGCGAGGGGGCGAAGCGGCTCGATGATTTCGCAGCCAGGCTCTCCCGCCACCAGGATGCGCCCCATCGGTCCTGGATCGCCGATCCGAAGGGCGGGCGATCCACGATCACGCTTGGCGGGCGGGCAGTCTGACAGATCGGGCCGGTGCGCCTCGCGAGTGTGCAGTGCCAGCCCGCCTGCATTTCGCCAGGCGGAGAGGACGCGCTGGCAGGCCGGTACGATCGCCGACAGCCGCGACACATCATTACCCAGGGATTCGCCGAAGCCGCCTGGCTCGATGAAGTCGCGCTGCATGTCGATCACTACCAGCGCAGTTTTCGAGAGTTCGCACGCGAACGGAAAGGGAAGGGCATCGATACGCATCAAACGGTCTCCGTTGGGTGCGCTGCAGCATCATCGGAGGCTGCAAGTTGCGTACCAGTGCTGCACGCGCCACAGTGGTTCTGAATTGCTGGGATGGCGCGCTCTTTCATGGTGCGCACGCCTTGCCTGGTCAGTTGAAACGTTTGAATACGGTGCGCCCGGCACCAAAGCGGCCCGCGCCTCCCGAGTTCGTCACTTTTGCCCCATTTTTAAGCAATTTTGGCCACCCCCTGCGTTAGAAATCAAAAGCTTACGGTCTGATTTCCGGACAATCGTGTAGTTCCACGTCGGCATCGACCACGCCTGACTGGAAATCCGCTTATCCGCTACAGTAGCGACATGTTCGTCAAACTCAATCGCAGCGGCGGGCGCGTCTACGCCCAACTCGCCGAAGCCTTCCGCGACGACGCCGGTAACCCCCGTAACCGCGTCATCGCCACCCTCGGCCGCGTTGATAAGGACGACCCCAATATCAACTCTGTCCTCGCAGGCCTCG
>Ga0194118_10002746_pt1 | contig 21713 bp, 19 predicted proteins | sample TA2MahsurfametaG_2_FD_148662 | JGI IMG/M metagenome (GOLD analysis project Ga0194118, IMG submission 148662) | Freshwater microbial communities from Lake Tanganyika, Tanzania - TA2015013 Mahale N5 surface | ecosystem: Environmental > Aquatic > Freshwater > Lake | place: Tanzania: Lake...
GACAGCAGCTTCGTGAAGTCAACCTTCTGCCCCGCCAGGTTCAGCCTTGGCAGCTCAAACACCAACTTCGGCAGCTTCAGGTTCGCCCAGTCGATACTCGGCAGGCTCCCGCCTCCACCTCCCGTTCCGCCGCCCCCCAGCGACAGCGACGGCAGGCTGATGTTCGGCAACTTCAGCGTCCAGTTCGGCAGATCCAGCCCAACGCTTGGCAGCAGCGCCGCCAGATCCGGGAAGCTGAACTTCGACAGATCAAGGTTGGGCAGGCTCAGCTTCAAATTGGGCAGACTGAAGCTCGGCAGGCTCGGCGCACTGAAGTCAAAGTGCGGGAAACTCGGCAGGCTGAAGCTGAACGATCCCCAGCTGCTCGCAGGCTTCTGCCCCGGGTTCAACTCAAACAGGTTGAAGCTGAACGGCAGATCCACCGGCAAAATCGTCAGCCCTGGAATCAGCGCGCTCGTCCCATCGGCCTTCGTGAGACTCACCTCGCCTATCGTCAGCGTCCCCGCCGCTCCAAACTTGCCATTGAGCGTGCCCAGTATCAGCGCACCCTCTAGCTTGCCCAACCCAACCCGCGCACCTCCGGGCGTAGCGCCCACCGTCAGCGCTGTCTTGCCCTCCTGCAGCGTCACCACAAACGCCTGCTGCGCCGCCGTCCCCTCCAGCAACACCATCGGCTGCCGCGCTATCCCAAACCGGCCGTCCAGCGTGTAACCAACCGCCCCGCCATTCACCGTCAGCCCAACCTCTGCGCTTACCGCAAAAAAGTCATGGTGCTGCTCGGCGCTGAAATCAAATCCCCTCTGTCCTATCGTCGCCTTCGACGCTCGTCCCGTCGTGTTGAACCCAACCTCAACGCCCTTCACATCCCCAAACGACAGACTCGATAACGCCCCACCCAACCCATCCGTCACATCAATGTCGTCGGCTCGCAAGACGCCCGACACACCGTCCGTCTCGATGAGAACTGCACCGGCGATATTGCTGACCCGCACCTGCATGTCGCTGACCGTGCCGCCGGTACTCATCAGCAAAGCCGCATCGCTGATGGCCAGTTCGATCGCGCCGCTTGCGGCAAGCGGGACGCTGATGGAAAAGTCGCCGGACAGTTGCTGCCCGGCAAGGGTTACGGTGAGGTCGTTGGCTGCAAGCGTGGCTCTCGCGAAACCCGGCGTTGCAGACAGCGCGAACTGTCCCGAGACATTCAACCCGCCGAGTTCGAACGCGCCGTTGAAGCTGACGCTCTGAGCCGTGACGAAATAATCGGCATTCAGTAACTCACCGATCTGGTTCTTTTTGGTGTCTAGCCCAACCGTCTCTGCCAGGCGTAGCCCGGTACCAACGCCACTGCCCAGTTCACGTGCAACCAGCTTGACCTGACCCGCGGCGGTTGTACTACCCGTTTGGACGATGTCGAACCATACATCGTCGTGCAGTCCGAAGAGTCCCGTGCCGCGCTCGAATTGGCCGCTGACGCTGCCGTAGGTGAGCACCACAAATTCGTCGCCCGCCTTGGGCTTGAACCCGTCGAGCAGCTTGATATCGATGGTTCCGGCAATCGTTGCTCGACCCGACACATTGATCTGGTCGTGGAAACCGCCACCAGTTCCTGGTGAGACGCCGGAGAACTCGAACTCGACGGTTCCACTTGCGGCTTGGGTCCAATCGCCCGCGACGGCCTGCACGCCAGGGGAATAACCCGGACTGGAAATGCCTTCGCTGTAAACCGACCCATTGATGAAGCCTGACCCGCCAAGAACCTGCCCGCGCTCGATACGAAGCTCGCCGCCGTTGAGGCCCACGCGTTCAAGCGCGGCCGCGTCGATGAGTGGCAGCGCCACGAGCGAAGCCAGCGTAGTCAGGTCGAGCCTGTCTTCGCTGACGTCGGCATCACGCTCGGACTGACGTGGATCGGGAAGTGCCGACACACTCTGCGCAGACGACACCAACCAGTCGGTCGTACCAAACGGCGAGCTGAGCGCCGAGGGGAGCGCGTCTTCCGCGCTGCCCTGCTCATGCAAGTCGCCCGGAAGCGTAGCAGCCGTTGACTGGGGAGACTGCTCCGCACGTACGCGCACAGCCCCGGGGTTGGACTGGTCAGCAGAGTTCGTAGAAGGAGGTTCGCCGACCTGCCCGTCGGCTGTCAGCAGTTGCTCGAGAGAGGCGATCCGAAGGGAGGGGTCAATCGCGCTCAGCGACGTGGTTGGGGTGACCTGGGGCGAGGTGGGGTTTAGCGGCTCAAGGCTGATCAGCGAGGCGGTCGCATCGGCGGACTCCACGCCGAAATCATGGAAACCGGGCGCCGATGCCGAGCGTTCGCGATCATCCATGACGATCGCAGGCATGGCGGCGGAAACGGGATCTGCGGATAGCAGGACCCTGGGCTCAAGGGGTTCGACGCGGAAAGCGTCCCGGACCAGCCTGGCCAGTGCGGATTTAGACCTTCGTTTCAAGCGACCCCCGGACATTAGAAGGGGGCAGGACGAAATGCGACCCCGCCTCCCTGAACCCGCTTCGCCCGCCGCGGACGAAACCCCCCGTTCTTATCCCTTGAAGTGTATGGGAAACAGGCCCTGAAAGGCTGATGATTACTGACCAGGGCACGCAAACCGGTCGACTCGCGAAACGCGGCCGCGGAGCGCCTGGTCAGGACCGCAGGAGGCAGTTAACTGTTAGTCGCCACAGACTCGCGCCCGCTGCCCGCGGGGATCTCAAACTAGAAACGATTTCCGCCACCCGCAGGGCAATCCAGGCCCGCGTTGCCGCCGTGCAGACGGGCTATTCGCATCACGATGAAGAGGCCAAGTCCTGCGCCAGGTGTCGCGGTGGCCCGGATGCCACGGACATACGGGGCAAACAGTGCCTCTCGTTCCGCCGGTGGAATGGGCGCACCAAAATCGTGCACCGACACCCGCCAGCCATGCGCAACCAGCGAGACCTCAAGAAGAACTGGGCGATCCCGGGGTCCGTAAGCCAGCGCATTCCCGATCAGGTTGCCCAAAGCGATACCGATCAGTCCGCGATCCGCGGTAACCATTGCAGGCCCCTGAGGCGGCGCGAAGGAAATATCGGCGCCCGGCCAATCAGCCGCGGAAGAATCTCGCACCTGCTGGACAAATTCCACGAGTTCCAGTGGCCGCAGCTCAGTGGGATGCCAATCGGCACGGAGTCGATCGCTGGCAAGCAACCGGTCAAACAGGTCGCGAAGGCGCCCAACCGATCGAACGATCTTGTCATAACGCGCTCCGCGAGCGGCCGGATCCAAACCCGGAATATCCTGCAATATCCTTGTATGCCTCTATCGTCGCCAAAGGGGTGCGCAATTCGTGCGAAAGCATCGCAACAAAATCGCGCTCTGCACGGCGCGCTGTGCGCTCCGCGATCAGTTCGCCCTCCAACGCCTCACGCCGAGCAAGCGCCTTGGCCGACTGTGTCGCAATGCCGAACGCCAATACGCTCAAGTAGGCGATTGACATCATCTCGCGAAGGCCTTCCGTCCACCATGCGCTCGGAAACACACCCAGATTGCGCAGCACCCGTATCAAAGACATGGCGACGTAAGCACCGACGCCCACCAGGAAGAATCCTGCCGCGTCCACCCCTTGCCGCCACTGACGCCACAACAGGCCAAGCAGCACTGGAATGAGCAAGAGGATCACAAATTGAAGCTGGAGGATGATTTCGGTGAAGTAGCCGGCCAGGATACACAGGCTTGCCGGAACGGCCAGCAGCCATCCTGCGCGAGTAACGAACAGATAGAGCCGCGGGTAGTCCCGATGCGTTCGCGTCAATCGCGCGACAAAATCGATGACCGCTGCAACGCTCAGCACAAGAAGTACGCCCTGCAACGTGTCAGCGAGTCCCGGGAAAGACTTTCCGCCTAACCACCCAGGCAAGCCGACCAGAAATAGCAGCGTAAGGCCGCTTAGCGTTGCAAATACCGAATACAGGACCCACACGCGTTCGCCGAGCGCCAGCGCGATAACCAGGCCTGCGAGGACCGCTATCAGGTGGGTGCCCGTCAGGAACCCAAGCTGAAAAAGTTGCAGATGCTCGAAAGCATCATGGCGCGGTCATCCCGGAGCGACAGCCGGGTTGCTATCGCGTTACGCGTTTCCACCCTGATCAGCAGGCGGTTTTCCCCGGGCCCAAGTTGCAGAAGAACCGAAGGGAGCAAGGTTGAGGCTGATGTGTCGGTCTTGGGCACGTCCTCGCCGGCCGAATACGAGCCCAGGCTGCCATCAGAGCGTTGTAAGTAGACGTCGACGCGGTCAAGGAGCGGGTTGGACATCACCAGCCACCAGTCTTCTCCGACCCACTCAGAACGTTTGATGAGCGCTCTCACCCACAGGGCCTGGCGCGAAAACCCCTCCGATAGCCCCTGCTGCGGCACCGCAACGGGCAACGTCTCCCAACGGCGAAACAAGTCCACCGGGGTGTCAACGTCGCTTACACCAAGTACTCTCTGAACCTTGATGTCAACGCTCTTGCCCGAACCGACTTCGGTGGCCGGGGCGGCAAATGAGGCTGTGCAAAGCACCAGCAGCGCCGCGATCAGGCCACGCGCGCATGCGATCAGACTGGCGTTGAACACGCTGAAGTTGGCCGAAATCCGTTTACCTCTTCCGCGGCACACACCGGTACATCGATACGAAGTTCGCGGAGACGTATACTCATGAATCTTATGCATGTTTGAGAGTAACACCGTTGAATCATGGCCCCCGACATCCTGCTGGTTGAGGACGATCCGGACCTTCGCGGAGAGGTCGCAGCGTTTCTCAGATTTAACGGTTTTTCAGTTCGCGAAAGCGCGGGGGTAGCCCAGGCTGCCGATGCAGTGCGCAGTCGAAAGCCCGACGTCGCGCTGGTCGATGTCCTGCTGCCAGACGGTTCCGGGCTGGCACTGCTTCCCATCCTGCGCGCTGAAGCACCGCAATGCATCAACATAATGCTGTCGGCGCGTCTCGAACTCGCGCTCAAGCTTGATGCCTACCGGCAGGGCGCTGACAACTACCTGGTCAAGCCGGTTGATCCCCGTGAGTTGGTGGCATTGCTGAACGCGGCCATGGCCCGAACCCCCGCAAGCCAGCGTGGCTGCTGGACGGTTGAAAGCGACTCCCTGACCGTTCGCGGGCCCAATGGACTCACGCAGACACTGAGCCTTCAAGAAGTGACGCTATTGCGCGAGTTTGCTCAGGCCGAGAATCACTTCGTCAGTCGACGGCAGCTGGTGAAGGCGCTGGGCTACGATTACGTGGCCTATGATGAGCAGCGTCTCGAGGCGATGATCAGCCGGCTACGCAAAAAACTCGCCCCCTTGGGCGAGAATCCCTTGAAGGCAGCGCACGGCCGGGGCTATGTGTTCACGCAGGTGCTGCGCTTAGGCTGACGCCAGCCTGAACTCGGGCCATGGCCAGGCACCGCGCCGCAGTCGATCCAGCCAGAACGCCACAATCTGGGTTTTGACATCCGTCAGCGTTCCCGCCCGGATGGCATCCATCAGCCAGTCCACGGACACCGCCTCAAGCTCGAGAAACTCGCCGTCGTCGAGTTGCCGGCCGCGATACTCCAGACCCCGGCAAAGATAGATCTCGAGAACTTCATCGGCAAACCCGATGGCCGGGTGTAGCCGCGTGAGATAGGCCCACTCTCGGGCAACGTAGCCGGTTTCCTCTAGCAGCTCGCGCTGCGCAGTTTCGATGAACTGCTCGCCGTGATCACGTTTGCCTGCAGGCACTTCAACGAAGACCTGCCGAAGCGGGTAACGAAATTGACGCTCGATTAACACCGACCCATCATCGAACAACGGCACCATGACCGCTGCCCCCGGGTGCACGATGTACTCCCGCGCGGCCTCTGCGCCATCGGGCAGCACCACACGGTCTCGCTTGACCCGAAGAAAACTGCCCTGGTAGACGGTTTCGGACGACAGCGTCGTTTCGGTTAATTGATCGTCCGAGCGCAGGGGAGCTTCCGCCATGAAGCAGGGCCGACTCAGGAGCCAAGCGCCTGTCTGACCGCGTCGAGGCATGCTCCGATGAGCGGCCCCGGCAGCAGTCCCAATCCGAACACCAATGCGCCATTGACCGCCAGCACAACCGCAGCCGATCGGGAGTAGAGCACGCGCTCGGAATCAACCGGTGCATCGAAATACATCAGCTTGACGATGCGCAGGTAGTAGAACGCAGCAACCAGGGACAGCATCACCGCAAACACGGCGAGCCAGGTCATGCCCGCCGACACAACCGAACCAATGATGATGAACTTGGCATAGAAACCCACCATCGGTGGGATACCTGCCAATGAAAACATGAGCAGCAGCATGACCAGTGCAATCCACGGACTGCGCTGATTCAGGCCCCGCAGATCATCCAGCGTTTCGGCCTCAAAACCGGCGCGTGACAGCACCATGATCACGCCGAAGGTGCCCACCGTAGTGAACACGTAGGTGACGATATAGAACAGCGAGGAACCCCAGGCGTCCGCAGCACCTGCGGCATCACCGTCCACCACGCCGGAGAGCATACCCAGCAGAACAAACCCGACCTGAGAAATGGTGGAGTAAGCAAGCATGCGCTTGAGGTTCTGCTGAGCAATGGCCACCACGTTACCCACCACCAGCGATGCGACCGCGAGGATGAGCAGCATCGGCTGCCAGTCGGCCCAGGCCCCCAGCATTCCCTCCGCGAGCATTCGAAAAGCAATTGCAAACGCTGCAAGCTTGGGAGCGCCTGCAATAAGCAGCGTCATGGCAGTGGGAGTGCCCTGATAAACGTCGGGGATCCACATATGAAACGGGACCGCTCCAAACTTGAACGCAAGCCCCGCCACAATGAACACCAGACCCAGCGCAAATACCCAGGCGTCGACCTCTCCGCTTACCAGGCGCCCGGCAATTTCGTCGATGGCAAGCGTGCCCGCACCACCGTAGATCATGGACATGCCGTAGAGCAAGAATCCCGATGCGAGCGCGCCCAGCACGAAGTACTTGATGGCTGCCTCGCTGCTGATGCCAGAATCGCGCCGTAGCGCTGCGAGCGCATACAGCGAGAGCGACATCAGCTCAAGACCCAGGTAGACCACCAGCAGATGATTTGCCGAGATCATGACGAACTGACCCAGGAGCGACAGCAGCGCAAGGCTTTGGAACTCACCCCGCGCCACCTCACGGTCATCGCAGTAACGCGCGGCCAGCACCAGAGACGCCGCCACCGCAACCACGGCGCACAGCTTCAGCAGTCGGGAAAGCGAATCGACGATGACCATGCCGCCAAAGGCGGTCTCAGTGGTGGTGGACGACTGAGGGATGAGGGCCAACAGCGCGATGGTAAGGACCAGCAACGCGCGGGCAGTACCGCCGAAGCGGCGACGCGCGCCCCCTGCGTCGGACAGCAGTAACACGCAGATGCCGATGAGCAGCAGGATCTCGGGCAGCAAAAGCATCAGGTTGTAGGATTGCTCAGTCATGTCATGCTCACCGGATCTTCGATGACGCAACGTGGCGAAGCAGCGCATCAACCGACGCGTCAGTCATGTCGGTGACCGGCTTCGGGAATACGCCCATCACAAGCACCATCAGCGCCATGACCACGAGCATCCAGAATTCACGACGGGTCAGATCGCTAAGCCCCGCCACATTGTCGTTGGCCACCGCTCCAAAAATGACCCGCTTGTACATCCACAGCGAGTAGGCTGCACCGAACACCAGGGTTGTGGAAGCAAGCGCAGCAACCCAGAAGTTGAACTGCACCGCTCCAAGGATGACGAAAAATTCGCCCACAAACCCCGACGTGGCGGGAAGCCCGGCGTTGGCCATGGCGAACAGCATGAACAGGGCCGCGAACTTTGGCATGGTGTTCGCCACGCCGCCGTAATCAGCGATGTTTCGCGAATGCATGCGGTCGTACAAAACGCCGATGCATAGAAACATGGCGCCGGAAACAAAGCCGTGGGAAATCATCTGAACGATAGCGCCCTGAACGCCCATCTGGTTGAAGATGAAGAAGCCGAGCGTTACAAAACCCATATGCGCAATCGATGAATACGCCACGAGCTTCTTCATGTCGGTTTGAACCAGCGCGACAAGTCCGATGTAGACGACTGCGATCAGCGACAGCGTAATCATGAAACCCGCAAGTTCCTGGCTCGCATCGGGAGCAATGGGCAGCGAGAAGCGCAGGAACCCGTACGCCCCCAGTTTCAGCATAATTGCGGCCAGCACGACCGAGCCGCCGGTTGGTGCTTCAACGTGCGCATCAGGCAACCAGGTGTGCACCGGCCACATTGGCACCTTGACGGCAAAGGCGATCAGGAACGCAACAAATATCAGCGTCTGCTCTTTCATGGAAAGCGGCAGCTGATGCCACTCGAGAATGGAGAACGAACCCGACATGAGGTACAGATAAATCAACGCCACCAGGGTCAGCAGCGACCCCAGCAGTGTGTACAGGAAAAACTTGAACGCCGCGTACACCCGATTGGCGCCACCCCAGACCCCGATGATGATGTACATCGGAATCAGCGTGGCCTCGAAAAACACGTAGAACAACAGGCCGTCCAGCGCGCTGAACACACCCACCATCAGCCCGGACAGGATGAGAAATGCAGCCATGTACTGGTGCACGCGCGTCTCGATGACCTCCCAGCCGGCAATGACCACAATGATCGTGATGAAGGCCGCGAGCAGAACGAACCAGACGGAAAGACCGTCAACACCCAGCAGGTAAGTTGCGCCCAGCAGTTCGATCCAAGGTAATTGTTCGACGAACTGGAAATCAGCCGAGCCGCGGTCGAACCCGGTGAAGAGCGGAATCGTGACAAGGAACCCAAGAATCGCCCCGACCAACGCGACAGCACGTACGGTGGGCGCGTTTCGCTCGTTGCCAAACGCGAGCAGGAACGCGCCGAAAGCAATAGGCACCCAGATCGCGGCGCTCAAGACGGGGATGGCATTCATGGTGTCAGGGGCTCAGTGCGCGGGATGCTCAATGCCGAACGATGGGTAGCACGACGAACAGCAGAAGGACCGCTACGCCTACGATCATCGTGATCGCGTACGTGTTGAGTCGGCCAGTTTGGATGTGGCGGAGGATCGAAGCGAACCCACCAATCAGCTTCGCGCTGCCGTTGACGGCAACGCCGTCAATCAGTTCCTGATCGCCGCGCTTCCAGAGCGAACGGCCCAGGAAACGAGCGCCCGCTGCAAACACCACCTCATTGATCCGATCGAGGTAGTACTTGTTCTCGAGCAGACGATGAAGGCCTTCAAAGCGGCTCTTGATCGCCGCCGGCAAAGCGGGGTTGATCAGGTACATGTACCACGCCGAGGCAACACCAGCGATCATCAGCACGAAAGGTAGGGTCTGGAATGCGTGCACACCCATGGCGACCGGGCCGTGGAAGTGCTTTGCGATTTCCGCAAGCGCCGGATGACTCTCCAGCACCGCAATGACGCCATCGAAATAGCCGCCAAACAGCATGGGGCCCGCCGACAAAAAGCCGATGGCAAGCGAAGGGATCGCAAGCAGCAGCAGCGGCAAGGTGACCACGAACGGCGACTCATGAGGCTTGTCGCCAGCAGCCAACCCATGATGATGATCATCATGCTGCGAGGCGTCATCGTGTGCGTGATGATGCGATGACTGCCCCCATCGCTCCTTGCCGTGGAAGACCAGAAAGTACATTCGAAACGAGTAGAAAGCGGTAACGAAGACCCCAGCCAGAACGGCGAAATAGGCGAACCCGGCACCGGGCACGTTCGCGAACTTGGCCGCCTCGATGATGAGTTCCTTCGAATAAAAGCCCGATAGGAAGGGAGTACCGATCAGCGCCAATGATCCAACCAGCGAGGTAATCCAGGTAAGCGGCATGTACTTCCGCAATCCACCCATGTTGCGGATGTCCTGATCGTGGTGCATGCCAATGATGACCGAACCCGCAGCCAGGAACAGCAGCGCCTTGAAAAACGCGTGGGTCGTCAGATGGAACACGGCGATGCTGTACGCGGATGCTCCCAGAGCCACCGTCATATAGCCCAGCTGTGACAGGGTTGAATAAGCAACCACCCGCTTGATGTCGTTCTGGACAATGCCCAGAAAACCCATGAACAGCGCAGTGATGGCGCCAATAACCATCACGAAACCCAAGGCGGTGTCAGACAGCTCAAACAGCGGCGACATGCGCGCGACCATGAATATGCCGGCGGTGACCATGGTTGCGGCATGAATCAGCGCCGAGATGGGCGTTGGGCCTTCCATGGAGTCGGGCAACCAGATATGCAGCGGGAACTGCGCCGATTTGCCCATGGCGCCAATGAACAGGCAGATGCAGGTAACCGTGAGCAATGACCACTCGGCCGAGCCCATCAGGTTGAGGGTGGTACGGACCAGCTCGGGCGCTGATTCAAAGACTTCGACGTAATCGAGGCTCCCGAAATACACCAGCACCAGACCGATACCAAGCACGAATCCGAAGTCGCCCACGCGGTTGACCAGAAACGCCTTCAGGTTCGCGTAAATCGCGGTGGGTCGTGTGTACCAGAAGCCAATTAGCAAATAGGACACCAAGCCCACCGCTTCCCAGCCAAAAAACAGCTGCAGGAAATTGTTGGCCATCACCAGCATCATCATCGCGAAAGTGAACAGCGAGATGTAGCTGAAGAAGCGCTGGTAGCCCGGGTCGTCAGCCATGTAACCGATGGTGTAGATATGCACCATCAGCGACACGAAGGTGACCACGCACATCATCGTGGCCGTAAGCGTGTCAATCAGAAAGCCAACCTCAAGGCGGATGTCTCCAATGACCGCCCACTCATAGAGCGTCCCGTTGAAGGCGTTGCCAGCCAGCACATCGGCGAGCGTCCAAAACGACGCCGCGCACGACACGGCAACGCCCGTGATGGTGGCCCAGTGCGAGGCGGACCGGCCAATCGAGCGTCCGAACAGGCCAGCAACGATCGCGCCCGCCAGCGGCGCAAACGCCGCGAGCAGATAAGCGAGTTTCATGTCATCGTGCATGGCGCGGTCATCCCTTCATGCTGCCGAGATCCTCAACATCGATGCTGCGCAAATTGCGAAACAGCACGACCAGGATCGCCAGACCAATTGCGGATTCAGCAGCAGCCACCGTCAGGATGAAAAACACGAACACCTGACCCGCCATATCGCCCATGAAGTGCGAGAAGGCAATGAAGTTGAGGTTGACGGCGAGCAGCATGAGTTCGATGGCCATCAGCACAATGATGACGTTGCGGCGGTTCATGAAGATGCCGACGATGCTGATTGCGAACAGGATGGCGCCAAGCGTCAGGTAATGGGCGAGCGTGAGCGTCATGGTGGTCAGCCCTGTCGCGGCGGGGTTGCGCCCGCGGAGTCGGAGCCTTCGGCTGCCTGATCGCCTGGTGCGCCGGGGCGTCGCTCGGCAGGCATGGAAACCAGGCGAACACGGTCTTCGCGCCGGGTACGCACCGCTGCCGACGGGTCGTTGTATCGGGAATCTTTACGCCGGCGCAAGGTCAGCGCGATAGCAGCGATGATTGCGACCAACAGAATGACGGCGGCGATTTCCACAGGGTAGATGTAGTCGGTGTAGAGCGCCTCGCCCAGCAGCTGGGTATTGCCGGGACCGCCGCTGGGTGAATTGGCCGGCGGCAGCGGCTGGTTGAATCGACTCCAGATCACCAGCGCGAGTTCGGCAACCACCACCGCACCCACGATCAGGGCTACTGGGAGGTTCTGCCAGAATCCCTCACGCATCTTGTCGAGGTTGATATCAAGCATCATCACGACAAACAGGAATAACACCATTACCGCGCCCACGTACACGAGCACCAGGGTGATTGCGAGGAACTCAGCCGCCAGCATCATCCAGATGCAGGCAGCGGAGCAGAACGCCAGCACCAGAAACAGCGCAGAGTGCACCGGATTGCGCGCAGAAATCACACGCAGCGCCGACAACACGGTGATGGCGGAGAAAACGTAAAAAAGAACTGTCTGGGCGTCCATGGTTTCGGGCGTGTCCGTCAGGCCGGCAGCTGCCGACTAGCGGTACTTCGCGTCGGTCTCCCTGCTGGCGGCAATTTCCTTCTCATAGCGATCACCGACCGCCAGCAGCATTTCCTTCGTGAAGTAAAGATCGCCGCGCTTTTCGCCGTGGTACTCATGAATGTGCGTTTCAACGATGGAATCAACCGGACAGCTTTCCTCGCAGAAACCGCAGAAGATGCACTTGGTGAGATCGATGTCATATCGCGTGGTGCGGCGCGTGTTGTCGGCGCGCACCTCGGATTCGATGGTGATGGCCAGCGCAGGGCACACCGCCTCGCACAGCTTGCAGGCAATGCAGCGCTCTTCGCCATTGGGATAGCGACGCAGCGCATGCAACCCGCGAAAGCGAGGCGACATCGGCGTTTTTTCCTCCGGGTACTGCACCGTGATTTTGCGGGCGAAGAAATAACGCCCCGTGAGCGCGAGACCCTTCAGCATCTCGCTCAACATAAAGCTCGACAGGAACTCCTTTACGGCCATCGTCTCGCCCTCACTTCCAAATATTCCAGGGCGTCTGCATCCAGACCGCCACCACAACCAGCCACACCAGCGTCACCGGGATGAAGATCTTCCAGCCCAGTCTCATGATGTGGTCGTAGCGGTAACGCGGGAACGACGCACGGAACCAGATAAAGAGCGACACCACCACAAAGGTCTTGATACCGAGCCAGATCCATCCCGGAATCCAGTTGAGCACCGGCCAGTCAAGTGGCGGCGCCCAGCCGCCCAGAAACAGAATCGAGGCCACCGCCGACAGCAAGATCATGTTGGCGTATTCGGCGAGGAAGAAGATGGCGAAACCCATGCCCGAATACTCGATCATGTGGCCCGCAACGATTTCGGACTCACCTTCCACCACATCAAACGGGTGGCGGTTGGTTTCAGCGACCGACGAGATGATGTAAACCACAAAAATTGGCAGCAGCGGCAACCAGTTCCAAGACAGGAAGTTGATGCCCAGGTCGGCAAAAATTCCCTCTCCCTGACGCAGCACGATGTCGGTCATGTTCAGGCTGCCCGACACCATCAACACGACCACCATTGCAAAGCCGATAGCGAGTTCGTAGGAGACCATCTGAGCCGAGGCCCGCATTGCGCCCAGGAACGCGTACTTCGAGTTGGACGCCCAACCGGCGATGATGATTCCGTACACCTCAAGCGAGGTGATGGCCAGCAGCAGCAGAAGCCCCGCGTTGACGTTGGCCAGCGCCTGTTCAGGGCCGAACGGGATGACCACCCAAGCCGCCATCGCGGGCATGATGGTCATGATGGGACCGATTACGTACAGTACAGGATTGGCGCGCGCCGGCGTGATGACTTCCTTCAGCAGCAGCTTCAGCGCGTCGGCGATGGGCTGCAGCAGCCCAAATGGCCCCACACGATTGGGCCCGAGCCGGATGTGCATGTAGCCGATCATCTTGCGTTCCCACAAAGTGAGATAGGCCACGCAACCCATGATGGGCAGCACCAGCAGAATGATCTTGATGAGATTCCAGACCACCGGCCATGCCGCGCCAAGCGCGCCAGAGCCCCATTGGGTGAAGCCGTCGATCAGCGCATCCATCAGGCGGCTCCGTTGACGGTGATGGGCCCAGCCAGGCTGGCCAGGCCCGCGGTGGTCGGATGAGCGGCCGCGATGCGAAGCACCTGGTCAGCGAGCGTGTCATCCAGTTCAAGCTCAAGCGTTGCCTGTCCGCTGACGCCCGCAACGGTCTGCTCAAACCGCACCCGAGACCCGGCGGCAAACCCCAGCGCTGCGAAGGTACGGGCATTGACCCGCGCACGCGGCGGCCGCGCGTCGCGCGTCTGCTGCAGGCTTTCGGCCCTGCGAACCAGCGGATCGGTGAAGTAGACGGGGACGTCAGCCAGCCGCTCTAGCCCCTGGCTGCTCCGGGGCGCAGGGGCGCTGACCTCGCCTGCAAGATGATTGTTCAGCCGGCCTTCCCAACCATCCGGCAGCGCAGCGGCGCGCACGGCCTCGGCGCTGTCGAACTGGGCGCCGGGAATTCCGGTGAGATCGGCAAGCACTCGAAGCACTTTCCAACCGGGACGGGCCTGGCCCGCGGGACGGACGACTCCGTTAAACGCCTGCAGTCGACCTTCACAGTTGACGAAACTGCCCGCGGTTTCCGTGTACGGTGTAATAGGCAGCAGACAGTCCGCCAGTTCAAGCAGCTCTTGAGACCGGAAGGCTGTGAGCGCAATGACGGACTGCGCGGCACCCAGCGCGGTGCGCGCCACGGCAGGCAGCGCGTGATCGAGCGTAGGCTCGTTGTTAAGCAGCAGATACAGCGCACGTGGCTGTTCAACCATGGCCCGGGCGTCGAGCGAACCCGCATCAGGCACCGCGCCAGCAAGCCAGGCCCCCACGGTATTGGCCGCTTCGGTGAGCACGCCGAGGCGAGCACCACAGGCGTCTGCCAAGGCCTGCGCCAGTTGCACCAAAGATGCCTGCTCGGGATGCTGCGACACCGCATTACCCAGCAGGATGGCCGGAGCCTGGCCTGAGGCCAGCAGCTCGGCGGTTTGGACCGCGTCGGATGAAGGCTCAATGCCCATCAGCCCGGCGGGTACCGGAATTGACTTGATACGCGCCATGGCCACCGCCACGCCAGCAAGCGCGTGCGCCCAGCCGGACGGTGCAACGGTTTGACGGACCGCCACCGGCATGAGCAGATCTTCAGAGGCCGCATGCAGCGTTGCCACACGCGCACCGCGCCGAACCGCCGCGCGGATTCGCGCAGCGAGCAGCGGATGATCTTTACGCAGGAACGACCCGATGATGAGCATGCGGTCGGACTGCGCCAGCGTTTCAATGGACATACCCAACCAGGGCACGCCCGCACGTCTGCCATCGGCGGACGCATCAAGCTGGCGAAGGCGGAAATCAACGTTACCGCTTCCGAGCCCCCGAGCAAGCCGACCGAGCAGGAAGGATTCTTCGACCGTGCTGTGCGCCGAGCCCAGCATGCCGATTGCCTGGGCGCCCCGCTCGTCGCGAACCCGCGTAAGCGCATGGGCCGCGTAGTCAAGCGCAGTTTGCCAGTCGGTCGTCTGCCATTGACCGTTCTGGCGGATCATCGGCTCGGTGAGGCGGTCGGGGCTGTTCAGCCCTTCATAGGAGAACCGATCACGGTCGGAGATCCAGCATTCGTTGACCGCTTCATTGTCAAGCGGCACGACCCGCATGACACGATCAGCCTTGACCTGGACAACGATGTTGGATCCCAGCGAATCATGCGGCGCGATCGAGCGACGCCGCGCGAGTTCCCATGTGCGGGCGCTGTAGCGGAACGGTTTGCTGGTCAGCGCACCAACTGGGCAGACATCAATCATGTTGCCCGACAACTCGGAGTCAATCGAGCGTCCAACGAAGCTCATGATCTCTGAGTGTTCGCCACGGCCCGCCATACCGAGTTCCATGACGCCAGCCACTTCCTGACCAAACCGGACGCAGCGTGTGCAGTGAATGCAGCGGCTCATTTCTTCAGCGGAAATAAGTGGCCCCATTGGCTTGTGAAAAACAACCCGCTTTTCCTCGTGATACCGCGACGCCGAACCGCCGTACCCCACCGCGAGATCCTGCAGTTGACACTCACCACCCTGGTCGCAGATTGGACAATCAAGCGGATGGTTGATGAGCAGAAACTCCATCACACCTTTCTGCGCGGCAATTGCCCGCTCGGAGCGGGTTTGCACTTTCATGCCCGGTGCGACCGGCGTTGCGCAGGCCGGCAAAGGCTTGGGCGCTTTCTCTACATCAACCAGACACATGCGGCAGTTGGCCGCGATCGAGAGCTTTTTGTGATAGCAGAAATGGGGGACAAACAGTCCAAGCTTCTCGGCTGCATGCATGACCATGCTGCCGGGGGGAACCTCGACCTTCTGTCCGTCTACTTCGAGCTCGATCATGCTTATGGAGTCCTGATCACAAGTAGGTCGGCACCATGCAGCGCCGGTGCTCGACATGCCAGGCGAATTCGTCGCGGTAGTGCTTGAGGAAGGCCCGGACCGGCATCGCCGCAGCATCGCCCAGCGCGCAGATGGTGCGGCCCTGGATGTTGTCAGCGATTCGGTTGAGCTCATCGAGATCGGCCATCGTGCCCTCGCCGTTCTCGATTCGGTGCACCAGCCGCCAAAGCCAGCCCGTGCCTTCACGGCAGGGCGTGCACTGGCCGCACGACTCTTCATAGTAGAAATACGACAGGCGGAGCAGCGACTTCACTGCGCAGCGCGTTTCGTCCATCACGATGACAGCGCCCGACCCAAGCATGGAGCCCGCTTTGGAAATGGAGTCATAGTCCATGTCGGTGGCCATCATGGTGTCGGCCGGCAGCACCGGCATCGACGAGCCGCCCGGGATCACCATCTTGAGTTTGCGGCCACCGCGCATACCGCCCGCGAGTTCGAGCAGCTTGGCAAACGGCGTACCGAGCGGGATTTCATAGTTGCCCGGTCGTTCGACGTCACCCGAGATCGAAAACACCTTGGTGCCGCCGTTATTGGGTTTGCCCGTTTCAAGGTAGGCAGGACCACCGTTTCGGATGATCCAGGGTACCGCTGCAAACGTTTCGGTGTTGTTGATGGTGGTGGGCTTGCCATACAGCCCAAAGCTGGCCGGAAACGGCGGCTTGAACCGGGGCTGCCCTTTCTTGCCTTCGAGCGATTCAAGCAGCGCGGTTTCTTCGCCGCAAATGTAAGCACCGTAGCCGTGGAACGCATGCAGCTGAAACGAGAAACCCGAGCCCAGGATGTTGTCGCCGAGATAACCCGCGGCGCGTGCCTCGTCGAGTGCTTCCTCGAAGCGCTGATAAACCGAGAATATTTCGCCGTGAATGTAGTTGTAGCCCACGCTGATACCCATTGCGTAGGCAGCGATCGCCATGCCTTCGATGACGATATGCGGGTTGTAGCGCAGGATGTCGCGGTCTTTGAATGTCCCGGGCTCGCCCTCGTCAGAGTTGCACACCAGGTACTTGGGCCCGGTGTACTGCTTAGGCATGAAGCTCCATTTGAGACCGGTCGGGAAACCCGCACCGCCCCGCCCGCGCAGACCCGACGCCTTGACTTCAGCGATCACCTGCTCGGGGGTCAGGCCCTCGGTAAGGATACGACGCAAGGCTTGATAGCCATCGCGTTGTTCATAGTCTTTAAGTCGCCAGCCATCGGGTGAACTGAGCCCCGCCAGAATCTGCGGCTTGATATGCCGCCCATGAAAGCAGGTTTCCTGGGCACGGGCGTCGATTAGCAGGTCATTGGCTCCCATTGATCGTCTCCTCAGCCCTGTGCCTTCAGTTCATCGATCAGCGCGTCAAGCTTGGCGTTGTCCATGAAACTGCACATCCGCTTGTTATTGACGAGCAGCACAGGCGCATCGCCACACGCCCCCTGGCACTCGCTTTCCTTCAACGTAAACACACCATCAGCAGTGGTTTCGCCGTAATTGATGCCGAGCCGCTCCTTAAGGTACTCGCCCGCCTTGGCGCCGTCACGCAATGCACAGGGCAGGCAGGTGCAGATGGCGAGCTTGAACTTGCCCACCGGTCGGGTGTCATACATGTTGTAGAACGTTGCCACCTCGTGCACCGCGATGGGCGGCATCTGCAGGACCGCAGCAACCGCTTCAATGACCTCTGGCGACACCCAGCCGTGTTCGTCCTGAGCGATGGCCAGTGCCGCCATCACCGCCGACTGCTCCTGGTCGGCCGGAAACTTGCGAACCTCGCGCTCAATGCGCGACTGTGCGTCGGCAGACAGCAGCAACGCCGCGCTCATCGGTCGATCTCCCCGAAAACGATGTCCTGCGTGCCGATGATGGTGACGACGTCGGCGATCATGTGGCCGCGGGCCATCTCGTCAAGCGCCTGCAGGTGTACGAAACCCGGCGCGCGAATCTTGAGCCGATAAGGCTTGTTCGCGCCATCGGAAACCAGATAGATGCCGAACTCACCCTTGGGATGCTCAACCGCCGCATAGGCCTCGCCCTCGGGGACATGCATGCCTTCCGTGAAGAGCTTGAAGTGATGAATGAGTTCTTCCATGTTGGACTTCATGTCAACACGAGAGGGCGGCGCCACCTTGTGGTTATCGGTCATGACCGGGCCGGGATGATTGCGCAGCCATTCCACGCATTGGCGAATGATGCGATTGCTCTGGCGCATCTCTTCAACCCGCACCAGATACCGGTCGTAGCAGTCGCCGTTACGACCCACCGGAATATCGAAATCGAGCAGGTCGTAGACTTCATAGGGTTGCTTCTTTCGAAGATCCCACTCAACGCCGGAACCACGCAGCATCGGGCCGGTAAAGCCAAGCGCCTTGGCACGGTCAGGGTCGACCACGCCAACGCCGACCAGCCGCTGCTTCCAGATACGGTTGTCGGTGAGCAGCGTTTCGTACTCATCGACGTAGCCCGGGAATCGGTTGGTGAAGTCTTCGATGAAGTCGAGCAGCGAGCCTTCGCGGTTGCGATTCAGCGCCTTGATGGCCGTCTCGTTGCGAACCTTGCTCGCAAGATGCTTGGGCATCACCTCGGGAAGATCACGATAGACGCCCCCCGGCCGATAGTAGGCCGCATGCATGCGCGCACCCGACACCGCTTCGTAGCAGTCCATCAGATCTTCGCGCTCACGGAAGGCATAAAGAAACACCGCCATCGCGCCCACATCGAGACCGTGCGCGCCGATCCAGAGAAGGTGATTCAGGATGCGGGTGATTTCATCAAACATCACCCGGATGTACTGGGCGCGAAGCGGCACCTCGATGCCCAGCAGCTTCTCGATGGACATGACATAAGCGTGCTCATTGACCATCATCGACACGTAGTCGAGACGGTCCATGTAGGGCACGCTTTGAATAAAGGTTCGGGTTTCGGCCAGCTTCTCGGTGGCACGATGCAGCAGCCCGATATGGGGATCGGCGCGCTGCACCACCTCGCCGTCGAGCTCGAGCACCAGCCGAAGCACGCCATGCGCGGCGGGATGCTGCGGACCAAAGTTCAACGTGTAATTGCGAATTTCAGCCATTGCACGTGCCCTCAGCGACCCTGCGCATAACCGTCTTCACGGATGATGCGTGGCGTAACTTCCCGCGGTTCAATCGATACCGGCTGATAAATGACTCGACGCTGTTCGGGGTCGTAGCGCATTTCCACATGTCCCGAGACCGGGAAGTCTTTCCGAAATGGATGCCCAACGAACCCGTAGTCGGTGAGAATTCGTCGCAGATCTGGATGCCCTTCGAACACGATGCCGTACAGGTCGAAGGCTTCGCGTTCGAACCAGCCAACCGCAGGCCAGACATCGATCAGTGAACCAACCAGCGGCAGATCGTCGTCGGGACACACCGTGCGAACGCGAAGACGCCAGTTATGAGTGAGCGACAGCAGATGGGTGACCACCGCAAAACGCGGCCCCTCGTGCAGTCCGTCGCGGTAGGCGCTGTAATCGAGGCCGCACAGATCGATGAGCGTTTCGAAACGCAAATCGGGGTGGTCGCGAAGGGTGGTGCTGACATCAGCCCAGACTGCGGAAGAAACCACCAACGTGACTTCGCCCAGCCGTTCGCTTAAAGAAACGATGTGGTCTCCAAGGTGCTGCTGGAGACTGGCCTTCAGGGTTTCGAGTCGGGTCATGGAGCAGTAACCGGCTTGGCAGGCATTCAGCGGGCGATCGTTGCAGTGCGCTTGATCTTGGCCTGCAACTGGATGATTCCGTACATCAGCGCCTCTGCGGTAGGCGGACAACCCGGCACATACACATCAACCGGAACGATGCGATCGCACCCGCGAACCACCGAATAGGAGTAGTGGTAGTACCCACCTCCGTTGGCGCATGAGCCCATGGAAATAACCCAGCGCGGCTCTGCCATCTGGTCATAGACTTTGCGCAGGGCGGGTGCCATTTTGTTGCACAGCGTGCCGGCCACGATCATGACGTCGGACTGCCGGGGGCTGGGACGGAACACCACGCCAAAACGATCAAGGTCGTAGCGCGAGGCACCGGCATGCATCATTTCAACAGCACAGCAGGCCAGCCCGAATGTCATGGGCCAAAGCGAACCCGTGCGGGTCCAGTTGACCAGCTTGTCAATCTGGGTGGTCACGAACCCCTGATTCAGCACGCCTTCAATGCTCATCTAAGCTCACTCCAACTGCTGCTTGCCGCGACCGGATTACTCCCAATCGAGAGCACCCTTCTTCCACTCGTAAATGAAACCCACCACCAGAATAGCCAGGAAGACCATCATGGCGACGAACCCGGTAAATCCGATGGTTCCCAGCGATACAGCCCAGGGGAACAGAAATGCGATTTCAAGATCGAAGAGGATGAACAGAATGGCGACGAGGTAGTAGCGCACATCGAACTGCATGCGCGCGTCTTCAAAGGCCTCGAAGCCGCATTCGTAGGGGGAGAGTTTTGCGGCGTCGGGCCGGGAAGGACCAAGAAGCCTACCGAGCACCATCGGACCAATTCCGACAGCGATGCCCACGAGGACGAAGAGCAAAACCGGTAGGTAGTTGTCTAAAAGCAATTCAATAACCCATCCCTGTACACCCGAACCTGATCCGGCTTGAAGAGTCGGAAAGATCTGGCGCCCTGAAATCCGTCTGTGCGGATTTGGTTGGTGCCGACGGCGAGACTCGAACTCGCACAGCTTTCGCCACTACCCCCTCAAGATAGCGTGTCTACCAATTTCACCACGTCGGCACGGGCCGCGCGCTTCACGTTGTCAGCTGCTTTGCGGCATTGAGGATACCGCCTGACGACGCTTCGGGCGCTGTCCGCTTGAAACCGGGGCGAATTCTAACCCGATTCACTTAGGAATGTCGCTGGGGACAGCAGGTTTCTCTCCAACTGCCGCTGGACGGGAGTCGGGAATGTCGCTTCCGACCGCCGGCTTGGCACCATCCATGATCGATTTTGCGGCCTGCGGCTTTTGATGCCCGGCGAAAGCAAGGCCCAGCGTTGCAACAAAGAACACCGCTGCAAGCATGGCCGTGGCACGACTCAGAAAGTTGGCCGATCCGGTTGCGCCAAACAGGCTGCCGGAGGAGCCCGAGCCGAACGCGGCCCCCATGTCAGCGCCTTTGCCGTGCTGGATCAGCACGAGCACGATAACGCCAAGCGCGGCGACAACCTGAACGATGGTAAGCAGCGTGGCAAGCCAGGCGGGCATGGGGAACTCCTTAGGAAGAAGCGCGGGCCGCAGCAGCGGCCAGACAGATCGCAACAAAATCGTCGGTCTTCAGCGATGCTCCGCCAATCAGACCGCCATCGATACCGGAAACCGCAAACAGACTGGCGGCGTTGTCAGGCTTGACGCTTCCGCCGTAGAGGATGCGCAGTGCAGACGTGTTGATGCCGCGCGAGGCGAGCCGGGCGCGGATGAATGCGTGAACCTGACCGGCCTGCTCGGGTGAGGCCGACCGCCCTGTTCCGATCGCCCAGACAGGCTCATAAGCAATCACCGCCTTGGCGCCCGCTTGATGAAGAAACTCGCCCAGGGGTTCGAGTTGCGCGGCAATGACCGCCTCGGTCGCACCACGCTCGCGCTCTTCAAGCGACTCGCCGACGCAGACAACCGGCTGCAGCCCGGCATTGAGCGCAACCACTGCCTTCGCAGCAACCGTCTGGCTGTCTTCACCGCACAGACTTCGACGCTCAGAGTGTC